>Ga0070658_10003627_pt1 | contig 12650 bp, 10 predicted proteins | sample KBSC13metaG_FD_64664 | JGI IMG/M metagenome (GOLD analysis project Ga0070658, IMG submission 64664) | Corn rhizosphere microbial communities from Kellogg Biological Station, Michigan, USA - KBS C1-3 metaG | ecosystem: Host-associated > Plants > Roots > Rhizosphere > Soil ... | reverse complement strand
CAGTTTCGCTTCGTGATGCGGAATCGGAGCGGGAGGCGTCGGTGGCTTGGCCTCCGGCTTCTTTTCCGGCGTGGATTCAGGCTGCAAGGTGACCACGATCTCCCCCTCATGTATATTGGGGGTGGGCTGGCCGTAGGCAGGCCCGAACCGCGTCATCCCCAGATGCACGCAGAGAGAGATGAAGCAGAAAGCGACCAACCAGTACCAGCGTTCGACGCGCATGACGTTTGCTCTCCTATCCCAAACTCACCGAAACGGAACGGGCAAGAATCCTCCGGATTTTTCGCATCATTCCCCTTCGGCCTTGACATCCAACACCAGGGACACTTCATCCCGCGGCCCCTGAAAATACTGCACTTCGATCGTATGTTTGCCGGGTGTCAGATGAATACTACCCTCTTTCATACGAGTCGCGTGCTGCCCGTCGTTATCGATGACGAGTTTTGAGTCGATGAACAGTTTCGAGCCATCATCGGAAGTGAGTCGGAAAGAGTACCGTGCCGCCTCCCGAACCCGAAACTCTCCATTATAGTCGATGGCGAACCACTCGAAGCGATCGGTGACGCCGGGAAAACCCACCGTAAATTTGCGTGTGGGGATGTTCAGGCTCTGCGCATAGATGCTCCCCACAGATTTCAGCCTCTTGAAGTCGGAGGGCAGGCGCCCTGTACCGGGATCGAGATAGTAGATATCCCCTTTGAGCGCGAAGGGGGTCTGCTCTTTGGTGCCGAAACTGCCCGCCGTAGACGCGCCCGCCCCGCGACCGCCGATCCCGCCGTTGCGCCCTCCACCGCCGTTCCGATCTCCTGCCAACAGGCCGCCGATGTCACCGAACGAGGGTGAACCTCTCCCGGCAAACACGCTGCCGCCCCTGCCTTCTCCGGCGCTCACGCCATTGCCGTTGCCGATCCCAACGCCCTTGCCTTTTCCATAACCCAGACCTTCGCCGCCGGTTCCCGGCAGATCCGAGCCGGTACCGTGTCCGCCACCCGGCGGATGTGTCCCGGCTCCGGTGCCTTTGCTGTTGCCGTTGCCGCTTCCGGAAGCGTTCGAGAGGGAGGCAACGGGCAGGCGTCCGTTCGGGTTGGTCCCGATCCCTTTGCCGCGTGCAAAGCCGACTCCGCCGCCGGTCCCGGTTCCCACATTCCCTCCGGTTCCCGGCCCGGCCCCCGGCTTATCCTCCGCGATCACATCCTTCGCCAGCGGATTGCTGACGGAAAGGATCGATGCGCCGCCTCCGCCGCCAATCGCAGGCGCCTCTTTCGGCAGCAGTTTGCCGCCCTTCCCACCCCCATTATACAGCACCTCTTCCGGAGGCGCTTCCGGCTCGGAAGCGCCGCCCTTGCCGTCCGGAACTGCGGAGGGCGAAGGCGTCCCGCCGCCTGCATTCAATTCCCGTTTCGCCACCGCAATATGCGGCAGCGAAGTGGAGGGCGTCTTAGGAGCCGTCGGAGCGCCGAGCGCGACCGGTTTCTCGTTCTCGATCTCTTTGATGCCGCCACTGGTCGCCGCTTTCGGCGTCGGGTTGATCGGCTGCCTAGGAACAGCGACCGGCTCCGACTTGTGCGCTGCCACGATTGGACGCGGGGTCGCCTTGACCGGCGCTTCCTTCCGTTTCGCAACGACCGCCTTCCGCACCGGCTGAGGCTTCGGCGTTAATTTCACGATCGGTTTCGGCACAGGCAGCGGCTTGAGGTCCGGCCTCTTCTCCGGCTCAATAGGCTGGAGCGCCACCTCGATCTCCTGAGGCTTCTCCTTCGGCGTCGGGAGATTGTAGGCGGGCCCAAACCGTGTCATCCCCAGATGCACGCACAAAGAGACAAAACAGAAAGCAACCAGCCAGTACCAGCGTTCAACGCGCATCCTTGCCTGCTCTTTCTGCCCCTCAGGGAGTGGAATTCGGGGGAAGATCCCGTTTCGGATCGGTCGGAAGCGTGATGTGGGTGAGGCCGGCCTGACGCGCCATATCCATGACCTCCATCACGCGGACATACATGACGGCTCGGTCAGCCTTTACCATCACGCGGGCATCCTTGTTCTTGAGCGCGGTCGCCTTGAGGAGCGCCTGCACCTGCTTCGCATCCTGCTCTTTGGCATCCACATACATTTTACCGTCCGTATTGAGATAGATCATCAGATCTTTCTGGGTCTCCGGAGCGCCTTCCCGTGTCGCGGTCTCGGGCAGGGTCAGATTGACCCCCGGCTTCTTGATAAACACGGTGGTGACCATCATGATGATCAGCATGGTCAGGGCGATGTCGATCAGCGGGATCAGGTTCATCTGCGACATCGGCTCGTCTTCGTCTGCGTGGCCTCCGTGCATATCAGACCCTCTCTCTTTCCCGCACGGTCGACGTCTGCAAGAACGGAATCAGATGCGCGACATGTCCCTGGATCTGAAGCAGATGTTTCTGCAGCTCCCCAAGCAGGAAGTTGTAGGCGGCGACGGAGGGGATCGCGACCAGAAGGCCCAGCGCGGTCGCGCTCAACGCCTCGGAGATCCCGCCCGACATCCGCTCGGCCCCGGCGTTGGCGCTGGAGAGCAACTGGAACGCGGACTGCACGCCCAGAACCGTTCCGAACAGTCCGATATAGGGCGCGATGTTACCGATGGTCGCCAGAGTGCTCAGGTAGCGGCGCAGACGCAGCCGCTGCACTCCGTACGCGATGTCGGCGGCCTGCTGCATGGATTCCGGGCTGACGCCGCGCAGAGCGACAAGCACATTCATGATATGCGTCACCGGCGCCGAGGCCAGGGCAGGATCGGCGAGCCGACCGGTATCCCCATTGCTCAGCGCCGTAAAGAGCGCCTGATAGGCCGTATCCTCCGCCGCCCGCAGACGCGTATAGGTGAACAGTCGTTCGAACACCACGGCCAGCGCCAGGATCGAACAGATGCCGAGCGGAATGGCGACCCAGCCCGCCTTATCGAACAGCTCCGCGATCAGCGTATGACCGAATACTTGAGGCAAGTGCATGCGGATAGTCTCCTGACCTTATTGAATCTTATTGACCGGCGACCGCTTTGAGTGCGGCGAGACGGACCTTTGCTTTTTTGACGAGTTCATGCTGGGGAAACTGCATGACGAGTTTATCGAGACGCTGAATCGCTTCCGGTTTTTTCCCGGCCTTGTCGTAGGCGACGCCCGCCCAGTAGAGACCGGTGGGGATATAGGCTCCCGCGGTCTTATCCTCGGCGACCGCGTCGAAAGAGGCAGCAGCGTCCGCGGGACGATCCAGATTGTAGAGCGCACTGCCGAGATTGAACCGGGCCTCGACGGCGAAGGCGCTTTTCGGATCGTCGGAGAGCAGCTTATCGTAGCGCTGCTTCGCATCGTCGTACTTCTGCGCTTTCAGGAGGGCGTTCCCCACCCGCAGCATCGCCTCCGAGGTGTAGGCATCCTTCGCGCCGGCGTCCGCGATTTTGGTCCAGAGCGCCAGGGCATTGTCCGCTTTCCCCTGCTTCTCGGTGATCCAGGCCTGCAAGTAGCGGGCCGTGGCGGCGGTCTCCGGGGAGGGATTGGTGTCGAGCAGCGCCTGATCGCTGGCGAGGGCCACATCCCAATGCATCTGATCGATCTGAGACTGCACCAGTGCGCGGCGCACCGGCTCCTCGACCTCTTTGGTCGGTTTTAACTCCAGGGCGGCGATGGCGGCCTTCTCTGCGAGGGCAGGCTGTTTGGCATCGATGTAGAGCAGCGCCAGTCTGGCCTGCGCATCGCCTGCCCAGGTCGCATTGGGACGCAGTCGGGTCGCTTCCGAGAGAGCGGTGATGGCCGGTACGGTCTTCGAAACGCCGTCGTAGATCAGGCCCAGCAGATACTGCGCCTCCGCCTGTACCTCTTCCTCCGGTTTGGACTTCAGCAGTTCCGTGAGGGTGTTCGAGGCTTCCGTCGTCTTCTTGGCGTCGAAATAGAGCTGGGCTACCCGCAGCATCCCTTTGGCGCGTTCGGCGGGAGGCACGTTCTTCAAGGCGGCCAGGAGTTCCGTGGGATCGTTGCTCGAAGAGACGATTCCCGACAGTCCTTTTTTGGCCTCCGCCGCTTCCGGCGCGGTCGGGTAGTTGGTCACCAGGACGCGGTAGGCGGCCAGCGCGGCATCGCCCTGTTTCGCGGCCTGATAGGCGTCGGCGGCCTTCAGTTGGGCTTTCGGCGCGAGCGGGTTCTTGGGGAAGCGGGTGACGAACTTCGCCAGCAGGGGCGCCGCCTCTGCGAACCGATCCATCGCCAGGATCGCGTTGGCATGCCAGTACTGGCCCTGCGCGGCGACCTCCGCCTCCATCGCGCCGGCTGCGATCTTGTAGGCGGCGGCGGCAGGCTCATACTGCTTCTGCCGATAGCGGCAGTTGCCCAGACTGAGCGCAGCCCGATAGCGCTGCGGATCGGTGGCAGGCAGGCGGCTCAAGGCCGATTCCAGCCGTGCCGCCGCCGCATTGTAGTCCTTCTGCTCCAGCAGCACCTGAATCAGTCCATCTTCGGCCTCGGCGCGCGCATCCGTCGCATCCCTCGCATTGGGATCGTTGAGCAGGCGCTCAAAGTCGGAGCGGGCTTCGCCGTAGCGTTTCGCTTCCAGGTCGATCTGCCCGAGCATCAGTTCCGACTGAGTACGCTCGGGCGTATTCCGCTTCGTGACGAGGTAGTCGCGGAAGCGATCCCGCGCGACATCTTTGTGATCCAGCCGCAGCGCCGAGAGGCCCGCTCCGTAGATCGAGGCATCGGCGAACTCGTTGCGGCCAAAATCCCGAAACACCTTCTCATAGGCGTCCTGCGCCTGCTGGTACTTCTTCAGGTTGAAATCGGATTGCGCCAGCCAGAACCAGGCGTACCCGGCCTGCTCCGGGCGCAGGTTGGTCTTCGTGACCGCCTCCAGCACTGGACCTGCCTTCTCATACTGTTTGGCGTAGTAGGCGGCCTCCCCCAGGCCAAGCTGCGCGAGCGGCAGGATCGCAGGATCTTTCCCGGCGATCGCCTTCTCATACGCCGGCACCGCCTGGGCATACTGTTTGAGTTCTGCGCGGCACCGACCGAGCACGAAAGCAGCCGTCGGCGCTTTGGCGTGTTTTGGATTCTCCGCCAGGAAGGCGTCCAACTTCTGGGCGGCTTCCGCATACTTCTTGGCGTCGAAAAGGGCGGACGCCGCGGCCAGTTGCTCATCGGGATCGGCATGAGCCACACCTGCCGAAAGGCAAACCGTTCCTACCAGGAAGAGGATCGCTAGTTTCTGCATATCTCAGATTCTCCTCATGACTTAATACCTACATAAGTAGGTACGAAATTGCAAACGCGACGGTTAGCGTCGATGACGCTGACCTGTTAGATGGCTTAGACACGCAAACGGGGAGTGTGTTTCCAGTAATCGGTCTCTAGGCAGCGAGCCTGCTTGCACAGAGTCTACGGAGACCAGGAACAGGAGGTTACCGGGCTCGCAGAAGTGAACTGTACAGGGAGATCCACGGCACCTTGCAACGGCTTATACATCAAGACGCCGCCAGACCACACATGTGACGAGAATTCTGTGCATGTGGGACGCAAATCTCGAAAATCGAGAAGTGAGGTGAGACATTGCAGCGGTTTATGCAAAGATTGACGATGATCGCGGTATGCGGTTTCGGCCTGCTGTCCGCCGCAGTATTCGGGCAGACGGTACCCACCGCCATACCGAAACCCAGATTTCAGGGCGATTTCTTCGGAGAGATGCCGCGGGTGTTCTGCATCCTCCAGAAGATCGATCTGAAACGCAAGGTCCTGACGATCAAGCAGGATGGCAGCGGCGTCCTCCGCGAAGTGCCGATTCGAGAAGACACGGAGATCCATTTCCGCGACTCCTGGGGCGAACTCAGCGACTACTTCCCCGGTCAGCATGTGATGCTGTTCCTCTACATCGACGACGACAAGAACTGGGCCTATCCCCGCGCGGTGCAGGATGAGATCCATGTCTCGGCTCGCCACGGCTGGTTCGCGAAGGTCCTCACCATCGACTCTGCCAAGCATACGATCACTACCCGGCGCGAAGAGAAAAACAGCAAGGGCGAAGTGACGAAAACCATCGATAAAGAGTTCGCCTATTTCCCCGATGTGAAGGTCTGGAAGGGCGACCAGCCAGGCGGTATCGAGACGCTGCATCCCGGCGACGAGGTCATCCAGCAACTGGTAGAGAAAAGTGGCCTTCTGGCCGCGACGGAGATCTTCGACCGCAAAGGCGACGATGCCGTGCGTCTTGCGCAGGACGCACGGCATAAGACTGAACAGGATCGTCTGGGCCTGCCTGCCTACATCAACGACCTCGAACCGACCACCGGTTCCGTCGTCCTCTCCGTCGCGTGGAGCGGCGCTGACCGGGCAAAATCGCTCAAGCCCGGCGATGCCATCACCCTCTCCCCCACCGACGGCTCGAAGCCGTTCGCGGCGCTCGTCAGCGAAGTGCAGGGCGTGGACACACGCCAACGCCTCCAACTCATCGCCAACGCGCGCGTCGTTAGCCGACTCACCTACGGCCAACCACTTCGCCTATTTCTGCCCGGAACCGGCCCTGCCCTCCCGACCGGGCGCGCAGGGCTGCCCGATCTATCCAGGTAGCAGCCCTCCATCGTTCCTCGATCCCCTGCCTTACAAGCCAGGCGAACGAAATTCATCCCCTGTCAGCGATGAAGTGGGAGTGCCCGAAGCGCGACTTTCACGGAAAGGGACGGGGGTCAGGTTGAATCAGGCGACGATCTGCTGGATGGCTTCCTGATCGAGGGAGTCCAGGCGGGGGCCGAGTTTGGCGACGACCTGGGCGGCAAGGTAGCCGGCCAGTTTCCCGGTCTTCTCCAGGGAGATGCCCTGGGTGAGGCCGTAGAGCAGTCCGGCGGCGTACATATCGCCCGCTCCGGTGGTATCGACCGGGGTCACCTTGAAGGGAGCGATCTCGACGAGCTGGTCGCCCTGGCGAAGCAGGGAGCCGTCGCCGCCCATCGTCACGGCGGCGAGGTCGCACCAGGGAGCCATCGCTCGGATGGCGTCGTGCGGGTTGTCGGTATCGGTCAGCGCCATCGCCTCTTCATGATTGCCGATGACCAGATCCACATGATCCTGCACGATCTGCAGGAAGTCGGCTTTGTGGCGATTCACGCAGAACGGGTCGGAGAGGCTGAGTGCTACTTTGACTCCGGCGGCTTTCGCGGCAGTCATCGCTTTGAGGACGGCAGCTTTCTGCGTGTCGGTGTCCCAGAGATAGCCGGTCACATAGAGGTATTTGCTCTGTTCGATCAGGTCGGCCTGCACATCTTCCGGCCCAAGTTCCCGGCAGATGCCCAGATAGGTGCAGAGGGTGCGCTCGGCGTCCGGGGAGACCAGCACCAGACAGATCCCTGTCGTGCCCACTCCGGCAGCCGTGTTGACCTTCACGCCCTTTTCCTCCAGTTTGCCGGCGTAGAGGTCACCATGCTCATCTTTGCCGATCTTGCCGGTGTAGCAGGCGCTACCGCCCAGCATCGCGATCCCGATCATGGTATTCGCGCCGGAGCCGCCGGACTCCGCATTCACGATATGCTCGTAGATGCGGGCGACCATCTTCTTCTGCTGCGCCTCCTCGATCAGAAACATGCCGCCTTTGGCGACGCCCAGTTCCGCCAACAGGGTGTCAGGCACTTCCGCCTGGATATCGTAGAGTGGGTTGCACATCCCAAAAACATCGAAGCTCATTCATTTCCCCTTATCATTCTCCACACGCTGTAGGCGATTTCGCCTCGGACTATTATAGCCGATAGGCACGATTTTGCGGATGCGAAGCCGGAAATGTGTCCTGTTGCGGGCTGCGAAGATTCACAGAATCTTAACCTCCCCTTAACGACTCCTTAACATCCCGCTGTCATTCTTATATCCGCAGTCGCCGCGCGGAATACAGGGACTGCGGCTTACCGCATCGACGGCGCGCTGACGCCGCGTCCGAATGGTACTACCCGTTTTCCGCCAATGCTGGTGTTTGTCAAAGGAGAATTCTCATGACATTGAATCGTCGAACCCGTTCCGGGTTCACTCTCATCGAACTGCTCGTGGTCATCGCAATCATTGCGATCTTAGCCGCGATCCTCTTCCCTGTTTTCGCTCAGGCCCGCGCCAAAGCCCGCCAGACCTCCTGCCTGTCGAATATGCGCCAACTCGGCACAGCGACCGCGATGTATGTGCAGGACTACGATGAGCAGTTCTATCCCCACCGCTTCAACTGCGATAACGGCTCGGCCTGCAACCCGCTTATGACGACCAACGGCGGTCCGTTCAGCGGCATCACCGGCTCGGCCCAGACCAAAGTCTTCTGGATCAGCCTGCTGCAGCCGTATGTCAAAAACTATCAGGTCTTCGTTTGCCCGTCTGCCATCGGCGGATGGTATGGTCAGAACAGAGACGGCATCTCCTGCGCCGCGGCCGGATGCGGCGGCGTCGGCTACGGCGGTGAAAACAGCTACGGCCACAACGATGCGTGGCTTAGCCCGGCAGGCGCCTTTAACGGCAGCGGCGGCCAGCCGTCCAGCGTCTCCCTCGCCGGCGTTCCTCGCGTAGCGAGCACGATCGTCCTGACCGATGCCTCCTACTATGGCGCGGTGCCGGACGTGACCAACGAGAGCGGCCTCCGCAATTCGGCAAGCTGCAACGACACCGGCTGCACCAAGGAGATCGCCTACCTGAACAGCCAGGGCTCGCAGTACGCCTCCTACTGGAAGAACATCGGCAACGCCAACTGGAGCTGGGGCGGCGGTACGCTCAATGCTGCCAACGCGATCCCGCTCGGCAAAGCGCGCCACAACGATCAGGTCAATGTCCAGTTCGTGGACGGTCACTCCAAATCCCTTCCCTACAACCGTGTGGTGGGTGATGTCTGCCTCTGGACCACAGACGCAGACGCTGCGCACCCCAACTGTAACTAGTTTCGCTCACAGTGACCTGCGCTCTTACTCGCCCTTGAGTGAGAGCGCAACGGGAGAGCCGTTCCCTCCAAGAAGAGAGGTCCCGCGTGGGACCTCTCTTTTTGTGTCTTTTCTTCCGTTTTGCGCCGCCGCGGTGTCTATATGAGGGAGAGAAGAAAGAGGAGCACACGCAAGCATGATCGGGGAGCGAACCACACAACTGCTGCGCCAGGCCCAACAGGGCGATCGTAACGCCTGTGACACCCTCCTGTGTGGGCAACAGGAGCGTCTCTACACGCTCTGCCTGCGCTGGACCCGCAACAATACGGCGGACGCCGAGGATCTCGCGCAGGAGACCCTGGTGCGAGCCTGCGCCCGGCTGTCTCAGCTCCAGAACGTCGAGGCGCTTCCGGCCTGGCTCACACAGATCGCCGTAAATACCTGCCGTAACTGGCTGACGCGCAATAAGCACGACCATCTGTCGTTCGATCTCGCAAGCCCCGACGCCATCAGCGCCACTGAGACGGCGGAGCAGACGCTGGAACGCCTCGCCATACAGGAAGCGCTCGGCAGCCTGCCCCCGGAACTACGACTGGCGATCCGCCTATTCTACCTGCATGGCATGACCCAGAACGAACTGGCCGCTCTCTGGCATCTGCCCGCCAGCACCATCAAAGGCCGCCTCGACAGCGGTCGGCAACGTATGCGAAAGGAGTTGGAACGGATGGGAATGCACGCGACGACCATGCCGCCTGAAACTGCGGAGATCTCTCTCCCGAAGACGCGCATCATGCTGACGGACGCGGATCCCGCGAAGACCAGAGCTTTGCGCGCCGCTCTGCGCTCGGACGACTTTACGCTTTCGGTGATCTCCTCCGAAGAGATGCTGCTCCAGCGCCTGCGCCGACAGGCGCCGGATATTCTGATCATGAGTACCCCGTTCGGCAACCTCGATGAGAATGATGCGCTGCGCGCCTTACGTCTGGATCCGCGACTGCGCGACATCGCGGTCATGTTCCTGGTCCCCAAGGAGCGCGTGACGGAGGCACGCATGCTCCAGGCCTGGGAGCTGGGCGTGGACTGCTTCCTGACCGACACTACGAGCGGTGCAGAGATCTGCGGATTTGTCCGGCGGATGGATTCCGGACGTCGGGCCGCCGACTACCGCACGCTCGCCGTGGAGTACGCGTGGAGGCGCGACTCGGCCAGCGCCCTCCTCTGCCTGAACCGCGCTCTGCAATTCGGCGGTAAAGAGGTCCTTGAAGCCGTCCGGAACGATCCTGCCTTCAACTACCTGTGCGCTTCCGAAGCCTTCCAAGCCCTCTTCGCTTGATCGTCATCCCGGTTCACCTTCGCGTCTCGTCAGAACCGAGGGAACAAGCGGCGTGAATCTCCCGTCTCGCCTCTAAGCCTGTTGCCCCAGATGAGGCAAGAAAAGCGGTATCTATGTTTGATGCGAATCCCCTTGCCGATCCACGGCAATCCTTCCTGAGCGACACCGAGCGCCTTCGCCTCCTGGAAACCAATGTCACCGACTTTGCCATCTTTATGGCAGATACCGATGAGTGCATCGCCAGTTGGAACGCCGGAGCAGAGCGTATTCTTGGCTACACCGAGGCTGAGGCCATGAGTCAGCCCGCCGCGATGATCTTTACCCTCGAAGACCGTCAGAGCGGCGCCGAGCAGGAAGAGTTTCGGCTCGCCCGTGAGACAGGGCGCTCCAACGATGAGCGGTGGCATCTGCGCAAGGATGGCTCCCGGTTCTGGGCGCTCGGCATATTGACGGCCCTCTACGATGAGCGGGGTCAACTGCGCGGCTATGCCAAAATCCTGCGCGATTTCACCGCACGTAAGCAGTACGAGGACCGTATCGAAGCCTTGAACGCCCGTCTGCAATGGGCCATGACCGAGACGCATCACCGGGTCAAGAATAACCTCCAACTCATTTCCGCTATCATTGACATGCAGGCGATCGATTATGGAGAAACGGTTCCAATAGGCGAGTACAAGCGCCTCAGTACCCAGGTGCGATCCCTCGCTGCTGTACATGATATTCTGGCCAAAGACTCGAGAGCGGGCAGTGATGCAACGACGATTGCCCTTTCCGAACTGCTGGAAGATCTGCTCATCCTGCTGAGTTCCATCGCAAGTAAGAGCCGCATTGAGTATCACCTGGATCAAGTGAACGTGTCGGCAGGCAAAGGCAGTTCTATCGCTCTCATCGTCAGTGAACTCGTCATGAACGCCATCAAGCACGGCAGTGATAGCGTCCAAGTCACCCTGTCCGCACAGGAAGGAGAGATCACCCTTTCTATCCATGATGACGGGCCAGGTTTTGCCGAAGGCTTTCAGGCAGAGGACCTTTCCAATACCGGGCTTGAACTCGTGGAGAATCTGATCCGGTTAGATCTACGGGGAAAAGTGTCCTATACGAATTTGCCGAAAGGGGGCGGATGCGTGACCGTACTGTTCCATCTCCTACGGTAACAGACGGATCTGTTCTATCACGACCGCCCCTCTTCTGTCACCGAGCAAGCGCAGGCGTCTCCGAAGCCGCTACTTCCGGACTCTCGACGGAACTTTGCGCCCTCATGATGCGAGGATTTTGGATCGGAACAGTATTGGTCAGGCTGCGGGTGAGCATGCCGAAGCCGAGGGCGCTGATAGCGCCGCCGAGCATGCCGCCCTGGCGTTTGCCGTAGAAGGCGATGGCGCCTCCCGTCGCTCCAACGACAATGCGCGTGGCAGACGACCAGTGCAGGGGAGCGTTGCGTTTGGTCATGATGACCACTTCGCCCATGTCTTCGGGATCGGCGCCGGGCACCCGCGAGGCCAGCAGTTCGTTACGCACCCCGACGACGCCGCGTGTGCTGGTCACGCACTGCAGCAGCGGGGTGACTTCGGAGACGAGAACGGAGCCGCCCAGCGTGACGACCCCATACCGGGCGGAGACCTTCACTTTCGACGGATGCGCGACAACATGCCCGATGCGTGCCCGGACGCGCTCGACGATACGCACATCGGTCGGGGTCTCTATCGTAAAAATGGACTGGATCTCTGCAACCAGACCGGCGGCACGATTGGTGAGATCGCGGGAGGCGGAATCGATGGTTTTACCGAGTTGATTCGTAGTGTGGATCGCCTTATCGCGCACCAGGGCACGGCGGCGATTGCCGCGATCGGGATCAAAGAAATACATCAAGCCGGCTCCCAGGCCAACCCCTTTGAGAAAAGTCAATAGTCGCATCTTCGTCTCCTGATCCGTATTCCAAGGGAGGTGGCGCTTACTGTTGTACGGCTTGCACCGACCTGCCATGGCTTCTATGCGACGGACGTCCCACCGCTTCGGAAGGTTCCGAAGGTTCCTGGAGATTCCGGAAAATTGGGGTCGAAAACCGTTGCAGGAACGGGGGGAATGTGCTAGAATAGAGCCGTGTCGAGAAGAGTGCATCAGGGCCGCACCCTGCTGTATTCGTGATGCATCTGTGGGCGCAGAGCCAACGTACTTACATGGGTGGACGCAACGTTCGGACCAGTGATAGCCTCGCTTGACGGGGCATACGCGAAACCGAAGAGCTTCTGCCTCTTCTGAACCCCTTCGGGTTCATGCGCTCCGATACACACGGTATTGGCGGGGTGGTCTTCACTAAAAATCGGCGGAGGGACAGCATGTCTGTCTCTCCGCCGATTTTCGTTTTATTACGATGGGGAAGCCGTCGCTCTATACGGGGTAGAGGGCGGTAGAGCGGTCGGGATCGAGGGCGTAGAT
>Ga0070658_10003626_pt1 | contig 12653 bp, 9 predicted proteins | sample KBSC13metaG_FD_64664 | JGI IMG/M metagenome (GOLD analysis project Ga0070658, IMG submission 64664) | Corn rhizosphere microbial communities from Kellogg Biological Station, Michigan, USA - KBS C1-3 metaG | ecosystem: Host-associated > Plants > Roots > Rhizosphere > Soil ... | reverse complement strand
GGGCGCCGGAACCATCAACGGGAAGAATCTTGGCGCAGCCTTCGCCGACTTCGACCAATCCGGCCACGAAAGCCTCTATCTGGCGAGCGACAAAGTTCCCAGCACCCTCTACGCGAACACCGGCGCGCATTTTGCAGACATCAGCCATGCATCCGGCACGTCGGTACGTGAGGATGGAATCGGCTTCTCAGGCATGGGAGTCGACTGGGGGGACTACGACAACGACGGCAAACTCGACCTCGCCGCCATGACCTTCCAGGGCGAGGACAAACGCATCCTGCACAACGAAGGCGCCCACCTCTTCAGCCAGCAAGTCTCAACGCTTGGCCTGGCGCCGGGTACATACCCGTGGGTGGCTTTTGGAACAAAGTGGCTGGACTACGACAACGACGGCTGGCTCGACCTGATGATCGCCAACGGCCACGTCGACGATAACATTCAGGAGCGGATCGCCCACACACCCTTCCTTGAGCCAACGGTCTTGTATCACAACGACAACGGCAGTCACTTTACGGACGCCAGTGCCGCGTTCGACCAAGTGGCGGGACGCCCAATCGCCGGACGCGGACTCGCCACCGGGGACTACGACAACGACGGCCGTGTCGACGCTCTCGTGGTCGACTGCCTCGGGCACCCACTCCTACTCCACAACGAAACAGCGTCCACAGGCCATTGGCTCGAACTCGACCTGGCAGGCGTGAAGAGCAATCGGGACGGCTACGGCGCGGTTGTCACGGCAACCGTGGGCGGAAGTAAGCGCATCGCCATCTGCCACGCCGACGGTTCGTATCTCTCGTCGTCCGATAAACGCGTCCACATCGGCATCGGATCGTCCACCATGGCCGACTCCGTGGAAGTCCGCTGGCCAAGCGGCCAGGTTGATACTCTCAAGAACGTCCCGTCCGGCCAGGCTATTAAAGTCACCGAAGGAAGAACGACATCCACGGCGCGCTAATGAGCGGAATGAACCGGATTACAGTTGACAGCGTCGTCACTAAGCCACTTCAACCATGCGTCAGATTCTCAACACATCCGACTTTTTTCACTTCGAATCAGATATTTTCCCTCATGTTAGATCTTAATATACATGAGGTTGACATAATGTCTTGTTGCTGCTCGTCATGATATGATACACTCTCCTATCCTTTCGGGAGGTGCTCGCTAACGGGGACCCGTTTGAGGTCCGGTCTAACTCAGTGTCAAAGCAAATGAATACTCAACTCAGAAATGGTTTATACGTGTCCGTCGCCACCATCGCAATACTGGGCGCAGTGGCGCAGTCGGCGCACGCGCAAGGATGCATCGTCGGTCGTTCGTGCACCAGTGGACAGATGGGCTCCAACGAATACCTGATGCCGCATGAATTCGAGTGGTCCGTCAACTACCGCGGGTTCAAAGCCAACAAGCACTACAATGGCGACGTTCGCCAATACGCCCGCGAGGTCAACCAGAACTTCGTCATCAACCGTCAGAACCAGTGGAACGCAAGCGGCACACTCGGCTTGACAAAGCAGAGCAGCGTCTACCTCGACATCCCCTATCTGAACAATAGCTGGGGCATCCCCATGCCGATCGGTCCCCCGGCTGGTCTCCGATGGACGCAGAACTCGACGGGCCTCGGCGATATCTCCGTTGGCTATCAGTATTGGATACTGGACACCCAGAAGCATCCCGAACAGAACATACAGCTCAGCCTTGGCGTCCAGGCTCCCACCGGCAGCAAGGACACCAGGTCGAACTTCCCGGACAAAACGGGCGGCAATATCACTCTCAAATACAACGACGTGTCGATCCAGCCGGGCACCGGAACATGGGAATTCCCATTCGCGCTGCAGGCATTCAAAGAGATCCACAGTTGGAACGTGTTTACTCAGTTCAACTATCTAATTTCGCCGTCGGACACAAACAACGTACCGTCGCTCGGCGTCCAGATCGGCAGCACCGTCAATCCGCTCGCCCCATCGACGGCGAAGAACTCCGTGCCGGACCAGTACCTGTTCCGCATCGGCGTGCAGCACTCATTTCCTAAGCATCCGAACTTCACGCTCGCCCTCGCGTTCCGCGATGAAGGCGTTCCCGTATATGACCTGATCGGCAAGCATCACGGCTTCCGACGCGCTGGCTACTCGCATTCGATCGAGCCTGCGTTGACCTACTCCAAAGGTAACAGCGCCCTGACGATCGACATTCCCTACACGATCCGACGTGACCGCCAGCCGACCAATCCCGACGGCACTTACATCAAGGGCGACTCGACGTTCGCAGACTCTCAGCTCATCATAAACTTCACGCAACGCTACGGTAAATAATCATTTACTCCTCCGCCGCCGCGCAACAGCGCGGCGGCATTTTTTCCTTCCAGGGTAAAACAAAGGATGATGAGAAATCTAAACGTCGTCGCAATTCTGATAGCCACCACAGCCATTGCCACACCGGTCGCCGCCAAAAGCGACGGCCCGCCTGCGCGGCAAATCCAGTGGATGAACTCACTCGATAAGGCCACTACCGAAGCACAGTCGACCGGCAAGCCGATCCTGCTCTACCTTACCGCCGACTATTGCGTATACTGCAAGCAGATGGACAAGGAAGCCTTTATCGACACCCGCGCCGTCCTCCTCTCGCAGCTCTTCGTCCCCTGCAAACTGGATGGTGAGCACGAAGGCAAACCACTGATCAAGAAGTACGACGTGAAGACGTACCCATACGAAGCCGTCATCGACGGCGGCGGCGCTATACTCGCCTCCGCACCCGAATACATGGACTCCGACAAGTACACAAAGACACTCGCAACGGACTATCCGGACGTGTTGAGATTGCGTCTCATGGGCCAAACCGATGCGACATCCGAAGCACAGGCCGCGATCCTCAGCGCCGAGTTCGACGACCTGACAGGCGCGGAACTCTACAGCTCCGCCATCGCCGGCGACACTTCCGTTTCGACCAAAATCGCCGTCGATCACGCGGTCGGGGCCGCCTACGTCAGGGCGAAACTGTACGACAAAGCGATAGCGCCCTTAACAACGGCGGCCGGCTTGCTCGCCGACTGCCACGAGGGCGTGGGTGTACACCTACTTCTCGCCGACTGCTATCACGCTCTCGGCAAGCCAGTCGATGAAGCCGCCCAACTCGCCGCTATCCGCGACATGCACGCCGCTAGCAGGGATGAAAAGAAGCAGGCGGAAAAGCGCCAACGCGACCTCCCGGCATCCACCAAGTAAGAACGATCCGCGTTGAGTGCCATCCGCGATGTCCGCAATATTGCGAAGCCAAACGGCCGCCGGCGCAATCTCTGCACCGGCGGCCGTTCTATTTGGTAAGAAGCATCGATCCGCCCCTTAGCGGCTGGAATCGGCTTTGATTGTTGGCCCTGGGCCATGCTACTTCAGGATGACGGCATCCTTGTACTTCTGCCAGAACACCTCGACGTCCACACCCTTCTGGAATCGCTCGAAGTCTGCCTGAACGGCCGCAATACGCTGCGGCGTGACCTTGGCCATCTTGGCGCCAATCGTGGCCTCAATGTGCGCCCGCTCATAGGGCACCGTCGATGCCGGCGTCTTATCGATACACTTCAAGATCCACCAGTCTCCGGCAAACTCCTTAGGGCCAAGCGTCTGCCCAATGTCGATGCCAAAGATCGCGTCTTCCATCCCCTTGATCTGACGCATATTATTACGGCCGCGAACCAATGCCGGTGAAATCCCCTGGTTGCGTTTCGACTGATCGGTGCTGTAGTCCGCCACAACCGCCGCGAAGTCACGTCCGCCGCGAAGGTCATGGTCCGCCGCGTCGATCATCTTCTGGTTGTGGTTCCGGATCACCTGAAGAGTGGTTGTTTCGGGGGTGTAGAACCGTGAATGCGGATTGTCATGCCGGGCATTGTCATCGTAATAAGCTTTAATTTCCGCCTCGGTAACGTTAATCCCCTCCGTCACTACGGCGGCTTTTGCGAGATTCACCTGAACCTCGCGGAAGTACGCGTCGGGCGATTCGCCGCTGTCCACCATCTGTCGCTGGAAGGCCGGATCCTGCAGAGCGGCCGCCACGGCGGCCTGTACTACGGCAGTTTTGGGCATAACACCGCGCTGCTTGGCATACTGGATCTGAATGGACTCGGTCACAAGCTGCCGCAGGACATCGCGGCCGCCGACCTTCTCCAGGCGGTCGAACATATCCTGCTGCGTGATATCCGCGCCGTTGACGTCGACGACCACCCTCTCTCCATATTCATAATGGTGATAGAAGGCTACGCCTCCGGCGAAAGATCCGGCGAGCGCGATGATCGACAGAAACACAAACAGAACTCGACGGCTTTTTGGCTTCTTACTCTTACGTGCGTCTATCGCGGCAACGCCTTTGGCTGCGCTGTCCTGAGTTTCTGGACTGGTGTTTTCAATAGACAATGGCTTTTCCAAACTCCCGTTTCAACATATTCCGCATTTACACCACTCGGGATGGAGTAGGGTTCGTCACGAAACGAATCGATTTCGCTTGACTTTCTTTAGTCGCGGAATCGACGTCGCGACCGGAGGCATTCCGCCGAACGCACCTGCGCAATCCGTCGGCGACATCTAGGTTCAAATTGCCGGCAGCGAAGAATTATACCGAGAATCGAGGTCGCTTGCAACCAAGGAGGGTACCAAGCCCCAGGAACAGGAAGAATGCGATCACAACAACAATTATCTCGGCCCAATCATGAATGGCATGAAGGCCGCGAACACCACCGTAATTCGATACCAGGAGGATGATCGTAATCCTCATGACGTTGGACACCATGGCGATTGGCAATGCGCACGCGGTAAGCGCGAAACGTCGCCACGCGGAAATGGGAAACATGTCGCCGTAGACCAGGCTCATGATGAACAAGATCGACAACTTGTTGAATCCGCTGCAAACGTCGGCGACGACAACCTCGACACCGCCGTGCAGGTGGATAATGTTCCCATCCTGAGCAATAGGATAACCAAGGATGTGCATCGCTCCAACGCTGCCATCGGCGCTTTTGACGCTGATCCATTGCGAAATCGGACTGATCACCGCGTTGGGGAATGGAACGATGAAGATCATCATCGCGATGGGAAACGAGAGCGCGGAAAGCATGCTTCCGCCAAAGCACAGCAACACAAACCCCGCCAAGATCGGCACCATCGAATAGCCTTCGATAAAGGCCATCTTAAACAGGAAGCTAAACAGCTCCATGCCAAGGCCTAATCCGAGCAGCCACAAGCCACGCGGGTCCGGCTTCCAGGTAATACCTTTCAGAAGGTCGCGACGCAGCCAGGCGAGTGCAAGGCAGAGCGGGAGGATGAAAATGCAGTGTCCACCACGCTCGTTGTGCCAGAGAGGTTGTATGTCTACGAACACCGGGACACACAGGCCGATAAGCGCGATGGCCAGAAGTATGACCGGCCAGCCAAGGGACTGGGTCGAGCCCGGTCCCTCATCCGGCCTTAGATTCTCCGCGGGAGCTTGTACAATCATCGATAATCGTTTACAACCCGCCAACGACGCGCGCACCAGCGCTTAGCAGATTCATGCCCTGTAGCGGGATCCACAAATCCCGAAGGGAGAATTTTTGCGACTTGGAAGGAACATAAAGGCTATCGCCCGGCTGAACTTCTCGGTTAACGCTAACGTCGCCAACCTTGAGATACTTGCCAAGGTCGATCTTTTCGAACACGGCCGTCTTTTTGTCCGCGGCGATGTGTATCAAGTTGACCTTGTCCAGGTCGGCGGTCGGCAGCGGACCACCGACGCCGTTGAGCGCATCCAGCATTCGATCGTTCGGATGATAGAGGTAGAACCCCGGCTGTCTCACCTCGCCATACACGTAGATCCTGCTGCGATACTCCGGAATTGTCAGAACGTCTCCGGCGATCAGCTTGATGTTGGCGGACATGTCCCCGTTCTTGATCAAGGCGTACAAGTCAAGCGGCTGCACCCGGCCGTCATGAGTGATACTCGATCCGTGAAGGTCGGCAATGTCGGGCAACACACCGCCTGCCACGGTGAGCAACTCCAACACCGTCATATTGTCTTTGTAGTCGAAGCTACCGGGTTCTTTCACCTCGCCGACGACAGAGACGACGGTCCGCTTCTCAGGAATGTAGACGGAATCGTTGACATCCAGCAGGACATCGGCATCCGTGCCCGTCGTAAGGTCGGGGCGGCTCAGGTCCACAACCTCGCGGTCGCCGCTCGAGCGGGTCAAGAAGACCTTATGCAGGTCGCCATTTGGCAGACCGCCGCCGGCGGCGCCGATTGCCTGCGAAAGGCGAAGCGGCGGACGGAAGTCAATCTCGCCCGGATGAACGACATACCCCGAAACCGTGACATGGTCGATATGCTTCTGGATGAGGACGACCGACACCGCCGGATCGACGACATACTCGTTCCACTTTTTCGTCAGCTCCTGTTGAAGCTGGCTTGTCGTCTTGCCGGCCGCCATAACATCGTTGATCAGGGCAAGCGTGATCCGTCCGTCGGGTGGGATCGTCACCTGAGAATTCAGATTGGGATCGGTAAAGTTCGGAACCGAGATTCCGATCACATCCCCCGGCGCTATCTTGTATTCGGTGACGATCGCGCTAGGCCGATTGCTGACCGGAGTCTCGATGACCGTCGGTTGGGTCGCTCGGGCCTGGACGGCAACTCCCGTAAGAGTCGCTACCAGTCCGGCGATATATGCGGTTTTGACAAATGACAATTTCATAAACTCAAGCTCCCGGCGGCAACCTTCCCGGTTGAGGTGTTGCGCGAGAAGAGCGGTCACATCTCGATCAGCCACTTGGAGCGCAAGTTGGCTAATGATGGACCACCGATTTCGACTAGTGCCCCGGCGACGTTCCATTTCCATTCGATCGCGACTTCGACCCCTGCGGCTCGGCGGGCGTCGAGTAGTAGTGTCGATAATACTTCGACTGGCGAGTTTCCGGCGCATGAGTCACAAGCACCACGCGCTTCTTGGCGGTAGCGTCGAGAGTTGTGACACTGCGGCTCAGCGCGTCCTCGTCGATCTTGTCGATGCCGACGATCTGGAGGATGCAGTCCGCATACTCCGCCAGGAACAACGCGTCGCCAACAACGGAACAGGCCGGAGTATCTACGACCACCAGGTCGGAATGGCTCCGAAGCGCTTCCAGAACCTGGATCATTTTAGGCTTGAGGATCAAGCCAACCGTATTCTCAGTCGCGTGTCCGGCATGCAGAATATGGAGATTCGGCACCCCCGCGTCGAGCACGACATCGTCGAGGGCGGCAACTCCGCTCAGGACTTCGGAAAGCCCCGGCACCCGGCCCGACTCGAAGAGCCGTTCTTGCGTGGGACGCCTGAGGTCGGCGTCGACGAGAACAACATGCTTGCCGGAACCGGCAATCGTAGCCGCCAGATGGGCGGCCGTCACCGATTTGCCCTCGCCTGGAACGGAGCTCGTAACCAGCAGGATAATGCCAGGGCTGCCCTCGGGCCGGCTCATCGTCTTGAGAGTGTACATCAGGTTAGCGTAAGCGATATTGTACATATCGCTCAGCATCGGCGTCGCCTGAATCGACCGCACCGAGTCAATGAGGCCGGGCGTAAAGCTCGGGATCGTTCCGATTACCGGCACGTGGGTAATTCGATACACGTCCGTCACCGTACGCACACGTCGATCGGACTGTTCCGACACAAACGTGACTAGCGCGGAAAGCAGCAGACCGACGAACAGGCCAAGGGCGAGGTTTAGCGGAAGGCTGGGTCGGAACGGATCGGAAGGCACAGTCGCGCTTTGAGCGATCTGCACATTTCCGCCAATTCGATCCTTGGCAAGCCGCGCCGAAATCAACGCCGAAAGCGTGTCGTTGTAAGTCTTCGAGGCAAGCGTATCCTGATCGGAAAGCGCCTGAAGCTTCTGCGTCAGCCCTCCGAGCTGGGTGGCCTGACTGTGAAGATCCGCCAACGCCTGCTGCGCGGCAGTATACTTGGCCTCCGCGAATACCTGGGCTTCCTTCGCCTTATTGTAGTCGTTAAGGGTCTGGCCCTGCGTGGTCAGCGACACGCTCGAGCCGCTTGCGGTACCCTTGATCGCCGTTTGGATCTGCTGCTTGAGAGACGCGATCTTGGCGTCGAGGGTCGGCAATATCCCTGGATACTTAGGTCGATACTTGAGGCTTGCCTCGGTGCGCTGCATTTCGAATTGCGCCAGCTGATTCTGCATCTGCTGGACAATGCCGTCGTCGCGGACATTCTGCGAACTCGACAGCGACTGGTTCTGCTGGTTGAGTCGACTGGCGAGGAGCGAAACCTGAGCAGAAGCGGAAGCGGAATCCTGCTTGGCTTGATTCATCTGCGCCGTTTGCTGAACGATCTGGTCGAGCAGTGCTCGCTGTTCAAGCTGCTCATCCGTAACGTGATGGGCCTGCTTAAAAGCGTTGAGATTCGACGAAGACACCGAGGCCTGCGAATGTAGTTGCGCGACCTTGCCCTGCAGCGCTTCGACTTCGCTGGCGACATCGTGCTGGGCCATCTCTTTCTTAAGGTCGACGAACGCGGAGCAGGTAGCATCGGCAAGCGCAAGGGCTTCGTCGGGACTGGTCCCAATGGCGTTGACGTTCAAAATCGCCGTGTCTTTGGGATTAGTCACTACGACAAGCCGCGCGATATCATCGGGAGTGTAGACAATCGAGCTCGACGTCTGGCCTCGAGAGACGGCATCGGACTTCAGGCGGTCGATAATGCGCTGCGCCATGGCGGGACTCTCGATGAGGCCGAGCTGGGTTTCAATGCTTTCGGTGTCAGGTACTTCATAAGATGCGATCTGAGCCGCCGTCACCAACCTGGGGTCCTTCTGAGTCAATACCAGCTGACCGCTCGCCATCCACTTTTTGTGCATGACGAAAGAAAGCAGCACGGCAATACCGATGCACCCAATCATGATCAGCGCAATGAGCTTTCTGCGCGCCTTGATCATCGACATAATCGACCGGAAGTCGACTTCGTCGCGCGGCGGTTCCTGATTGGGAGTCGGCCCCGTATTATAGGGTGTACCGAGATACTGTGGTTGCCTGGGTTGTAGATCGTACATCGATGATTTTCGCTTAATGACGCCCCGCGGAGCGTCCGCCCGTCTGTCTAATTCGAGGTTGGAGAAGCTCGCCTGAACGCGGCCCCTCGATATGCAGTTTACAGCATAAATGATGCCATATCAAATTTTATATACAACAATACGGCAATTGTACTCGCCGCGTCGATAGTCGCGTCGAAGCCCTCCGCCATCTCGCGGAGGGCCTCGACCCACCCAAAAACAAGCCGTTACTACGACTTGACGCCGGTTCCCTGTCCGTCCGCGAAAGACCCCATCGGCGTCGTCTGTTGCACTCCGCCGATATTGAACGGCGCGCCAATCGCCATATTCGGCGCACTGGCCAGGCCGCGCTCCGCCATAATAATCGCCGTATAGTAGCGAACCGCCTCGATCTCGGTCAGACCAAAAGCCTTAAGAGAGATCAACTGCTTCATCCGGTCATCGCTCGGGCGAACAAGAACCTTTACCGAATTGAGCGTAATTCCGTAGATCGACAGGAACTCCTGCAGGTGGCTCGACACGAGGTCGGTCAGATCGTGGATCTTCTCGTTGACCTTCTCCATCGGCGTCACCTGGATCAGCTGGTTGATCGCCTGCTCAACTACCGGCCCCGAATACGCGTTGACGTCTTTCGTGGTCAGTACATGTCCGCGATACGGCATGTGCTGAACCAGCTTAACAGCGTCCTCTTTGGAATCGATGTGGATATAGTAATCGACATCGTACGTCATCTCCGCCATCTCAGCCGATAGCGCCACACCCTGCGTGCTGACGACCAGCTTGGAGCGATTGAGGTACAGCGCCTCATACTGCCACGGACTCTGCCCGCCGTAAAACGCCTGCTGGATGGACCCGAACAGTACGCTCTGCGGCGTGTCCACGGGATACTGCCCCGTTTCGTACACATTCAGAATGGCTCCGCGCGACTTCAGCACGCAGAAATGGTTGCTCTCGACCGTTAACAGAGATCCGTTGACAATGTCGTTGCTCGGATAGTGGAACAGGACGATGTCCGGCCCCATGACTTCCTGCCCCGACGGATCGAGGGTCGATATGACGTTGCGAATACCGGGCATGATATGCCTCCTACTTTGACTGAGGGATGCGGTGTCACACGACAGACACAGTATCGGACGATTCGCCCTCGCGGGTCAGGTCTCCTGCGCAAGCAGAGAGAGTTGTTACATCCAGTCTACGAAGAAAAGAGTGGGTGTGGTTCCATCCGAGGTTAGTCAAACAAGGCGTCGACGAACTCCTGGGCGTTGAACGGTTCGATGTCGCCCGGCTTCTCACCCGTCCCAATCAACTTGATTGGAATACTGAGCTCATCCTTGATCGTGATCACGATGCCGCCGCGCGCGGTCCCATCGAGCTTGGCGAGGATCAATCCGGTGACATCGACCGCTGCCTTGAACTCCTTCGCCTGGCTAATCGCATTCTGGCCCGTGGTGGCGTCGAGGACCAGCAGCGTCTCATCCGTCGCCCGCCCATCGCGGGCGCGCATCACCACGCGGTTGATCTTCTTCAGCTCCTCCATCAGGTTCGCCTTATTGTGAAGCCGTCCGGCAGTGTCGATGATGACGTAGTCCGCCTTCCGCGCAATCGCCGCCTGCACGCTATCGAAGACCACCGACGCCGGGTCCTGCCCCTCACGCCCCTTGATGACCTCGATCCCCAGCCGCTCACCCCACATCGCCAGCTGATCGACCGCCGCCGCGCGGAACGTGTCCGCCGCGCCCAGAATCACGCGCTTGCCTTCCTGCTTCAGGGCGTAGGCGACTTTGGCGATAGTGGTCGTCTTTCCGACACCGTTGACGCCCACGATCAGATACACCGTCGGCGCCGTATCCGAAACCTTCAACGCATCGGAGATACCTGACACGGGCTCCGCGACTGCTTCAACAGCCGCCGACACCGGCACAGGCGCCGTGTCGACCACCGGCGTCGACGAAGGCGCACGCTTGAACCAACTCAGAAACTTCGCCCCCATCCCCTGCGGCTGCGCCAACTCAGCCGCAACCGCCTCTTCTTCTACCCCCTCTCCTGAGTAAGGAGAGGGCTGGGGTGGGGTTTCCTCGGCCATCGGTACCGTCGCTGCCCGCCTCGGCTTCGGCGTCTCCCCCGCCTCAAGCACACCCAGCACGAACGACTTCAACCGGTCCATGACCTCCTGCGGCTCCTTCAAACGCTCATCACGTACAGCAGCCCGCAGCTCCTCCATCAACCGCATCGTCGTGTGGACATTGAGGTCCGACGCAATCAGCGCCTCCTCAAGCTCCTCAAACAACTCCTCGTCGATGCGTCCACGCCCCGTGAACAACGTGTCAATTCGTTGAAATATGCCTTTAAAAAGTCCGCGCTTGAACAAGGTTTTAGGTCCTAATTTAACATGGATGAAGGGGATGAAAGGGATACAGGACGATCAATCGGAAATGTTCGGTGTTCGATTTCTCGTATAGCGTCGATATTCCAATCGCGACGGGCCGAAGTTGATCAATAGACCAACCTTGATGCCTGTTGCGTTGAGATAGTTTATGATCTGGGCATGGTGCTCAGGAGCCAGGGTTTTCACGGTTTTAAGCTCAATAAGCACTTTGTCATCAACCACGATATCGCCGATAAAGTCACCGACGCATGTGCCTCGAAACATTACCTTAATAGGCCATTGCGATTTTACCGAAAATCCGCGTTGTCGTAGCAGCATTAACAAGGCATTTTCGTAAACAGACTCGAGAAAACCGCACCCCAACTCATTACTCACCTCAAACGCCAAGCCAATCACAGCCTTCGTAATCTCACCATGTATTATCTCCTCCTCGTCCATCCCCTTCATCCCCTTCATCCATGTTAATTTCTATCCGAACCGGTGCACTACAGTCGGCACGAAGTAGGTAGCGACGGCGATGACCAATCCACCGATCAGCAGGTAGTTGGCACGCACGCCGCGCCAGTGGGCGAGGACGTGGAGGGCGAGGTAGATGCCGTAGACCACCCACATCGCCATCGACAGCAGAATCTTCGGGTCGACCGCCCAGCCGCCGGGCATCGCGTGCACGGCGCGGATGACGCCCGAGATCAGGCCGATCGTCAACAATGGAAACGCAAATGAAACGAGGCCAAAGCCAAGCCGGTCGATCGACGCGAGCGATGGCAGCTTACCGAACAGACCGCCGGACCGCTTCTGCTTGAGCATGCGGTGTTGGGTGATATACAGGACAGCGCACCCGAACGCGAGAGCTAGGAGACCAAAGGCGAAGAGAAGCGCAATGACGTGGAGGCTGATCACGGTCGAGTTCAAAATGACGTCCGACTTCGACAGACCCTGCTCCGGCACGTGCGACGTCCCAAAGACCCGGGCGGCGAACAGGCAGAAGAAGGCGATCGGCTGGGCAACGGCGCCGAGGGCCGTCGGCTGCGGCTTGATGACGAAGTCGAGCACCAGGTAGATCAGCGCAATGGCCCACGCCGACGCCCCCAGGGCCTCTTCCGGCGTAGTGAACGGCGTGCGATGCGTGGCCGCGCAATGGATGCCGATAGAAATCGTATGGCCGACCACCGCGATCAAAGCTGCATACCGCGCCACTCGCGCGA
>Ga0070658_10003621_pt1 | contig 12658 bp, 10 predicted proteins | sample KBSC13metaG_FD_64664 | JGI IMG/M metagenome (GOLD analysis project Ga0070658, IMG submission 64664) | Corn rhizosphere microbial communities from Kellogg Biological Station, Michigan, USA - KBS C1-3 metaG | ecosystem: Host-associated > Plants > Roots > Rhizosphere > Soil ... | reverse complement strand
TGGAGCTCGTGGTCGAGCGTCGCCCGCAGTTCGGGCGGGGCGTCGATGAGCAGGTTGTGGACGATCGGGGCGCCGCAGTAGTGGGTGACCCGGTGCTCGGCGATCAGCCGGTAGATCGCCGCGGCCTCCACCGCCCGCAGGCAGACGTTCGTTCCGGCGTTCGCCGCCATCGTCCAGGGGAAGCACCAACCGTTGCAGTGGAACATCGGCAGCGTCCACAGGTACACGCTGTGCCTCGGCATGTCCCAGGTGAGGATGTTCCCCACGGCGTTGAGGTGAGCGCCGCGGTGGTGCACGACGACGCCCTTCGGGTCGCCCGTGGTGCCCGAGGTGTAGTTCAGGGAGATGGCCTGCCACTCGTCGGCAGGCTCGTCCCGGTCGTACCGGGGGTCCGCGGAGGCGAGCAGGGACTCGTACTCCTCGGTGCCGATCGGCTCGCCCGGGCCGGTGTACTCGGAGTCGTCGACGTCCACCACTGTCGGAGGCCGGTCCAGTGCAGCCACGGCCCTGGCCGCGAGGCTGCTGAAGGCGCGGTCGACGAGCAGGACCTTCGCCTCGCAGTGTTCGAGGATGAACGTGATGCCGGCGGCGTCGAGGCGGGTGTTGAGCGGCACGAGGACGGCCCCGGTCATAGGGATCCCGAAGTGGGCCTCGATCATCTCGGGGGTGTTCGCGAGCAGGACCGCCACGGTGTCGCCCCGTCCGATGCCCCGGGCGGCGAGCGCGGACGCCAGCCGGCGGCACCGGTCCCGGGTCGCGCTCCAGCTGTACCGACGCGCCCCGTGCACGACGGCGAGGTGCTCGGGATACACATCTGCGCTCCAGTCGAGGAACACCAGCGGTGTCAGCGCAGCGAAGTTCGCCGTCCGGCGTCCCAGCCCGACCTCGAAATCCTCGACTGCCACGGGTCCTCCAGGGCGTGGGCGACCGGTCCACCGAATCTAGCCGCCGCGGCCCGACGCCGGGAGGTTTCGGCAGCTGGACCGGCTCTCCGCCGAGAAGGCTCGATCGCTATTGGCGTCGTGCGGTCCCGGGCAGAACATCTAGGCGATGCCGTTGCTGGTCAGCGCGCCGACGGCGACCAGATTGGCACGATGTAGCCAGGTGTCCTCGAGAGCAAAGCCGCCGCCGCGGGTAACGGCGCCGCGGAGCGGAATGGCCCAGAGATGCTCGATCAGTGCCACCACAGCGCAAGCGTCCGCCGGAATGGCGTCCGAAATCGCCCACGCCTCGCCGGCATCTAAGCCGTAGGCGCAATCCGCCGTGCCGGCGTCGGCTCCCACCTTGAGGCCCTCGCAATGGGAGTCGAACCCGATGAGCGCACCGAGGATCTCGCCGAACTCCGGCCACTCCCCGCCCCCGGCGTCGAGGACGTCCACCGTCGTGAGGCAACCATCCTCGTCCTTGCTGACGAAGATGGCGTCGAGGAGGCGAATCAACTCGCCGCTGCGAAGCCGCCGCAGTTCGGGGAGGATCCGACCGGCGAACTCGTCGCCAGCGAAGCCGACGACAACGATCTGTACCGGTCCGCGCTCGGTCACGGATCCTCCTTGGCAGCCCAGCCGCGCCGGATTCCGATCTTTCCCCGCCGCCCTGAGCTCGTCCCACGGCGTGCTACCCCTGTCCGGCCGAATGTCCTGCTGTTGCTCAGGGAGCTGATCGGCTCGGGCCTGAGGGCCCAGACCGCCCACGATGGCGGCGCGGAGCAGCCGCCTTTGCTGGCCGGCCAGTAGCACCGTCGCCGTCATGGCCATAGGGTCGTTGGTGCCCGGCGTCACGTCACCATCCCGACCGGATGAGCCACGTGTGCCGGCTCGGGTACGAGTGCATCCGCCGACACCGAGACCGGGCCGCCGGCGGGCTCTAGTCGCTCCCGCCGGGCGGTGGGTCGGACGTGCGCTTGTCGTCAGTCGGCAGCGGCCGGTGCCGCCTCGTGCTGTTTGAAATCGCCGGCTACCGGGCTGAGAAGGTAAGATCTAGCCGGCTGCCCCAGATCCCGGCGGTGCACACCTCATCGCGTCGATGCAGGGTGGATTCATGACCGGGAGCAGCGTCGGGAAGCTTGCGGTAGCCCAGAGTGCGCCCAAGATCCAGGCGCCGATTCTTCGAGACGGTCTGGTTGCCCGCACCAGGCTCCTCAGACATCTCGCCGCAACCCCGGACGACGTTCCGCTCGTGCTGCTGGCGGCGCCCGCCGGGTACGGGAAGACGACTGTGTTGGGCCAGTGGTCGGCTACAGATGCCCGGGACTTCACCTGGGTGACGGTCGAGGAGGCGGACAAGGATCCGGTTCGGCTCGCCGGGCGCATTGCCCGCGCACTGCACCGAATCGAGCCGCTGGACCCAGCGGTCTTCCGGGCGCTGGCGGACGGGGACGGATCACGACATCTTGTTGCGCTGCCCCACCTGCTGGCCTCATTGCGGAGCTGGGCGCGACCGGGAGTACTGGTGCTCGACGACGCCCACGAGCTGCAGACCGTAGGGGCGGTGAACTTCGTCCGCGCGCTCGCCGCCGGCCTTCCGCCGGGGTTCCGCATCGCGGCCGGATCTCGGCTCGTGCTTGCCTTCGGCCGCCTGCGCAGCGAAGGCCGGTACGTCGAGTTCGGCCCTGACCACCTGAAGTTCACCGAGGACGAGGCACGAGTCGTTCTCCTGGCGGCAGGTGTCGACTGCTCCGACCACGCGCTGAGAGCGCTGGTCCGGCGCACCGAGGGATGGCCAGCAGGGGTCTACCTCGCCGCGTTGGCCACCCGGGCCGCATCGGACGCGGCCGAGACAGCGGGCGGGATCGCCGGTGATGACCCGTTCATCGTGGACTACGTTCGCGACGAACTGCTCGCCCGAGAGTCTTCGGCAACCGTTCGGTTCCTGCTACGCACCGCCGCGCTCGGACACATGTGCGGTGCGCTCTGCGACCACGTGCTGGGCGGCAGCGGCTCCGCCAGCCGGCTCGCCGACGCCGCCCGCCGCAACCTGTTCGTCGTGCCGCTGGACCGGCACGGCGAGTGGTACCGCTATCACCGCCTGATAGCCGAGATGCTTCTCTCAGAGCTCCGGCGGCGCGAACCCGGCGAGGAGCTGCGGGTGCACCGGCGCGCGGCCGCATGGTACGTGGAGCGAGGCCTGCCCGAGGAGGCCATCGCGCATGCCGTCGCCGGCCAGGACACCATGACCGCGGCCACGCTGGTCAACCGGCATGCAGGCAAGTTCTGCGCCGAAGGGCGACTCCGCACGGTCTGCGGCTGGTTGGATGCGCTGGACTCCGCCGGGCTCGCCGACTACCCGCCGCTGGCGATCACCGCGGCCTGGATCTTCGCGCTCTCCGGAGATCCGCTGCGCGCTCAGCAGTGCCTCCACGTGGCGGAGCGCGGATCTTTCGAGGGCCCGCTGCCGGACGGCAGCATCTCGCTCACCTCCGCCATCGCGGTCCTGCGTGCGGTCATGGGAGGGCTGGGAGTCGACCGGATGCTCCTGGACGCGACCGCGGCCGTGGACCTCGAGCAACCGGGCAGCCCTTGGCACCCGATCGCCATGGGGATGCTCGGCGTCGCGCACGCGCTTACCGGCGCTCCCGGACTGGCGGTGAAGGAGCTCAGCCTTGCGGCGCGCGCCGGACGCGCGGCGCAACCACCCGCTGCTGCTGCCGCACTCGCCGAGATCTCGCTGCTCGCGGCCGACCGGGACGACTGGCCCCGCGCGGAACGGAAGGCCGGCCAGGCTCTGGAGGTGATCGCGACCGGCCATCTCCAGCAGCACCTGTTCAGCATCATGAGCTATACCGCCGCCGCCAGGGTCGCCGCCCACCAGCGGGACCGGCAGGCTGCCCGGCGCCACGTCGGTACGGCGTTGCGTCTGTACACGGCACCCTCACCGGCAGCGTTCCCCTGGCTCTCGGCTCAGGTCGCCCTCACGCTGGGCCAGATCTTCCTCGACCTCGGCGACTTCGTCGCCGCCCGCCACTGGGCCGAGGAAGCGCGCGGGCATCTCACCCGGCTGCTGACTGAAGGAACACTCCGGGACCAGCTGCGCCGGCTGTCGGCCGACCTGGCCCGACAAGGCGGACACGTCCGAGTCCCGAGCCCGATGGCGCTGAGTCCGGCCGAGATGCGCGTGCTCCAACTGCTGCCGACCCACCTCTCGCTCGGCGAGATCGGCGATGAGCTGTACACCTCGCGGAACACCGTGAAGACCCACGTCGCCGCGGTCTACCGGAAGCTGCAGTGCTCCACCCGCACGCAGGCGGTGCAACGTGGCCACGACCTCGGCCTGCTCGCATCCTGAGCTGGTTCGTCCCGCGGAGATCGACCCAGCCGGCACGAGGACCCCGGTGCTCCGGCGCCTGTGGGCCGGCCGGTCGATGATCGTCGTGAGAACTGTCGCTCCCGACCGCGCGAGACGATGTTCGGCCTATCCGTGGCGGGTGAAGCCCGCCGCCTGCGGGTGCGGTCAGATAGGGGTGCGCGTCCGCCGCCGTGCCTCGGTCCCGGGCCGTGTGAGCTTGGTGGATGAGCCGAGGTGACCTCCTTCGCAGGGTCGTCCCGCTGCGGAGACCGATGTGCGCGGAAGGAGCGATGACGTGGACCGAGAGTTCAAAGGCACGATCGGCATCGACATCAGGGATTCGGTTCCGGACTGGTCGCCGTTCGCGCCGCCCAAGGCGCCGGCCGGCGCGCCCAACGTCGTCTACATCGTGCTCGACGACGTGGGTTTCTCGGCGATGAACTGCTACGGCGGGCCGATCGAGACGCCGAACATCGATCGCATCGCCGCCGACGGCGTGCGGTTCACGCAGTGGCACACCACGGCGCTCTGCTCGCCGACCCGCTCCTGCCTGCTGACCGGGCGCAACCACACCCGGAACTCGATGGCCTGCATCACCGAGGCCGCGGTCGGTTTCCCGAATGCGAGCGGGACGATCCCGCCGGAGAACGGCATGCTCCCGGAGATCCTCGGCGAGTTGGGGTGGAACACCTACATGGTCGGCAAGTGGCATCTGTGCCCGACCATCGAGATGAACGTGGCCTCGACCCGACGCAACTGGCCGTCCGGCCGCGGGTTCGAGCGCTGGTACGGCTTCCTCGGCGCCGAGACCAACCAGTGGTATCCGGACCTGGTGTACGACAACCACCCGGTCGACCAGCCGAAGTCGCCGCAGGAGGGCTACCACCTCACCGAGGACCTCACCGACAAGGCGCTGGAGTTCATCAAGGACGCGAAGGTGCTCGCGCCGGACAAGCCGTTCTTCCTGTACTACGCGCCTGGTGCGGCCCATGCGCCGCACCATGCCCCGAAGGAGTGGATCGCCAAGTTCAGGGGGCGCTTCGACATGGGGTACGAGGCGCTGCGGGAGCAGACGCTGGCGCGGCAGAAGGAGATGGGGATCGTCCCGGCCGGCACCGAGCTGCCCGAGCTGAACCCGCTCGGTACGTCGGAGTCCCATACCGGTCCCGACGGTCAGCCGTTCCCGCCGTTGGACGTCACCAGGCCCTGGGAGTCGCTGTCGGAGGACGAGAAGAGACTGTTCCGCCGGATGGCCGAGGTGTACGCCGCGTTCTTGGCCCACGCCGACCATCACATCGGCCGGCTGCTGGACTACCTGGAGGAGTCCGGGCAGCGCGAGAACACCATGATCATCCTCGTATCCGACAACGGCGCCAGCGGCGAGGGCGGCCCGGACGGTTCGGTGAACGAGAACAAGATGTTCAACGGCATCCCGGACGACATGCAGGCGAACCTGGCAATGCTGGAGGAGCTCGGCGGGACCAAGACCTACAACCACTATCCCAACGGTTGGGCGATGGCCTTCAACACCCCGTTCAAGATGTGGAAGCGGTACGAGTTCAACGGCGGCACCGCCGACCCCTGCATCATCTCCTGGCCCTCGGCCAAGGCTGGCCCGGGCACCGCGACCGGCAAGGGGGAGCTGCGGCATCAGTATCACCACGCGATCGACATCGTGCCGACCGTCCTGGACACGTTGGGCGTGACGCCGCCGGACACGATCAAGGGTCACGTGCAGAGCCGCTTCGATGGCGTGAGCATGCGCTACACCGTCGACCTGGCGTCGGGGCCGTCGGACCGCAAGACGCAGTTCTACTCGATGCTCGGCTCCCGGGGCATCTGGCACGACGGCTGGAAGGCCGTCACCACCCACCCCACGATCAGTGGTTGGAGCCACTTCAACGAGGACACCTGGGAGCTCTACCACACCGACACCGACCGGTCCGAGCTGCACGACCTGGCGGCCGAGCACCCGGACAAGCTGCGGGAGATGGTGAACCTGTGGTACGCCGAGGCCGGCGCCAACGGCGCCTTCCCCCTCGACGACCGGTCCGCGATCGAGATCATCCTGACGCCGAGGCCGCTGCTCACCCCGGCCCGTGACCGGTACGCCTACTTCCCGGGCACCGCCGAGGTACCCGAGCAGCAGGCGGTGAACGTCCGCAATCGGTCGTTCACCATCGGCGCGGTGGTCGACCTCCCCGCTGCCGGCGCCCAGGGCGTCCTGTTCGCCCAGGGTGCCCGGTTCGGTGGGCACGCCCTCTACGTCAAGGACAACCGGCTGCACTACGTCAACAACTTCGTCGGCCTGGCCGAGCAGAAGATCGACGGGACCGAGGATGTGCCGGTGGGCGAGAACCAGATCCTGTCGGCTTCGTTCGACAAGGACGGGGAGGACCCACCGGGTGTGTCCACCGGGATCCTGTCCCTGTACCACGGCGACCGGAAGGTCGGCGAAGGCCGGATCAAGACGCAGCCGGGGATGTTCTCGCTCGCCGGCGAGGGCCTGTGCGTCGGCCGGGACAGCGGCGAGCCGGTCACCGACGACTACCCGGGTGTCCACCCGCACGAGTTCACCGGCGGCACGATCCACCGGGTCGCGGTCGACGTGAGCGGTGATCCCTACGTGGACCTCGAACGTGAAGCGGCGGCCATGCTCGCCCGTGAGTAGCCCAGTTACCCGACCGACCATCGGGCCGTACCCGATCGACCCGAGAGTTCAACAAGGAGGCGCTATGGGATTCTGCCCGGTCGATGTGATGGTCATCGGCTTCCCCGGCAACAAGTTCAGCGGCCGCATCGCTCCGGCGGTGCTGGAACTTGTCGACGACGGCACGATCCGCGTGATCGATCTGCTGTTCGTCAGCAAGGACGCCGACGGTGTGGTCACCACGCTCGCCGCGTCGGACGTCGACGCACAGACCGGGCCGGCCTACCTCTCGATCAACGTGGTCCAGCCGGGGGCGCTGGGCCCGGAAGACGCCGAGGAGCTGACCGAGGACCTGAAGCCCAACAGTTCGGCGCTGCTGATCGCGTTCGAGAACATCTGGGCGCAGAAGGTCGTCGACGCGTGCCGGGATGCCGACGCCGTCATGATCGATCAGATCCGCATTCCCGCCGACGTGGTCGAGGCCGTCGTCGCCGCGAGCTAGAAACCAGCCCGACTTCCGAGACAGAGAGGCTCGACAATGGGATTGCTACGCATGGCCGCCCGCACCGCGGTCGTCGCCGGCACCGCCACCGCCGTCTCCGGACGCGTCGCACGGCGGCAAGCCAGGAAGTACGACGATCAGGCCCCACAGCAGCAGGAACCGGAACCGCAGTACGACGATGCCCCGGCCCCGGCCGAGGGAGGCGGCGAGGACCCCGACATGGCCAGGCTTCAGCAGCTAGCACAACTGCACAGTCAAGGCGTGCTGTCCGACGACGAGTTCGCGGCCGCGAAGGCGAAGGTGCTAGGGATCTGAACCGGCTCGTACCCGAGGCAGGCGAGCGCGAGGCAGCTCCCTATTCGCGCTTGGCCGGGGTCTATGACGAGATGGTCGTGGACTCCTGCCACGGGCGCTGGGCCGCCCATCTCGATGAACTGTGGCGTGCGGACAGCCACGGCGTGCGCACAGTGCTCGACCTTTGCTGCGGAACCGGCCTCATGGCGAAGGCGCTCATCCAACTCGGATATCAGGTCACCGGCGTCGACGGCTCGTCCGCGATGCTGGCCCGGGCGCGCCACCTGCTCCCCCCGGGCACGGTCCTGGCCCGGCAGGTCCTTCCCGATCTGACGGTCGACGGCCCGTTCGACGCGGCCGTATCCACCTTCGACGGCCTCAACTACCTCACCCCGGCCGAGTTCGCGTCGACGGTGTCCGCGGTCGGCCGCCGGCTCCGTCCCCGGGGCTGGCTCGTGTTCGACGTGCACGCCGACGCGATGCTGGAATTCGCCCGGTCCCATCCGGTCGTCGAGGGTGACGCAGCCGGAAAGCGCTTCACCATCCGTAACGACGTGAACGTGCGGGCCCGGAGCTGCGTCACCCGGATCGACGTCACCGGGGAGACCGCGGCCGACACGTTCAGCGAGCAGCATCGCCAGTACTTCTTCACCGACCCGGACGTTCGCGACGCGCTCTCCGCCGCCGGCTTCGGGCCGGCCTTGGTCACCGACGAGTACACCGATCAGCCGGCTAGCCGGTCGACGCTGCGTAGTACCTGGATCTGCCGGCGCGGCGCACCCTGACGGCGGCCCCCATCGGCCCGGCGCTGTCCCGACGTCGGCGTCGGTTGGGGCTACCACGGCCAGGAACTGGTGATCTCGGTCATATCGACCGCGACCGACCGCCCGGCCGGCGAGCTGAGCCTGGTCCCGACCGGTCACCGCTCAAGGCCACTCCAGTCCACCAACCTGGTTGTCAGCCGAGAGCAGCTGCTCGGCGTCGCCGGGGCAGCCGAGCACCCGCAGCTCGCTGTCGTGGAGCGCTGCTATGTGGCCGGCAACGGCCAGCGCGGCCATGCCGGTCTCGTCGGCGTGGGTCACCGCGGTCAGATCGACGACCAACGTTCTGCCCGGTGTGATTCCTTGGATCAGAATGTCGAGCAACTCACAGCTGGACGTGGCGTCGACCGCTCCGCCGACGGCGACGTAGTCCGATCCGTCGCAGAACGTGCCCCGCTCCACCGCGAGAGCAGCCCCTCCCTCTGCTGGCATTGCCGGTCCCATCGTGACGCTGGCGACGATCCCTTACCTCATAAGGAGCACCCTCGGACGACGCGACGACATGGTCCCCGCTCGGGGTAGCAGTCAAACGTGTCGTCACCGTGAGGATGGACCGGCCTCGCGGTCGATCTCGTCGGTAGCGAAGACGGTCGCCCAGTCGTTCTTGAGGCTGACCACGGTCCAGCCCTCCCGGTCCGCCTGTTTCAGCGCCTCCTTGGCTCCGGCCGTATAGGCGAACTCACGGGCCGGGTCGTCGTGCAGGACCCAGTAGCCGCGGCCCTGTCGCAGGCACCGGCCGTCCAAGACCAGCGGCATCGCTGGCTTCCGTAGCAGGATCTCAGTCGAGCGGCGTCGCGCCTCATCCGGATCGAGTGAAACCCCAACAGGGGCGTCCGCATGTGCCACGGTCAACGGGCCGCCCGATCTTCCCTGTCCGTCGTCCCAGCTCGCGGTCAGCGTTCGGGTCTCGGCTTCGGTGAAAGGATCGCCTGCTTCGCTTCGATCCGGCGTGCCCGCACCCGGGTACCAAGTAGCGTCAAGACCCCGCCGATCAGCAGCCCTGCCAGGTTGACGAGCAGGATCGACACGGACTTGCCCCCTTCGGACAGGTATCCCATGGCCACGGCCACGCCGACATTGGCTGCGGCCGGGATGGTGGTGATCGATACCAGCACGCCAACTACTGCGCCCGACTTGGCCCGGCCCAGGGCGATGATCCCGGCCGCGCCGGCAACAAGGGCGACCACGAACGCCCCCAGGTTGGCCCCGATGAGTAGGCCGCTGAGGGGCCGCTGCCCGGCCAGGTAGGCCGCGGGGATCCGGTCCAGCACGCGGGCGACCAGGATTATCAGGAAGGCCGCCAGGGCAGCCATGGGGAACCCCAACGCCAGAGCGCGCAGCGACTTCCAGGCCGGCCCGAAGGCCCGGTTCACCAGGGCGACCGACAATGCGGCCATCGGACCGTAGTCCGGGGAGACGATCATCGCGCCCACCACCAGCACCGGGTTGTTCGTGACGACGGCGATCGCCGCGAGGATGCCGGCCAATACCATCAGCACCCCGAAGCTGACCGAGAACGCCGAGTCATCGCTGGTCCGCGCCGAGACCTCCGCCCAGACGACAGTGTCGATCTCGGGCGTGAGGATCTCGGCTTGGGCGTTGTCGGCCGCGGCGGAGACGACGGCCTCCAGCTCGGTCACCGTGATCCCACCGCGATCGCCCACTCCAGCCGCCCGGAGGCGTCGGAGCAGCGGGTTCACCGACGCCCGGACCACATCGCAGGCGACCAGGTCACCCGGAGGCTCGGTCGCGGCGCCTAGGTCGGCGGTGATGTGAGTGACGCCGGGATCCTCGATCAGCTCCTGGAGCACCGCCGTCGTGAGATCCGGCGGCGTGATGATGCGAAGGTGGAGCATGACAGCCGACCATTGCCTGGAGAGTGTCCGATGAGACAGGCGAAGCAACGCTGCGGATCTGCACTCCATCCGTCGTGAGGCCTGGTACCTCACCTTCGGACGTGCAGGCAGATACAACTTCATCCCAATGAATGAATCCGCGCGCCTCCTGCGGACGCAGAACCGGCCGAGTGGCGCGCACCCGGTCGCAGACCCTCCCCGGCGGATGAAGAGAGCCGCCGCCCGCTCCTGCACCGTTGGGTAGCCCGTGACGATGGCTTCTGTAGGGCGGTGGAGATGTGGCTGACGACCAGCACTATGACGTGATCGTGATCGGAAGCGGGGCGGGGGGCGGAACGCTCGTCCACCGGCTGGCTCCGTCCGGCAAGCGTGTGCTGCTCCTCGAACGTGGCGGCTATCTGCCGCGCGAGCGGGACAACTGGGACTCCACGGCGGTGTTCGTCGCCGGCCGTTATCGCGCACCGGAGTTCTGGTACGACGGCCACGGGCACGAGTTCCCACCCGAGGTCAACTACTACGTCGGCGGGAACACGAAGTTCTACGGCGCGGCGCTGTTCCGGCTGCGGCCGGAGGACTTCGGCGAGCTCCACCACCACGGCGGAATCTCGCCGGCGTGGCCGATCGACTACGCCGATCTCGAGCCGTACTACACCGAGGCCGAGCATCTCTACCTGGTGCACGGCCGGCATGGGGAGGACCCGACCGAGGGGCCGGCGAGCGCTCCGTACCGGTTCGGGCCGGTGGAACACGAGCCGCGGATCCAGCAGCTGTCCGACGACCTGGAGAAGCAGGGACTGCACCCGTTCCACCTGCCGATCGGCGTCAACCTCAGCCAGGACGGCCAGGGCCGGGCCACGCACGACAGTGTCTGCATCCGGTGCGACCGGGTGGACGGGTTCCCGTGCGTGGTCAATGGCAAGTCCGACGCCCAGGTCATCTGCGTGGACCCAGCGCTCGCGTACGGGAACGTCGAGATGATGACCGACGCCCACGTGCTGCGGCTGGAGACCGACGCCTCCGGGCGCATGGTCACCAAGGTCGTGACCGAGCTCGGCGACGGCTCGACCGTCGGCTACAGCGCGGACGTGGTCGTGGTCGCCTGCGGCGCGGTCAACTCCGCGGTGCTGCTGCTGCGCTCGGCCAACGACCAGCACCCGAACGGGCTGGCGAACAGCTCGGACGTCGTCGGTCGGCACTACATGCGGCACAACAACCAGGCGCTGATGGCGGTGTCGAAGGAGCCGAACCCGACCCGGTTCCAGAAGACGCTCGCCCTGCACGACTGGTACTTCGGGTCCGACGACTGGGACTACCCGCTGGGCGGGATCCAGATGCTCGGCAAGTCCGACACCGACCAGGTCCGCAGCGGGGCGCCGCGGTGGGCCGGCAAGGTCTCGCCGGGGATGCCGTTCGAGGTGCTCGCCCACCACGCGGTGGACTTCTGGCTCTGCGGCGAGGACCTGCCGCTGCCCGACAGCCGGGTCACGCTCGGCCGCGACGGCAGCATCCACCTCGCCCTCGACGAGAACAACAACGCGGAGGGCAGCAAGCGGCTGCTGCACAAGCTGGACGGAATGCTCGGCGACCTCGGCATGCACCCGCACCGGCTGCTCGACCACAGCATCTACCTGCACAAGGGGATGCCGATCGGGGCGACCGCGCACCAGGCCGGGACGGTGCGCTTCGGCCGGGACCCGGCCAGCTCGGCCCTCGACGTCAACTGCAAGGCCCACGACCTCGACAATCTCTACGTCGTGGACACCAGCTTCTTCCCGAGCATCGGCGCGGTGAACCCGTCGCTGACCGCGATCGCCAACGCCCTTCGCGTCGGCGACCACCTCATCGACCGGCTGAGCTGAGCCGCAGCGCGACGGCGAACCCGACGCCGGGCACCGCCGTCCGACCCCGACGAGCAGGAGAACCAGATGGCAACCGAGCAGATGGACGCGCTCGTGATCTTCGGGGCGACCGGGGACCTGGCGAAGCTGGAGACCTTCCCCGCTCTGGTGGGCCTCGTCGACCGCGGCGTGCTCGACGTGCCCGTGGTCGGCGTCGCCAAGAGCGGCTGGGGGCTCGACCAGTTCCGCGACTACGCCGCCGCGTCGCTCCGGCTCAACGGCATGGACCCGGACAGCCGCCCGGCGGCCCGGATGCTGGGTCTGCTCCGCTACGTGGACGGCGACCTCGACGACGACGCCACGTACGCGGCCATGTCCGACGCGATCGGGGACGGTCAGGGCCAGGCGTTGTTCTA
>Ga0070658_10003614_pt1 | contig 12670 bp, 5 predicted proteins | sample KBSC13metaG_FD_64664 | JGI IMG/M metagenome (GOLD analysis project Ga0070658, IMG submission 64664) | Corn rhizosphere microbial communities from Kellogg Biological Station, Michigan, USA - KBS C1-3 metaG | ecosystem: Host-associated > Plants > Roots > Rhizosphere > Soil ... | reverse complement strand
ACGTTCTGGATTTCTCGCGACGCGCCGAGATCGAGGAAGAGATGGATGGGCCGTGCAGCTATCAAGAGCTGCGCCGGTGTCTGCGGCATCTTGCCATAGTCAATCGGCTTACACGGGCGCACCAGCATACGCTGCGGTGGCTGGAGCGCGTATTACCCGAGCCACATCGGCTGAACCCGCAGCGCAAATTCCGGCTGGTCGATATTGGGTGCGGTTACGGAGACATGCTGCGGCTGATTGAGCAGTGGGCGGAGAGGCGCGGCATTCAGATGGAACTCGTCGGTGTGGACATCAATCCGAACGCCTTGCGTGCCGCGCGTGAGGCGACGCCTGTCGGCAGCCGTATCCAGTGGGTGCTCGGAGACGTGTGCACTTCGCCGGAGACACAGAGCGTGGACCTGGTGACATCGTGTGGCGTCTTCCATCACCTCACCGAGCCGGAGATCGTCAAGCTGCTGCAATGGATGAACGCGACCGCGAGGCTGGGCTGGTACATCACCGACCTGCATCGCAGACCGGAGCCCTACTACGTCTTCGACCTTCTGATGCGCGGACCATGGTGGCAGCGTTTTATCCGGCCTGATGGCCTGCGATCCATCCGCCGCAGCTTCCGGCGCGAGGACTGGGAACGGATGGTTGCGAATGCGGAGATCAACCCGAACTCCGCCAGCATTGAGGTCTGCCGCCCCGCGCGCCTGTGTGTAGGGCATATCCGAGTGGCTGCGGCAGAACAGATCAGCGGCGAGCCTTCCGCACCGGCCGTATGGCAAGGTCAAGCCAGCTGAACCATATTGGCAACGGTGTCGAGCGTCCGGTGGGGCTACGGCTCTCCCCCGAATTGGGAATGTCGCGCCCGTATCAGCCCGCCTATGCTGCCAGCTGATACTCTCCGGGCCCCGCACCTCAATTCCGTACCCTCATGTAAGGACACGCCATGAACCGTGTTACCCGCACTATCTTGCTTGTGCTGGGCGCAGCGCTCGCCAGCCTTCTGGTTGCTGCCGTTCTACTGTTCGTTGAGGCGCGCACAGCGCAGCCTCTCTTTGGATACGTCGTCGCAAACTACGTTCCGGCGGGCGCCATAGCCGCCGGGCTGCTTGCGTCCCTCGGGCTGCTGGCCTGTGCTTTGCTGCTGCGAGCACGTCCCGCACCGATAGCAGCTATCGGTCTGATCCTGGTCTCGGCGGGCACGGTGTACGTAGTGCAGTCGGCGGATGTCACGCTCGCCTCTGCAGGCCGGGTTTCCGCCACTGATCCGGTTACGTTCACCCAGTATCTTGCGAATACCATCATCAGCAGCCCGCTGCAGTTCGGTGACGCGCACAGCTCGCACAGCAGCGCGGCTTCGACCGGCCTGAATCCGAACGTGTCGAGCGCGGTCCCGCAAACCGGCGCGGAAGGTGACGCCAACGTACAAGGTCTCAGCAGCGGTGTTCAGGGCGTCGTCGCTTCCCAGGACATGGGCGCCGGTATGGCCTCCGGTACGCAGCAGCGCATGTCGCAGATCGGCGATGGCATTCAAAACATCAGCTCCACCGTTCAAAACCACGGGACGCAATGGCTGGTGATGGCGCTCCAGGTGGCAGGCTTCTCCATCGGCGGGCTGCTCGTGTACTCGTTCCTGCGCTCCCGTCTCTACTGCGAGGACTGCCTCCTGCTGCTCAGTGGCAAGGGCGCGCAGACCCGCTACTTCAGCCAGCTGGAGGAGATCAACGGCTCTGTGGAGGATGTGATCTCGAAGGCGAAGGAACGCCGCCTGCAACTCGCGGTCCAGGTGCATGGCGCGCGCGGCGCAGCGACCAAGAGCAAGCAGACGTCGTTTGCCTCGACGATTCACGTTTCCCGGTGCACGCGCTGCCAGACCCACCGCATGGACTTCCGCGCCATGCGTAAATCCGGCGCAAGCTGGAAGGAGATTCCAGTGCTCGGGTACACGGCCAACAGCTACGAACCGATTGAAGTAGCCGGCTAAGGGGTCTGCGGCGATTTGCGCCGTCCTCGCGTCTCACTTAGGTAGTCTGGTGAGAGTGCGAATGGGTTGGCGGTGCGGGCTTCTGGCGGTGGCGGCGGTGTGTGCAGGCGGGCTGCAGGTGCACGCACAGCGGCTGCCCGAAGGTGTAACTCCCCAGCACTATGCGCTGACCATCACACCAGATCTGGAAGCTGCGACCTTCGTCGGTATAGAACGGATCGACCTTACGCTGACGAGACCGGCGCGCACGATCACAGTCAATGCCGCCGAGCTCACCTTCATCTCGGTACACGCGCAACATGGTGCGTTCCGTGCTCAGTCGATGCCGGCGACCGTAACGCTGGATGCAGCGCGGGAGCAGGCGTCACTGAGCTTTGAGCGGGAGCTGCCGGCCGGGCCGCTAACACTTGAGATCGCCTACACAGGCAAGCTGAATGACAAGCTTCGCGGTTTCTATCTCTCGAAGACAAGGGCACGCAGCTACGGGGTGACGCAGTTCGAAGCGACGGACGCGCGCCGTGCCTTTCCCGGCTTTGACGAGCCGGCGCTCAAGGCAACGTTCAACCTTTCACTTGTCGTGGATACCGGCGACACGGCCATCTCCAACACGCCGCTCATCTCTGATATGCCCGGTCCTGCACCGGAGAAGCACACCATTGCCTTCGCTACGACTCCCAGAATGTCAACTTACCTGCTCGCGTGGTTGGTAGGCGATTTCGCATGCAGCAGTGGCAAGGCCGATGATGTGCCGATCCGCGTGTGCTCCACACCGGACAAGGTGGGCCTGACCAGGTTTGCCCTGGATGCGGCGAAGTGGGACCTCCGTTTCTACAACCGCTACTTCGGCATTCGCTATCCACTCACCAAGCTCGACCTCATCGCCGTGCCGGACTTCGATTCCGGCGCCATGGAGAACTTCGGCTGCATCACCTTTCGCGAGTCCGAGCTGCTGGTGGATGAGAAGAACGGCACCCTGCCGGCGCGCAAGGATGTGACCACAACCGTCGCGCACGAGATTGCGCACCAGTGGTTCGGGGACCTAGTTACACCAACCTGGTGGGACAACCTGTGGCTGAACGAGGGCTTCGCCACCTGGATGGAGACTAAGGTGTCCGTGCAGCAGCACCCCACATGGCGCTTTGAGGAGGATGCTGCGCTGGACCTGGACCACGCCATGGAGGACGATGCCTCGGCGGGCACGCGCGCCATCCGCTCGCGTGCGGACACTCCGGTCCAGATCGACTCGATGTTCGACGAGATCGCCTACGACAAGGCGGGCGCGGTGATCGGCATGGTGGAGCACTGGGTGGGCGAGCAGGCTTTTCGCCGGGGCGTGCAGCGGTACCTCGCCGCTCACCTTTACGGGAATGCAACGGCCGAGGACTTCTGGGATACGCAATCGCGCGTGAGCGGCCTGCCCGTCGACACGGTGATGCGCAGCTTCGTCGATCAGCCCGGAGTGCCACTGATCGAGATCGACGGCACCGGACCTGGCGCGCGAGTGAGCCAGACGCGTTTCGCCTCGGCTGAGCACACGGATCTGCCGGAGGCGTGGACCATACCGGTGTGCTTCCCACAAAGCGGGTGCCGCATCCTGATGCCGGGTGCGATGAATCTCGATGTACCCACAGCCGCGTTCTACGCGAACGCTGCGCAGAAGGGCTACTACCGGACCGTCTACTCGCGCGACCTGCTGCCGAAACTGATTGCTGACCTGCAAGGTGCGCTGGCGCCAGCGGAGCGGCTTGGGCTCCTGGCGGATCGCTGGGCGCTGATGCTCGCCGGACGAGCGCCGGTGGGTGAGGTGCTGGACCTGGCCTTCGCCCTGAAGTCCGATCCCAACCCCAGCGTGCTTGAGAACGCCCTGGACCGGCTCAACGACATTGCTTCAAATCTAGCGACCGGCGAAGATCGCGACCGCCTCCGAGCCGCAATCCGGCGGGAGCTTGGGCCGGTGTACACGGCCATGGGTGGCCCTTCCAGGCATGAGTCCTATGACCATGCCGAGATCCGTGAGGCTCTGTTCGAAGCGCTGGGCAATGCTGGTGACGCCGGCGTCCTGGTCCAGGCCAGCGAGATATCCGCGCAGTTGTTCACCGGTCAAAAGCCCTCTGATCCGAACCTTGGCGATGCGGCCGTCGCGTTATCTGCTCCGCATGGCGACGCGGTTATGTACGACCGCCTGCTGCGGGTCGTAGAACGCACTTCGGAGCCCGACCTGAGAGAGACCGCCCAGCGTGTGCTGACCCGCTTCCAGTCACCCGCACTCGTCGCGCGGACTCTGGACTATGCGCTCTCCCCGCGGGTGCGCAGCCAGGACAGCCCGCTTCTGCTTGCCATGATGCTGGCGCACCCTGAGATGCAGGATCAGGCATGGGATTTCGTGCGCGGCCACTGGGAGGAGGTGCTGCGCAAGGCGCCGCCGGACTCCGCCGGACGCATCATGGCGGCCACAGGTAGCTTCTGCTCGACAGCACAGCGGCAGTCGGTAGCGCAGTTCTTCGCGGCGCATCCGGCGGAAGGAACGGAACGCACGCTGCGCAGATCATTGCAACAGATCGATGACTGTGTCCGCCTGCGGCAGATGCAACAACCTCTGCTCCAGCAATGGCTCGCGTCTCACCCTGGCGTCTGAAGCAATGCGGTCCGACCTGTCGTTCCATTCAGACGCCATCCTCTGCAAACGTTTTCAGAGCGAATCGGCCTCATTTCCACAGGTATTGTGAACCGCCATTACCAGGACCACCCACGGGCATCGAGCCAATAAAGATAGGGGTATGAGGTGTTCAATGTGCTCGGTAAAACAATATTGCTATAGGAATCAGAGACGTACATGCGAAAACACTTGACAGTTGTTATCGCCAAAGCAGAACGTAGTGAACGCAGCGAATAGTGGTCTTACCAACGCACTGGGTCCGATGGCATTCATCCTCTAGCCCAGGCCAGGCTTCCTACGACGAAGCGGACGTAATCGATCAACCTACTTTGAGAGGTCACACCATGCAGCACAAACACCACACCCGCCTCACAGCCCCCCTGTTTTTAAATCTGCTTCTGCTGATCGCAACCGTCATTTTTGCAGGCGGCGTCGCGAACGCCCAGTTGTCCGGCAAGGGCGAGCTGAAGGGTACGATCACCGACCCCAGCGGCGCTGTCGTCGCGGGTGCTACGGTCACCGCTGTGCAGAACTCCACTGGCCAGTCGACCAGCCGCACGACGAACTCATCCGGCCTTTACGACATCTCGCCTCTGGATCCCGGTATCTACACCGTCAACGTTGAGGCACCCGGATTCCGCAAACAGACGCAGAACGACGTGCACGTCAACGCGCTTGAGATCGCGGACTACAGCCCGGCGCTGACCGTCGGCTCATCCGGCGAAACCGTCACCGTCACCTCCGCGCCACCGCAGCTTGAGACCTCGAATGCCACGCTGGGCGCCACCATGGAGCAGGACATGTACTCGGCGCTGCCCATCGAGATGGGTGCCTATGGCAGCCCGGACCAGCGCCGCGCGACCGACTTCGCCTTCCTGATGCCTGGCGTTCAGGGCAACAATACCAATGGCAATCCCACTACCAACACCGGCGTCGTCAATGGCTCCGGCAGCCGCGGCGCAGTCTCCGCCGTATACATCGACGGCCTGCCATTTGTGCGCGCCGGCGGCAACGGCGATCCGCGTTACGTATGGACAGCCATCTCCGTCGACGCAGTCGAGCAATTTCAGGTTCAGACGACCGGCTACTCCGCGATCTATGAGGGCCAGGGTGTTCAGAACTACACCATCAAGGCTGGTGGCAAGGACTTCCACGGCTCCGTGTACGAGTTCCTGCGCAACACCTCGCTCGATACGTGGGGCTTTTTCGGCAAGCTTCCTAACCCAGCGACAGGCAAGCCGCAGAAACCGATCGAGCACTCGAACGAATATGGCATCAATCTGAGCGGCCCTCTTGTTCCGTTCGGCACTTGGCGCGAGAAGGTGTTTTTCTTCGGCAACTACAACGGGTTCCATTACACAAGCCAGACCCCGACTCAGCTCACGTTTCCAACGGCAGCTCAGCAGGCCGGTAATTTCCAGGGTGTGGTAGCCGCGGCGACAAATGCCAATCTGGCCAATCCTATCGGCCCCGGCATTTACGATCCGAACACCCAGACGCAGTGCACCGCGAACAACGGCGGCAAGCCCTGCCGTTATCGTTATGGGTTCGTCGCCGGCGGTTCCTCGGCACCTGGCGGCGCGGTGCTTGGGCCCGGTGGAACGGCCGCAGTCGACATCATTCCCGCTTCGCAGTTCTCCGCGGTTGCGCTCAAAATGCAGAGCTTCCTTCCTTCCGGCATCGGCACCGCTCTGCAAAACAACTACATCTCTCCGAACGCCACGGGCTTGAAAAATTGGTCGACGACGGAGCGTATCGACCTCAACATCAGCTCGAAAGACACTATGAGTCTGCTCGCCGCTATCGGCCGTCAGGCGAGTTCCAATCCGGTCGGCCAGACAACCTCCGGCCGCAACGTGGGCCCGATTCCATACAACTATGGCCAGACCTACGCTCCCAAAACGGCTGTCGGCGTGATTGAAGAAACACACATCTTCACTCCCAACGTGGTCAACCAGTTCAAGTACGGTTACGCGCGATACAACGGTCCGACGTTTGATGCCGACCAGTTGCCGCAGTACTCGGCCACAACAATGGGCATCTCCAATCTGCCGACAGGCGCTGCGCGGGAAGCATTCCCAATCACAACGTTCTCGGGTATCAATGCTCCGACGAACTGGGGCGGCGCTGGTCCGAATGTCACGATTGCCCAAAACTATACCCTGCTCGATAACCTGCAGTGGGTGAAAGGCAAGCACACGCTGACCTTCGGCGGCCAGATTGCCTGGATGCTCTACAACGTCGTGAACGCTACCGGTGGAAGTACTCCGCTGACCCTTGCGAATGCCGTCACTGAGACTGAAGGTCTGAACAACGCCTTCACGGCGATCACCAACACCGGCAACTCGTATGCCAGCTTTTTGATCGGCCAGATCGATAAGGCAAGCTTCACGCAATATCTACAGCAGGTGTCCGGCGCAAGATTCCGTCCGATCTCGCCGTACATCCAGGACAACTGGAAAGTGAACTCGAGGCTGACGCTTGACCTGGGTCTCCGGTACGACTTCTATCCGTCGATCACCGAAGTTCATGACGCCATGAGTTACTTCGACCCGAACCTGGCGAATCCAGTCACAGGCCAGAAGGGTGGCCTGCAGTTTACCGGCCACGGCACGAACACCTGCAACTGCCGAACTCCGGTGAACAACTACTACAAGAACTTCGGACCTCGTATCGGCTTCGCATTCCAGAGCGATCCAAAGACTGTTTGGCGCGGAAGCTGGGGTGTGATGTTCACCCATGGTGGCGCAGTCGGTGGCTCGAATACCAGCCTTGGTACGCTCGGGTTCTCTGGCGGCCTCAGCACGTCGGCCAACGGATCGCTGTTGAGCACATCTCCGCTTACGGGTAACAACGGCGCACTGCCGACCTTTGCACCGCCTATCGGAGCGGCTTCCGGACCAGCGTACGGTACTGGCTTTACTACCACCGCTGGCTACACGGGAACTCCGCAAAGTATGGGTTACGCGGATCCGTACCTCGGCGGTCGCGCACCGGAATACATCAACTGGAGCTTCGGCTTCCAGCATCAGTGGACCAACACGTTCACTTCCACAATCAGTTACGTGGGTTCGCAAGGCCATTTCCTTCCGGTCGACTCCGGCAATGCACGCGGATTGTGGGCTAACCAGCTTGACCCCAAGTACCTGTATCTTGGACCTCGGCTGTTAGATACGGGAACGACAACCATCAAGGCCTCCACGGACTGCATCACCTACAACCTCCCGTGCCCGGCGAACTTCACCACCGGTCAGAGCCTCGCAACGGCGCTGCGGCCCTTCGCCTTCCAATCCGTGACCGACGCGATGCCATACGTAGCCAACTCCAACTATCACGCGCTGCAAACCACGTTCAACATGCGTGCGACGCACGGCCTCACCTTCATGGCCAACTACACATGGTCTCGCGCAATCGATGACGGCGGAACCTTCCGTAGCGGCTATGCACTTCCGGCAGGCTCAATCGCGAATGCGCCCAACCTGTCGTATGCTGCGGATCGCATAGAGCGTTCCGCCTCCACCTCCAACCAGCCCCATCACGTTGTTGTGACCGGCGTTTGGGACATGCCCTTCGGACGCGAGTGGTTTGCCGCGCACGCATGGCAGCGCGCTATATTCGGCGGCTTCAAACTGTCGGAGACGTTCCAGGCCTATTCTGGTTCCCCGCTTGCCATCACCGGCAGCAGCTGCCAGACGAATCCTTCGCAGGTCACCTGCGAGCCGACCATCAATCCCTCCTTCTCCGGAGATGCCCACATCAACGGGCACTGGGGAGACGGATATCTGGCCGGCATGAGCAATCCGCCCAGCTATATTTCGCCTAACATCTTCGTGCCGATCAACCAGCTCAACACCGCGCTGGCCCCGGCATATACCTTTGGCAACGCCCCGCGAACCGCAGCGTTCAACCTGTACGGGCCGGGCAACTACAACCTGGACATGGCTCTTGTCCGCAGCTTCCCGCTCAAATTCACCGAGAGGGCAAAGCTCAACTTCCGTGCTGAGATGTACAACGTTACCAACCACACCAAGTTCGCGGTTGCCAGCACCGCGTGGGGTAACTCCAGCTTCGGACAGGTGACCTCGGACCCGACCGCAAACCGTAAGGCTGTTCAGCTCTCCGGCCGTATCGAGTTCTAAGTCGTAGTCCAACTTCAACCAAAAGGGCCGCCCTCGGGCGGCCCTTCTATTGCTGCTTACGCGAATCACATCAACTTCGCCCTACTTCGCCCGCTACATAATCCGAAACCGCTCCAGCATCAGCCGCTGGAAGCGTGGCCGCCAGATCAGGTCGTAGGCCAGCTCCTTGCCGGGAAACATCGCCAGCGCGGCCTTGCGCGAGTCGGCGATCATCTGCGACGCCTCGTCAATCGTCAGCGACTGGTCCTGTGCAATCGTCTGCATCACCAGGTTCATCATCATCTGCAAGCGTCGGATCAGCTTCTGTTCCTCGGCGCGCTCCTCCGACGTCATCGGGTTCACCCGCACTGCGTTCGTTTGAAGCTCGTGCATTTTTTGGCCCTCCGTGCTTGTGCTTCCGGTTGGGCGCACATTGTGCGCGCCTGTCCAGGCACTTGTCTAGAAATTAGACGCGTTTGGCCGTGCTGCGATTCCTCCGTTGGCCGAGAGGATAAAGCTCGTCACTCCGAACCGGTCCGTGCGGAAGACGCGCGCATGCGCTTCCTCCAGTCGCTCGATCACCTCCGGCCGTGGATGCCCGAACGTGTTGCCGCGTCCCACCGAGATCACCGCATCCTCCGGCGCCGCTCTCAAAAGGAACTGCGGCGTGGTCGAGGTGCGGCTGCCGTGGTGCCCTACCTTCAACAACGTGTTGGGCCCAATCTGTGGCCCCCCGTTCGTTGCCGCGGCAATCATCCCCTGCTCGCTCGCGCTCTCTGCATCACCTTCCAGCAGCGCAGCCGCCCTGCCGTACTGCATCCGCAGCACCAGCGAGTCGTTGTTCACGGGCGGACCGGAGTTCCTGTAGCTCAGTGCCGGCGCCAGCGCCGTCATCTCCACGCCATCCCAGCTCACGCGGTCGCCTGCGCGCAGGTGTCGAATCCGCACTCCGAGCGCGGCTGCTTCCGCAAGCAGTTCGCGGAAGGCTACAGAGTCGGGCTCCGCGCCAACCCACAGCTCGCGCGGCCGGAAGTTGCGTAGCACCGCGGGCATGCCTCCCATGTGGTCGGAGTGCGCATGCGTCAGGGCCACGATGTCCAGCCGCCGCACCTGCCGCCACCAAAGATAGGGCGATACGACCTCTTCGCCCACATCGAACGTCGGGGTGCCACTCGCGTTTTCGGCATTCGCGGCCGCGCCGGTCGGCCCGCCTGCGTCCACCAGCATGGCGTGCCCGGCAGGTGATACCACCAGCAGCGAGTCGCCCTGCCCAACGTCGATTGCCGTGATCTCAAGCCTGCCAGGCTGGCGGATCGTCTGCGCCGGCCACAGCGCAAAACCCACAGCGAGCGGCAGCATGGCAACCGCGATCCACGCCGCCGTACGCGACCTGCGCACCACGCAACAGCAGAGTGCGAAACAGCCGAAAGAGAGCAGGGCGGCGGCCGCGCCCGGGCCAGGCGTGCGCATGTCCGCTAGCTGTGCGTGCGCCAGGCTGCCGATTATCCCACTCACGATGTGCAGCAGCGCACCCAGCACCGCCCCGGGAAGGATGGCAACCCATGGTGTCAGCAGCGAGCCCACGAATGTCGCAAGTCCCAGCGGGACCAGTATGCCGATCAGCGGGATGCTGAAGAGATTCGCCGGCAGCGCAAGGAATGTGAGGCGGTGAAAGTACAGCGCCATGGGTAGCACCATCACCGCCTCGGCAATAAGGCTGATCAGTGTAAGCTCCGCCAGCCGCAGAAGCAGCCGCAGCATGGCGAGCAATATCCCGGCGACGCGCCGAGAGGGCATTAGCTCCATCCAGAAACGCAGCATCACTCGGAAGTGCGCCACGCGCGGAAGCATGGAAGCATCTCGCCACGCCTCGCGCAACCTGCGGGTCGCCGCCAGGTACGGCACAAAGGTGTGCTCCCCCAGCGGCACAGCGATGCCTGCAATGGCCACGATCGCCAGGAAGGTCATCTGAAAGCTGGCCTCAAACAGCGCGTGCGGCGACCAGATCAGCACCGCGAGCGCAGCCGCGCCCAGAGCATTCAGTGGGTTGCGCTCGCGGGAGAGCAGCCGTGTCAGCAGGTATACCGTGGTCATCAGCAGTGCGCGCTGGACGGGTACGCCGAAGCCGGTCAGCAGCGCATACGCCGAGACGAGTGCCAGCGTGCTGAGCGTTGCCATCCACTCCTGCATTCCGATCGCGCGCGCCACCCACAGCAGCAGGCCGGCAAGCACCGCAACGTGCAGTCCAGAGACGACGAACAGGTGGAACGAGCCGGTGCGCTCGAACCCAAGCCGCAGCGTCTGGTCCAGCCGCGTCCGATCGCCAAACAGCATCGCGTTCAGCATGCCGGCATCCTCCGCTGTCAGCCGCAGCAGCTTCGGAAGGCCGCGATTCACGGGCGAGCGCGTGTAATCCAGCATCCGCGTTCCCGCCCAGCTCTGGGCGGCGTAGATGCGGCAGCGCAGCGAGGGCGCCGAGTTCGCAGGCAGCCGCTCGAGCTTGCCCGCTGGAATTGTTGCAGTTGCTGCGACGCCCTGCTGCAACAGGTAATCGGCATACTGCCACGCGCCGGGATCGCGGTAGCGCTGCGGCAGGCGCAGTCGGACCGGAAGCTGCAGCTGGTCGCCGCAGTGGAGCGGCGCCTGCGCGCCCTCGCCGGCGAGCACAGTCACGCGAATACCACCCTGCACCGGAACCATGCGCGAGATGTCCGGCGTGACCTCTTCGATCGCGCTGAGCGCGAGGTCTACCGAGAGGGCGGGCGAACCAGTCTCGTCCCAGCCATCCCAGTCGCGATCCAGATCACTGCGCGGCGCCTGCCGTGGCAGCTCGCGAACCCGGACAACGCGACCTTCGACGGTGCGGCTGAGGCCGTCAGCATAACCCAGCAGCGCGGTCTGCGCGGCAGGAGCGGGCTCAAGCTGAGCGGACCAGAGTCCAATGCCGATCCACAGCGCACCCAGCGGCAGCAGGACGATGCGGAGTGCACGGCGCAGCGAGGCAGCAGTCAGCGCGAAGAGTGCCGCGGTTCCGGCGGCAAGGAGCACCGTGAGCCGCGGAGGTTGCGATGGGATTCGTGTCAGCGATTCGCCGGCCGCAAAGCAGAGGGCCGCGAACAGTAGAGGTGTGCGGCGGAACGAGAGTGGGTGGACGTGCGATGCGCCCGGCCATAACCGGCGCTCGCGTTCTCCCCTCGTCTCGCGTGATTCCGTCGATTCGGGTCTGGATGCACCAGAACTTCGCCGCAACAGGCCGCCCGTCCTTCCACCACCACTCTTTCACAGCAGGGCTGCTGCCGCACTTACTTTTTCGTGTGGATAAGAAAGGCAACGGTCTCGATGTGGCTGGTCTGCGGGAACAGGTCTACGAGATGAAGCTGCGTGACGGTATAACCGGCGAGAGCGAGTGTCTCGAGGTCCGCCGGAAGCGTATGCGGCGAGCAGGAGACGTATACCACCTCCGGTGCGGCGATTCGGCCGAGCAGCTCGCAGACCTCCTGGCCTGCGCCAGTACGCGGCGGGTCGACGATGATGAGGTCGGGGCGGTCACGCTGCACGACTGCCTGCTGCAAGAACTCGACCGTCGTGTTCTTGACTGCGTGGCGGTTCGGGATCTTGGCCGATGCAAGCGCCGTGAACGACGGATCGGCGGGCTCGACCGAAGTGATGCGGTGGAACTTCGTCGCGAGCGGCTTGCTGAAGAGACCGACGCCGGCATAGAGGTCCCACGCGAGATTGCCGCTGCGGCCCGCGGTGACGAGATCGACGAGCTCCGGCAGCAAAAAGCGGTTGATCTGAAAGAAGGAGCTGCGCGGTACCCAATAGGTGGTCTCGGGGAAGCTGCCGTGCGCTGCAACCGTGTAGTTGACGCCGCGGTTGCCCCACGCCGGACCAGGCCGTGGCTGCTCGGCGCGGCGGCTGCGT
>Ga0070658_10003611_pt1 | contig 12676 bp, 14 predicted proteins | sample KBSC13metaG_FD_64664 | JGI IMG/M metagenome (GOLD analysis project Ga0070658, IMG submission 64664) | Corn rhizosphere microbial communities from Kellogg Biological Station, Michigan, USA - KBS C1-3 metaG | ecosystem: Host-associated > Plants > Roots > Rhizosphere > Soil ... | reverse complement strand
GTCCTTTGTTCCATATATTTCAAGCAAGTGGGGATGTATGTACGAACTACGAGCAACAGCACGAGTATTGCCAAGAACAGCTGCCGCCTGGTCAACTGCTTCAGTCACGACTTTATCGGCCTTTTTATCTTTTTCTGAGTGTTCCTCATCCATCAAATGTAGAAAAGCAATAAGTGTGCCGCCCCATGTTCTAAAATCTTTGGCCGAAATAGTAGTTTTAGTTTGTTCGTGCAGGTAATCGTTAATATCTTTAGACTCTACAGGCCGCCAGCTTCCATCTTTATCTTTATAACGGAACAAACGTGCGCCTTTAATTTGGCGTAATTCGTCCAGGAGTTTTGCTATTTGAGGGTACTCAAATGTTATTTGCTGCTGCTTGCCAGACTTGCCTTTAAAGGCCAGGGTCACAACCGGGCCAACAATAACAATATTTCTATCCGTCAGGGTGGTAAGACCAACGGACTCATTTTCGTGGAAGTATGTGTCGTTGCCAATGCGAATATAACAGTTGTCTAGTATCCAAAGCATAGCTGCCATAACTTTGTCTTTAGTAAAGCCACGCTGCTTTAAATTTTTGTCGGCACGTTTACGAATTTTTGGTAGCGCAGTTGCAAACACTATCATGCGATAAAACTTTATAAGGTCGCGCATAGTGCGCCATTTTGGATGGTATATGTACTGCTTGCGGCCCTTTTCGTCTGTGCCGGTTACTAATATGTGGCCTTTGTCGCTCGGGCAAATCCAAACGTTCGTCCAGGCCGGCGGTATAACAAGTTCTGCAATCCGGGTCTTCAAGAGCTTGTCGGTAACTACTTCATTGCCATGCTTAAATGTGAAGCCCTTACCTCGTTTGATACGGGTAATGCCATTTTCTTCGTCCTCAATGTAATTAAGGCCGACAAGTTTCGCGCACGTTTTATTATCGGTGTAAAGTTCATTTAAGCTATCGACGGTTTTTCGCATGCCACTAGCATAGCGAGCAGGCTGATACTCAGCTGTTAAATAGTTAATAAACAGATAAGAATTTGCTAGAATAGTGTAGCCCAAACGAGCTAGAAGTGTACGCTTGGACGCCGGGGGTTAGCGCAGCTTGGTAGCGCGCAGCGTTCGGGACGCTGAGGTCGCTGGTTCAAATCCAGTACCCCCGACCAAACAAAATGCCCGAGATAAGTCTCGGGCATTTTCAATCCACTCTATCTTGAGTCTATGTATCTACTCTTCTTCTTCGTCGCTACCCTCTTCTAGCTTGTGTTCTTTTATGGTTTCATCGAGCCGCTCTTCGGCATCATCTAGGTAATTACCCATACCATACCTCCATACATTATGTAGTGTACCTATAGTAGGCTAAAGTATTTGAAAGAGCAGTTATATTTCTAACGATAACTGCACGGCGTACAATAATGCTAATGGCTATATTTACTACGTTACTTGTTGTGGCTGTCATATTAGTTGGCAGTGAATGGTGGTGGCGCAGGCACATGGCACATAGTGAATTGAGCCGCAAGTTTGTGCACATAACAGTAGGCTCTTTTGTAGCCTTTTGGCCGTATTACTTGAGTTGGGACACTATTCGTTTTATGAGCCTAGCTTTTCTAATGGGCGTGGCAATGTCTAGGTACCTTGGTGTTTTTAAGGCTATACATAGTGTTGTTCGTCCCACATGGGGAGAAGTGTACTTTGCAGTGGCCGTAGGACTCGTGACATTCATGACTAATAAACCGGCCATTTATGCAGCGGCTTTGCTGCAAATGGCTTTAGCGGACGGGTTAGCGGCTGTAGTGGGAGTCCGCTACGGCAAAGGTAATACCTATAAAATTTTTGGGGCGCAAAAAAGCTTAGTTGGTTCAAGTACTTTTCTAATAATGAGCTACACTATTTTGCTATCGTTCAGCACTTTTAGCACGCCAGTGACAATTCCAACATGCTTAGGTATAGCATTAATCGCAACATTTGCAGAGAACCTCGGTGCACGTGGATTCGACAACCTAGCAGTACCACTACTCGTCGCCGGTTTGTTGCGGATAGCCGCCTAGTTATACTTCGTAACTTTTGCCTAAGTGTGCTCGTAAGGCATTGAATATTACTATTACATCAACAATCTCTTGGAGTATTGCGCCTAAAAGCGGTGAAAACTTACCAGTTGCAAATGCCACCATGAGCCCAAGACTTATTAGAATGCCAATAATAATACTTTGCCGGGCAATTTTAAACGTGCGTCTGGCTATTGCAAGAACTGTAGCAACCTTGCCAATAGTATCGAGCATCACTACTATGTCTGCTGATTCACTGGCAGCAGTTGATCCACGGGCGCCTAGGGCGATACCTACGTCGGCCGCCATAAGTACTGGCGCGTCATTAACACCGTCGCCTACAAAAACCACTGGTCGTTCCTTTACTTGCTCTATAGTATGTAATTTTTCGCCAGGCAAAGCCTCGGCGTAGATCTCGTTAATGCCAAGTTCGTTGGCAACATGCTTTGCCGTAGCAACATTGTCGCCTGTGACCATAAGGCTTCGTTTGATACCCAGGCGTCTTATAAGCTCAAGCGTACGTTTACTCTCCGGTCGGATTTCGTCCTTAAAAGTAATGACGCCTGCTAGTTTGCCGTCGACAGCAACATAAGCTGCGGTTTGCTTAACACTAGCTGCTTTGAATGCTGGCGGTAATGTTACATTATTTCGCTCCACGAGCCCGAATCTACCTACTAGTACATCCTGATTCTTAACTCGTGCTTCCAGCCCGTGGCCTGCTACTTCTTTTACGTGCTTAGCTTTTATAAAGCGAGCTTTCTTTTTTGTGGCCTCCTCTACGATTGCGTCAGCTAGTACGTGATTGGAGCCCTGCTCGAGACTAGCAGCATGAGCAAGTACGTCATTCTTTGTATGCGAACCATAGGTTGTAACACTATCTACCTGCGGTTTGCCGAGTGTTAACGTGCCGGTTTTATCAAAGCCAATTGTTTCAGCTTCAGCTAGCTTTTCTAGCGCTGAGCCCGTTTTTATGATTATGCCATATTTACTGGCGCGGCTCATACCGCTTATGAGTGCAATTGGGGCTGCGAGCAACAGAGGACAGGGGGTGGCGACGATTATAACTTCTAAAAACCGAATGGCCTCCCCGCTTATGACCCATACGGCAATGGCAATAAGGTATGCGGCTAGGGTGAAAGGTATGCTGTAGCGGTCAGCCAAACGCACAAAGGGTGCCTGGGTGGCAGCTGAGCTTTGAACAAGTTTTATTATTTGCTGGTATTGGCTGTCGGCGGCAGAGTGAAGTGTTTTGGCGGTAATTTCACCTTCTACATTAATAGCACCGCTCAGTATTTGGTCCCCCACCTGTTTGAATTGAGGCAATCCTTCCCCTGTTAGAGACGATTCATCAAAGTTTGAGCCGCCTTCAAGTATAACTGCATCTGCCGGTACGACTTCGCCAGGGCGGACGATAATTTTTTCGCCCATGTGCACATCGCTCGCTTTGATATCAACTAGCTTACGATTACGAACTGCATGCGCCATTTGCGGTGCGCGCTTAAGTAAGGCGTCGAGTTCACGTCGCGCGCGGTGTTCCGCAAAATCCTCTAAACTTTGTCCGCCCGTCAGCATTATTGCCACAACTATGGCTGCCCAGTGCTGATGCAAAAGTACGGCAGTTACAATAGCTGTAATGGCAAGTATATCTATGCCATACCGACCGCTGCGCACATCCTGCCACATATCTATGAATAGTGGGACGGTTTCGAGTAATGCGACAGTACCAATAACCCAATTTGCAGCATGTGGGTGGTGAGTGAACTGCAGTATGAGCCCAACGATAACCGCTGCAAGCGCTAGACTAAAAAGTTTGTAACGACGCAAAAAACCGACTATACGCTTCACTGTTCCCCCTGTTTTTATAGCTCATATAAGTATAGCAATTTATAATGTCGAGCATGAATGTTTACGCGAATCGCATGGCAGTGCAGGCGACAGTGCATTGTCTTATTGGTTGCGGGATTGGTGAAATACTGGGTACGGTGGTGGGCTCGGGATTTAACTGGAGTAACTGGGCAACAGAAGCATTGACTATACCGCTGGCATTCCTTTTTGGCTATGGCTTGACTCTTCGTTCATTAATAGGGCATATGGGTTTCAGAGCAAGCGTGCCGATAGCCTTTGCCTCGGACACGTTGTCGATAACGTCTATGGAAATCATAGACACTTTTATTATTCTGCTTATACCGGGTGCGCTGGCGGCTGGACCAAGTACTATACTTTTTTGGGCCAGCTTGCTTACAGCATTAGCGGTTGCGTTTGTAGCTACTGTGCCAGTGAATCGCTATTTAATTGCTCGCGGCAAAGGTCATGCGGTAATGCACCACCACCATTAATCGGCAAGTTCCTCTAACCCCTTTATAATGGCGGCTTCTTTGAGGGAGACGTTTTTTTCTTCCATGGTCTTTAGAATGTTTTTAGTAGCTTTTTGCAGATAGTTGGCGAGACGAGCATTGACATCATCTAGTTCCCAGTGCTCCTTTGTCTTGTTTTGCTCCCATTCCAAGTAGCTTACAATTACTCCGCCGGCGTTAGCTAATATGTCGGGAATTACGACCTTATTGGCTTTTTCGAGGACAGGAAGAGCACTGTCGCTGACTGGCCCATTGCCCATTTCGACAATGTACTTGGCTTTTACTGAATCTACATTATGGCTATCGACAGCATCTCCCAGTGCTGCGAGTACTAGTACGTCGACATCTAAACCAATAAGCTCATCGCCGCTTAAAACCTGCACGCCAGAGTCTTTATATTCTGAAAAACTTTTGCGCTCTGCTTTATATTTCGCTAACTCATTGGCATCAAGCCCACTTGGACTATAGAGCGTGGCTGCAGAATCACTGGCAGCTACTAATTTCCACTGTGGGTGGTCCTTGGCTGCAACAGTCGCGAAGAAGGAGCCAACATTACCGTAGCCTTGGACTGCATATGTAAGTTCATCCTTTTCGCCAAAGTGCTTGAGTATTTCGGCGAGCACAATAACTCCGCCTCGGCCAGTAGCGCTATCGCGGCCTTTACTGCCACCATGTTCTAGGCTTTTGCCGGTAAAACTTGCACCAGTAGAGTCTCCTGTAATCTTTTCGTACTCGTCGACCATCCAGTCAATTATGCTCGGGTCAGTATTAACATCTGGTGCGGGCACATCTTTGTCTGGACCGATATGTGGGTGCAAGTGCTGTACGTATTTGCGACTAAGTTCTTCCAACTGCTCTCGACTAAGGTCGCGTGGGTTGACGCTCACACCGCCCTTACCGCCACCAAGTGGTAATCCAACTATCGCTGTTTTAAAGCTCATGAGTGTTGCAAGGGCACGTACCTCATCTATGTTAACTTCTGGGTGGAAACGTATGCCGCCTTTGTAGGGACCGCGCTTATTGCTGTGCTGTACACGATAGGCTTTGTAGCTTTGGCCGCTGCTCAGCTCAATGTCAAAGACATGCTCAGCATCGGTCTTGATTACCGTGTCTATGGCGGCGTCATCGAGGCCAAGCTTCTTACCGGCCCGTCTTATAATTGCGTGGGTAGTTTCAAGCATATTTCTCCTTTCTCGTTATGTAAGTCGCTTTAAACCGTGGGTAATATTTCGCAGCAGTTGATGCCACAACTGCAGTTAAGTATAACAACCATACCCTGCGTAAGAGCGGTGTGTGGAGGTCGCTACCTATAAACCAAGAGTGAGTCCATACGAGTGCAAACACTGCGTAATTCAAACGATGGAATTTGCGCCACCACGGCAGATTACGTCCTATCCAGGCTAGGTGAGCAGTAAGCACAGTGAATATCATGATTGTTAGCCCGGTATATGCAGGGACAAGCCACCAGCGAAGAGGGGGGGCCACAAACCTATAGTGCAAGTAGGTGCTTAGTCCGTAGCCTATAAGAATAAATGAAGGATGAACAAGAGCAAACAATAACGCAAAAGAGCCTTCAAAACGGTGAAACTGAATAATGCGTGGCCAAAGGCGCCTTAACCATCGTAGGTTGGTGGCGATGAGTACTTGCCACGCAACAAAGGTAAATGCATACAGACCAAGCAGAGGAAATAGTAACTGCAAGCTGGTTTTATAGTTTTGGCTTTGCAGAAAAGCTGTGCCACCTCGGTCGTGGAAAAACGCATATGCTGGTAAGCAGAGCGCTGCCACATACAATAGCGCCAAACCATACTTTAGTAATTTCTTACTGGACATGGATCTTACCCGTAAACCCCGGGTTAAGATGGTCGTGGTAGCCCCAGGTGCCCTTGGTTGTGAGCACTGCAGTCTTGCTAATACCCGCCTCTACAGTGCCAATATTAAGCTCACTGTCGTCAGTATGCGTAGGGTGGGGGTCGGAGTCTACATCAATAATCTGGCTCGAGCTATTCGTAAAGCGCACTGCTTGGCCAGACTGTATAGTTACTTCGGCTGGGCTAAAGCCACTATCTGTGAATGTAATAGTGGCTGCCACGGGTGCAGAGTTATTCGAACTATTTGAGGAAGCCGATGTAGACGGGCTGGTATTGCTGCTAGGAATTGCTGCATCACTACCCTTACTGTGATGTATGGCAGCAAATGCACCTCCGCCCAGTACAGCGGCAATGATGACTACTACTATTACTTTAACGGTGGTGCTCATAGCCCTCCTTAAGCTGCTTTATACTGCTTGTCCTCGTCCTTTACTTTCTTCCAGGTTTCGACAATGTTCCGTATGGCTTCGTCAGTGGTTATACCTTTTGCTGCCTCGCTTTCGACAGAGCTTTTTATATCATTTACAACTAAATTTTTACCTGGTTCACCCATGTCGTCGTAAGGCAAACCACAACCACACTGTAAGCACATATGTCCTCCTATACTTTGTATACTATTAATAATTCCTTAACAGCTGTTTGTTGTCAATCGGAAGTCATACCTTTGACAGAATCTATGTAAAACAGCAATAAGCTAGTGGTATACTGCAGATATGCTGAAGAGACTTACTGGTAGCGGTATATTAAGCCTGGTCGTGGCTTTACTATTGAGTGCGCCTGTCTTCGCGACTAAGTCCGTTTCTAGCGCTAATATTACACCCCTGGGCAATGATGTTTCGTACCCTCAATGTGGTAAAACTCTGCCAACTACCCAGACATTTGGTGTCGTGGGGGTGAATGGCGGCCTGGCTACAACTACTAACGATTGCTTAGGCGCACAGCTGCAGTGGGCGTGGCGTAGTAGCGGAACCCAACATCAGCCAAAAGCTGGCTTGTATGTTAACACTGCAAACCCGGGTGGCCTGGGAACGGCTTCTTGGCCTAAAAACAATGTCGACCCGGTAGGCGCTACCACTCAGAATCCTTATGGCGACTGTGACGGTAGTGATTCCTTAAGCTGTGCTTGGCAGTATGGCTGGAATCGAGCGGTTGAGGATGTTCAGTCCCGTTTTGTGCCTGCTGCTCAAAGTGCAGCCATTGACGCTACGCCGGCTACATACCGCTGGTGGCTTGATGTTGAAACGAGCAACACCTGGAAAACTAGCGGCAACTTGGCTAAGCAAAGTAACACGGCCGACCTTGAGGGCATGACTGCATACTTTGAATCGCAAGGTGCCACCGTAGGCTTGTATTCGACGGCTAGCCAATGGGGAAGTATTGTCGGCACGATTACAAGTGGCAGTAATCTGAATGGGCTTATAAACTGGCGACCGGGTGGCGCTAACCTGAACACTGCTAAGCAAGCATGTACTGCCGCTCCGCTTACACCGGGTGGCCAAGTGCTCTTAACGCAATATATTGCTAACAGGCTTGACTACGACTACTCTTGCGTAAACTAAACCAACTCGTGCGAACTGGTTTAGTAAGTGGAGGAAAGTTAGATTAGTTAGTTTGCGTAGTGCCGGTAGACGAAGCTGAATCGTCGGTATCACTGTCATCATCCATGTGTTTCATGCCCATACCGCGGTGCGCTGGCATTACTAAATTGAATGGAACATTGTTGTCCTGGGCCCACTGCTTAACTTGCTGCATTTCAGTTTGCATGGCATTTTTACGGTCGGCTGCTGTTTTGCCGCTTAATGATTCCATAAAGCTTTGTACTTCTTTGTGCTTTGCTAGTATAAGGTCCTTCTGGGCAGAAGTAATCTTGCCATCAGTTACGGCCTGGCTTAGACGGTCTTCATACTTCTGTTCCATCTGTGCTTGATGTTCATCACGGTTTTGGTCTATAACTTTCTGCACATCGGCTTGGTTCAAATGAAAAGCACTGGCAATTTTGGCGGCCAGGCTGTTGCTGCCGGTACTGGTATTTGTTGTATCGGCAAAAGCCAGTACGGACGATGCGCCCACTGCAGCGACTGCACCACCGATTGCTAAAGGTAATTTATACTTCATGTATCCTCCTTTGCCTTAATGGCAATGGTGATACTACGCTGCAAGTCCAAGAATTACCTGAAGCCTGAAATAAAAACAGCCAGCTCGGGCTGACTAATTTTACTTGGGGCGAAAGACGGGGCTCGAACCCGCGACATTCGGGACCACAACCCGACGCTCTACCAGCTGAGCTACTTCCGCCGTAACCGGCATATTATATCTGTTAAGCGCCCTTTTTTCAATGGCGCCCCGGGCAGGATTCGAACCTGCGACCTTAGGCTTAGAAGTCCTCTGCTCTATCCAACTGAGCTACCAGGGCTGGTGCGGGTGCGGAGAATCGAACTCCGATCTCAAGTTTGGAAAACTTGCATACTAACCGCTGTACTACACCCGCGTAGAACAGGGGTGATTATAGCATGCAATGGCTTTGTTAACTAGAGATGCATGAAAAGAGCGCCCATAGGCGCTCTTACATTTTGTTGGTTTCGGTTTTAGATGCTTTGCTTGCGGCGGTTAGCTACCGTCAGACCAGCAACACTGCCGAGTATAGTCATACCCACAAGTATGCTTACCAAGACAGGAGTACCAGTGTTGACTAACGTGCTGGCGCCGAGTACTTGACCGGTTGTGCTAGCACCCAGAACTTCACCACCTTGGCCACCTATCAGTTGATGGTTACCGAAGTCGATGTTGTGCCAATCTAGGGTACCATCGGCATTGACGGTGAGGTCATAGCAGCCTTGGTCACTTCCGCCGAAGGTTTGTGTCCAGCCGGTTTGCTGTACTTCGCATACGCGATAGTCGCCTTCGTCCAGATTGGCAAAGCTGTAGCTGCCATTGCTACCGGTGACGGTAGAAGCCTCTCCGTTGTCCAGTAAGCCATTACCGTTGGTGTCGAGGAATATCGTCCAGCTGCTGAGACCTGACTCGCCACTGTCCAGCTTGCCATTACCGTTCAGGTCGTTGAACTTCATGCCGGATATGCTACCGACACTGCTACCGAGAACACCACCACTAGTGTACTTACAGTCATTGTTATAGACTGCTTGGCCCTCAGTTGTCCAGTTAAGGCCTGGGAAGCTGCTGTCATCGAAATCGTAAGGTGGAATTATGTCACCCCATTTCTCGTGAGCATCTTTCAGGGCTTGGGCTACATCCTGTGACGTGGCCACTGGACCAGTATGATGGGTGTGGTCATTTTCGCCGTTCCCTAGTGAACCATCTGCTGCGTTAATGCTGACAGAAATTTGTTCGTATGGGTTTGTAACCGAATCTGTGCGGTGACAGATAGTTACTTTTTGCTCCTCTTGGCAGGCGGTGTCACTGAAATCATGCGACCATTCGGTAGTCGCGTTTTCGGCTAGCGTAAAGCCTTCTTGTGCCACTGCATCTACAGTGACTGTGCCGCTACCAGGGTGATTGCCGGCACTTTGTGTAACCCCACCTATCTGATAGTCAACCCCTTCAGTTGAAGGAATCGTGAATATATCGTTTTCTGTACCACATTCATCAGTGAATGTAACGGCAGCCGGTGTGACCGGCGTAAGTTCTTGTGTACAAGCTTCATCACTGAAATCATGCGACCATTCGGTAGTCGCGTCGTTGGCAATGGTGAAGCCATTTTGAGCCACAGCATCAACTGTAACGGTGCCGCTGCCGGCGTGGTCGCCAGCCGTTTGAGTTACGCTACCAACTTGGTAGTCGACTCCGGTGGTTGAAGGAATAGTAAAGACATCATTATCCGTGCCACAAAGGTCGGTAAATGTTACGGCTGCGGGTGTTACTTCAGTCGTAGTTACAGTTACATAGTTACAGCCGTTGTTGTAGACTGCCTGTCCGTCTGCGGTCCAGTTAAGGCCAGCGTAGCTACCATTGTTATCCCAGGTGTATGGCGGGATTATGTCTCCCCACTTTTGACCGTTGTCCTTAAGGTTTTGTGCTACGGACTCTGAAGTAGCTACCGGCCCAGTATGGGTTGTGTGGTCACCCTTTCCGTTGTCCTTAAGTGCGCCAGTAGCAGAGTCAAAATCTACCGTATTAACTTCATACGGATTAGTTGCAGAATCACTGCGGTGACAGATTGTTATTTTACAGTTGTTGCCTTCTTGTGAAAGACCTGTGCCTTCCGGACACGTAACAGTGTCTTTGTCGGGCCCAACACCGTTGTTATTGTCATTTACTGCAAATGCCACGCCACCCATTAATAGCTGGGTGCCTATGAATAAGCTGGCAATTGCTGCATTCGTGGTTCTAATGACTCGTTTTTTGATTTTCGCTTTATGCAGGAAACCGAGCATAACGCCTCCTTTCGAGGTTATCTAGATCGGTTTCGCTACTGGCTCGTCATTGCCCAAGCGACCAAGTACAGGCAATGAGTCGAAGCTCTCCAGGATGATTAAGTGTTAAGTAGTCCCACACCTACCTAATGTTGATTTTGACTGAATTATACTGCTGTTGGCTGTAAAAAACAATACAATCATCACAAAAGTGACAGAAGTCACAATAAATTAAGAAGTAGTGGTGCTTATGTTTTCTAAACATTTTTTATTGCTGTCATAATGTAGTTATGGAAAAGAGCCTAAGCTTGAAGTGGCCTGCCTTTTCGCTCCGTTTTGTGAATAACGTCTTAAGCGGAGTAGTAGTTGTGCTGGCTTTATACATAATTGTGGCGCCGATACTGCCAGCTGGGCTTTTCTGGTGGCGACAACATTTTGAATCTTCATCAGCGCCAGTGACTGCAGCGAGACAACATAAGCCAATACCGAAAACCGACGAGCTCATCATCCCCTCTATATTCTTAAAAGAGGCAATTCACGAAGGTAGCGACACCTATGCCGAACTTAAAAAAGGTGTGTGGCGTGTACCGAGTAGCAGCACACCGGATAAGGGAAGTAATACCGTTATAGCCGGTCACCGATTTTACTACAGTAGTACGGCTGTTTTTTACAACCTCGATAAGGTAGCCAAAGGTAACCCGATTTCCATATATTGGGGAGGTAAAGAATACGATTATAAGGTAATTTCTACTGACGTAGTCCAGCCCACAGATGTATCGGTGCAGGACCCAACAGTCAAGCCTACTCTGACGCTGTATACCTGTACACCGCTCTGGACTTCCAAGTACCGTTTAGTAGTCAAGGCTGAACTTACAGGAGTGCACTCATGAAAGAATGGCAACGAACCATAGTCTTACTTATTCTTCTTGCAATAGCGATAGGTTTTATTGTGTGGTCAGGTCATACAAGTAACTCGAATCTGACACAAGGCTTAACTCACTAACGACTTTAGTAAGAAATATCACTTACTGCTGTTAACAGCCGTACTATGCTTTAGCTATTAACAAGGAGGTACCTATATGTGGGTAACGAGAATTGTGGCAGGTCTTATTAACTTTTTCTTGGCACTAGCCGAGATATTTCTGGCGCTAAGGGTCGTACTCCGATTCTTCGCGGCTAATGCCGATAATGGTTTTGTCCGTTGGGTATATGACTCTACCAATGTTTTGCTCGAACCGTTCCGCGGCATTTTCCACTCTGCCGTTATAGGTAACAATCATGTCCTAGACTTTTCGGCCTTGTTTGCCATGATGGTCTATGGCCTGATTGCCATGGCGTTTGCAGCCTTGGTGCGCTGGTTAGACCCAGGACGTACCATGGTAGTGAGCAAGCGAGTATAGAGCTATATCTCGTGTAAAACAGCAATATTTGCGCCCAACGAGTTGAGACGTTCGGCCAGGTCTTCGTAGCCACGGTTAATGGTGTACACATTACGGAGCATACTCACGCCATTAGCGGATAGCATACCTATGAGCAACAGCGAAGCCGGCCGGAGGGCAGGCGGACAAACGACGTCTGCGGCACTAAACTTGGTTGGGCCGGTAATGTACACCCGGTGTGGATCTGCTAACTCTATTTGGGCACCAATCTTCGTAAGCTCTGTGTAATATATGGCGCGGTTTTCGTACATCCAGTCGTGTATGAGCTGGCGGCCGCGGGCGACACAGGCAATTGGCACAAAGTAGGGCAAGTTGTCGGCATTAACGCCGGGGTAGGGTAAGGAGTGCAATTTTTCGGGTAAGGCACGAAGCTCGCCGTCGTGTTTGTGTATGGTGATGTCAACAAGGTCGGTCTTGCCATTAAGTGCCTTATAGCGTTTGCTTTCATCTACTTTTAGCCCCATCTTGCGGAGCTTGAGCAGTTCAAGTGCCATGAAATCTATAGGCACGCGCTCGATAGTTATGTGTGAATTGGTAGTCACTGCGGCTGCGGTGAAGAACATGGCTTCTATAGGGTCTTCCGCTGGCGCATAAGTTACATTTTTCTTTATA
>Ga0070658_10003610_pt1 | contig 12676 bp, 12 predicted proteins | sample KBSC13metaG_FD_64664 | JGI IMG/M metagenome (GOLD analysis project Ga0070658, IMG submission 64664) | Corn rhizosphere microbial communities from Kellogg Biological Station, Michigan, USA - KBS C1-3 metaG | ecosystem: Host-associated > Plants > Roots > Rhizosphere > Soil ... | reverse complement strand
ACCTCCCAGGTGTCGGGCCGTTCAGTCGGGACGACGCGGATCGACACGTTGCCGACCAGTTCTGCGTCGAGCCGGTTTTTCACCAGCCGGGCAGTGAGTTTCTTGCCACTCTCGCCGGCCAACGGCGCGGTGTTGATGCCGACGGTCATCGACAGGCTCGGCTCGTCGACGGTGATAATCGGCAACGGCCGCGGGTCATCGGGATCGGCAATCGTTTCACCGATTGTGATCTCCGGAATCCCAGCAATAGCAACGATGTCGCCAGGACCCGCTTCGTCGATCGGCACCCGATCCAACGCCTGCGTGCCGAGCAGTTCGGTGAGCCGCACCTTCTCGATCGTGCCGTCAGACTTGCACCACGCCACCTGCTGCCCGCGCTTCATCGTGCCCGAGTGAATGCGGCACAACGCAAGACGGCCAAGGTATTGCGAGGCGTCAAGGTTCGTGACATGCGCGCGCAAAGGCGCGTCAGCATCGAAAGCCGGTGCAGGCACAGTGCTTTTGATGGTGTCGAAGAGCGGTTCGAGGTCGGGGCTGTCGGGCATGCCCGCGTCGTCCGGCCTGTTGAGCGAAGCGCGTCCGGCTTTTGCACTTGCGTACACGATCGGGAACTCGAGCGCCGTGTTCTGATCGACGCCCTCATCGAGCAGATCGATGAAGAGTTCGTAAGTCTCGTCGACGACCTCGGCGATGCGAGCGTCTGAACGGTCGACCTTGTTGATGACCAGGATCACCGGCAGCTTCTTATGCAGCGCCTTGCGAAGCACGAATCGGGTCTGTGGCAGCGGCCCCTCGCTGGCGTCGACGAGCAAAATCACCGCGTCGACCATTTCGAGACCGCGCTCGACCTCACCGCCGAAGTCGGCGTGACCTGGCGTGTCGATGATGTTGATCGTGATACCGCCATGGCGAACGGCGGTGTTCTTGGCGAGAATCGTGATGCCTTTTTCGCGTTCGAGATCCATGGAGTCCATGACCCGCTCGCGCACCGAATCGGTGTCTGCCTGGTGCTGCGAGAAGGCTCCCGACTGCCACAGCATGGCGTCGACCAGAGTGGTCTTGCCGTGGTCGACGTGGGCGATGATCGCGACGTTGCGCAGGTCATCCCTGCGCGAACTGGCTGTGCGCAGATCATCGCGGGTGCTGTTGGGCATGGGGGAAGCGCTCCGAATCGTTGGGGGATCACTCCATGGTACGGCCTGCGGGCGTGAGCCACACCGCGAGCGCCGGGAAGATCGCCGCGACGGCGAATGCCCAGCCGTAAGAAGAGCTTTCGATCAGGACGCCGAGCAGCGGCGGCGTAAGGATCGCAGCCAGGTTTTGAGCCGTGTTCTGGGCGCCCATCGCACGGCCGGCCCACCTCGGCCCGGCGATCTCGGCCGCCGCCGTGAAACCCAGCCCGTTGTCAGTGACCGAAACGACCGCACCCGCCGCGAAGGCCAGCACGACCAACCAGGAGCCGGTGGGATGGCCGGCGCCAACATCGGGCGGACAACCCGCCGGCCGAATACGGCGTCTACCTGGCACTATCAAACCTCGTTCGGGGGCCAGCATGAACAGCACGAGACTCGCCAGGACCGCCCTACCCATCGCAGGCATCGCGCTAGTTGCCGCCTGCGCAGCACCCGCGGCGCATACTGCCAAGGCGCCGACGCTAAGCGATACCTCGAAGAGCGCGCCTCTGGTGGGCGCCCAAAAGATTGCCGCGGCCGCGCCGGTTCACGTCGCATCTGCACCGGTAGTCGCGCCCGCTGGTCCCACCGCCCCGACAACTTCCCCGTCGTCCCAAGGAAAATCGGTGGCAACGACACCGGCCACGGTGCCGCACTTTGCCACGCCTGAAGCCGCCATGCGCTATCTCGTAACGGCGTACAACAGCCACGACATGGCGGCAGAAATGCATGTCACCACGCCGGATTCGCGGGCTCAGCTGGAGACCGAACGGCAATGGGTGCAGACCTTTACCTTCAACAGTTGCTCCCCCAATACCGGCGGCGGCGACTACACCTGCCAACTCGACATGGCGACGAAGGTGCAGCCGGACGATCCCAATACCGCCATGGGTGAAATCGGCGTCATCGTCGCGCCGGCAGCGCGAACCGGCTGGTATATGTACGCCAACAACGGCTGCGGCGAATAGCCGGTTATTGCCAGCTCTGCAATGCGACGTCGAGCACGTCGACGGCCCGGTCAAAACTTCGCCGTACATCGCGCGGCATGCCGAAACCGCCGGCCTCCTGCAGCGCTACATAGCCGTGCAGAACGGCACGCAACATGCGAGTTGCATCGACGGCGTCGTCGCCCGTGATGCCGTAGCCAGCCAGCACTGCGTACACAACCTCGAGCAATTCGTTCGCTGCCTCAACCGATTCTTCATCAGACGCCGGGGCGCGCAGGGTGGCCACGTAGCGGCCGGGGTGATCGTGCGCGTACTGCCAATACGCTCCGGCGAGCCCGCGCAACGCATCACTACCTGAACGGCCGATGGTCGCGCGGGTCACTGCCTCACGAAGCTCGCGCAACGCCTGCACAGCGAGCCGCCGCTGCAGATCGCCGAGCCCTCGAACGTGCTTGTACAGGCTCGGTAACGCAACTCCGAGCCGTACAGCGACCTGAGCCAGCGTGAGTTGCGCATAGCCATTCTCGTCGGCGACGGCGGCAGCTTCGGCGACGACGCTCGCGGGCGTGAGACCCGCTCTAGGCACCGAAGACCGACTTCGCGAACTCAAGCACGCGGGGATTCACAATCTCGGGAAACTCCACCATCGCGTAGTGCCCGGCACCCTCGACGAGCAAGAGCTCGGCACCAAGCCGATCGGCGACGAATTTTCCTTCTGCTGTGGGGTTCTTGAAGTCATGGTCACGAGTGCCCATCACCACGAGGGCAGGTGCCTTGACCGACGCTACATGCTGCTCGACAGCTGCATGCTTGAGCTGTCGGGTGAGGGCCTGGAACGCCTTCCAGTGGGCTGGCCGCTTCATGCTGTTCTTCAAAATCGCCTTGTATTCAGCAAAATCGACTGGACGCCGAGCCGTGTAGAGCTTGCTGTAGTAGTTGACCCAAGCCGCCGGGCCCCACGGTCGTGACAACAGCACCGGCATCAGGCGAGCCATGATCGGGTTCATCGGCTGATCGCGCACAAACGGACCCGTCAGCACGAGCCCTGCGACAAGATCGGACCGCTGTGACGCCACCACCACGGCGGCCGCCGAACTCATCGAGTTGCCGTAGACCAGCGCAGGACCGCCTAGACACTCGATCAAGGCCACGATGTCGCTCGCGGTGGCGAAATCATCGGAACGCTCGAACGTCGGGTCACTGTCACCTTGGCCCCGCAGGTCCATCGTCGCGACGCGGTAGCCGGCGTCGAGCAGCGAGCCCACGTTGAAGCGGTACAGCGTGCGCAGGTCGCCCATGCCGGGCAGGCAGACCACGAGCGGAGCATCGGCCGGCCCGGCGACGTCGTAGCCGATTCGTCCTTCGCCACGGTCGAGATACCGGACGGCGGAACCGCCAGGGTTGGCGCCGGCGGGAATGCTTGTGCTCATCGGAGTACTCCTCGGATCGGGCCGCTGACCGGCTTGGTTATGGCTAGTAGGCAATAAGCTAATGTCATTAGCTTCGGCTGTCAAGTGACCGATCACACATGCACCTGCGCTGTGGCAACAACGTGCCTCGGGCGTAACGTGTGGACGCCCGCCGTCGATTAGGTCGAGCGCGCAAACACATCGCAACACGACATCACAGGCAACGGCAGGAGAAGGCAGTCGCCGATGAGCGTTCAAAGCCAAACGCCGACCGCAGATGGTTCGCCAACCTCGACCCGGGAGGGCCGCAGGGCCGCCATCGAGGCCAAGACCCTGCGCACCGATCGCTGGTGGATCCAGCCCGTGGTCACCTTCACGGTGCTGTTCTCGTTCATCGTCTATTCGACGTGGGCCGCGTTCGTCAACGCCGACTACTTCTACGAGCCCTACCTCTCGCCGTTCTACTCGCCCTGCGTGGCCACTGGCTGCGGGTCGGTGCACGGCTCGGGCGGCGTTCCCGAGGTCGGCATCTTCGGGCCGTGGTGGGTGATCTCGCCGGCGATCATCATCTTGATCGTGCCGCTCGGCTTCCGCATGACCTGCTACTACTACCGCAAGGCCTACTACCGGTCGTTCTGGTTCTCACCCCCCGCCTGCGCCGTCGCCGAGCCGCACAAGAAGTACACCGGTGAGACGCAGTTTCCGCTGATCCTGCAGAACATTCACCGGTACTTCTTTTACCTCGGCATGCTGCTGAACTGCATCCTCACCTACGACGCCGTGATCGCCTTCCGCAACCACCAAGGCCAGTGGGGCCACGTCGGCCTCGGCACGTTCGTCCTGCTGCTGAACGCGATCTTCCTTTGGGCATACACGCTCGGATGCCACTCGTGCCGCAACATCATCGCGGGCCGGCTCAACCATTTCTCCAAGCACCCGATCCGCTACAAGCTTTGGGGAAAGGTCACCTACCTCAACCGCTACCACATGCAGATCGCATGGGTGTCGCTTGTTTGGGTGGGGCTGACCGACCTATACGTAAGGCTCGCGGCGTCCGGCACCATTCACGGTGGCTGGGTCTGAGGCAGGACTGACATGAGCGAAATCGAGAAGCATTCCTACGACGTCGTCGTCATCGGCGCGGGCGGTGCCGGTCTGCGCGCGGCAATCGGCGCACACGAGGCCGGCGCCAAGACCGCCGTCGTTTGCAAATCCCTGCTGGGCAAGGCACACACGGTCATGGCCGAAGGCGGCATCGCTGCCTCCATGGGCAACGTCTGGCCAGAAGACAACTGGCAGGTGCACTTCCGCGACACCATGCGCGGCGGCAAGATGCTCAACAACTGGCGCATGGCGCAGCTGCATGCACAGCAGGCGCCCGACCGGGTCTGGGAACTCGAATCCTGGGGCGCGCTGTTCGACCGCACCAAAGAAGGCAAGATCTCGCAGCGCGACTTCGGCGGCCACCGCTACGCCCGCCTCGCTCACGTCGGCGACCGCACCGGCCTCGAGATGATCCGCACGCTGCAACAGCGCGCGGTCTCGCTCGGCATCGACGTCTTCATGGAATGCACGATCACCGAGTTGTTGAAGGACGACTCAGCCGGTCGCATCTCCGGCGCGTTCGGCTATTGGCGAGAGTCGGGTCGGTTCATCGCGTTTGAAGCGCCGGCCGTCATTCTCGCCACCGGCGGTATCGGCAAGTCGTTCAAGGTCACCTCGAACTCCTGGGAGTACACCGGCGACGGTCATGCGCTCGCGATGGAAGCTGGTGCACCGCTCATCAACATGGAGTTCGTGCAGTTTCACCCCACCGGCATGGTGTGGCCGCCGTCAGTGCGCGGCATCCTCGTCACCGAGTCGGTGCGGGGTGACGGCGGAGTGCTGCGCAACTCCGAAGGCAAGCGCTTCATGTTCAACTACATCAGCGACTACTTCAAGGCCGAAACCGCTGATACAGAAGAAGAGGCCGACCGGTGGTACGAAGACCACGTCAACAATCGGCGTCCACCCGAGCTGTTGCCGCGCGACGAAGTGGCACGCGCGATCAATGCCGAAGTCAAGGCAGGCCGAGGCACGCCTCACGGTGGCGTCTACCTCGACATCGCGTCGCGCCGGAGCCCCGAATTCATTCAGAAGCGGCTGCCGTCGATGTACCACCAGTTCAAGGAATTGGCCGACGTCGACATCACCAAGGAGGCCATGGAAATCGGCCCCACCTGTCATTACGTGATGGGCGGTGTCGAGGTCGATGCCGACACCCAGATGTCGAAAGTGCCTGGCCTTTATGCGGTCGGTGAGGTCTCCGGCGGCATGCACGGCGCCAACCGGCTCGGCGGCAACTCACTCGGCGACCTGCTCGTATTCGGCAAGCTGGCCGGTGAACACGCCGCCACCTACGTCACGGGGTTGCCGGCCCGCCCGGCCGTAGCCGAGGCCGACGTCGACGCAGCCGGCAAGGCAGCGCTGGCCCCGTTCGAACGCGAAGGCGGCGAGAACCCCTACACCGTGCAGCACGACCTCCAAGAGACGATGCACAACCTGGTCGGCATCATCCGCAACGCCGACGAAATCACCGACGCGCTTGCCAAGATCGAGGAATTCAAGGACCGGGTCGCAACGCTGTCGGTCGAAGGGCACCGGCAGTACAACCCGGGCTGGCACCTGTCCATCGACCTGAAGAACATGCTGCTGGTGTCGGAGGCGATCGCCCGGGCCGCCCTCGACCGCAAGGAAAGCCGCGGTGGCCACACCCGCGACGACTACCCCGCCAGCGACCCGTCGTGGGGCGAGATCAACGTGTTGTGCCGGCTCGCTGACGGCAAGGCGGGCGTCGAGGTCTTCCACCAGCCGCTGCCGGTGATGCCTGACGAGTTGAAGACCCTGTTCGACGACGGGAGCCACTGATGGGCTACGACCTGAAGATGCGCGTCTGGCGCGGAGACGAGAACGGCGGCGACCTCGTCGACTTCACCGTGCCGGTCGAAGAGGGCGAAGTCGTGCTCGACGCGATCCACCGACTGCAGGCCACCCAAGCCGGCGACCTCGCCGTCCGGTGGAATTGCAAGGCCGGAAAATGCGGCTCCTGCAGTGCCGAGATCAACGGCCGCCCGCGGTTGATGTGCATGACCAGGCTGTCGATTTTCGACCCGGGCGACACAATCACAGTGACGCCCATGCGCACCTTCCCAGTGATCCGCGACCTCGTCACCGACGTCTCGTTCAACTTCGAAAAAGCCAAGCAGGTACCGGCTTTCACCCCGCCCGAGGGTTTGCAGCCCGGCGAATACCGCATGGCGCAGGTCGACGTCGAACGCTCGCAGGAGTTCCGCAAGTGCATCGAATGCTTCATGTGCCAAGACGTATGCCACGTCATCCGCGACCACGAAGAGAACAAGCCGGCCTTCGCAGGGCCGCGGTTCTTCATTCGGTACGCCGAACTCGACATGCACCCGCTAGACACGGTCGATCGCAAGGAAATGTTGCGCGAGGAGCAAGGACTCGGATTCTGCAATATCACCAAGTGCTGCACCGAGGTCTGCCCCGAGCACATCAAAATCACTGACAACGCGATCATCCCGATGAAGGAACGCGTCGTCGACGTGAAGTTCGACCCTTGGACCAAGTTCACTCGTCGCCGCAAGAGCCCCGAGCAATCGCGCACCCCCGCGAAGGGTCGGCTTTCAACCCCCGACGAGTGAAGCTACTCCGCCAGTAATTCTCGCAAGCGTGGCAACCGGGCACGAAAGAACTCAAGGGCGATCACGTTCTGGTCGGCGTGACCGGCTGTAACGAGGTTTTGCATGCCCTCGTCTCCAGCCGCGGCAGCCACAAAAATGTTCTCGACCGCCGCACCGAACCTCGGCTCGATGCCTTCAAGAAGGTCGGACGCCGAAACGCCCCCATAGCTTTCCGCCAGCAGCTGCAAGCGCCGCACCACCTCGGCGTCAGAGTGGAATTCCCAGCAGGGCAAGAAGTTCCAGGCCATGAACGCCAAATCATCGATTGGCTGCGCCGGCCCGGTGACGTCCCAATCGATCACGCACCGCAGCTGCGGGTCGCCGGTCGAATCGAATCCGACCACCAGGTTGTACGGCGAGACGTCGTGATGGCAGATGATTTCGTCGTCGCCAAGCGGCACCTCACCGAATCGCCATCGGGTGATGCCGGGAGCGCGAAATCCCGCGACCGTGTCGTGATAGCGGCGCAGCCACTGCGCGGTCTGCACCAGCAGTGAATCTGACCACACCCACTGCGGCCACGGGTCGTGCGCATCGGCAGTGTCGCCCGGCACGTAGTCGAGAATCTCGCGGCCCGAGCCGTCGATTCCGCGCACGTGCGGAATCGCGTCGAGCCCCTTGACATCGAGATAGGCCAGCAATGCATGCACAGCCGGAGTCCAAGGCCCGACCGGACGACGAACGGTGGCGCCGACGCGGATCGCTCCCCCGACATTCCCACCGGGTAACCGCACCTCGGCGCGGGAGTTCTCGTCGTCCGCCGTGTCGATCTCGAGCATGAGGCTCGCGAGCTTTTCGACGATCGGCAAATCGGCTGTCAGCCAATCGACATTGTGCAGCTCCTCGATGCTGAGCCAGCGGAATTCGCTGTGGTCACGCAATTGTGGCGTGCCTGCAGCGATAGTGGCGAGCCAGATTCGCAAGAGGCCGTGTTCGCCGATCGCCCAATCGCGCCCTACTCTCCTGCCCAGCATCACGTCGACGCCAAGCTCTTCTCTGCATTCGCGAACCAGTGCGGCCTCGTCGGTCTCGCCCGGGTCGACCTTGCCGCCGGGCAGTTCCCATTTGCCGGCGAGCGCAGGCGGCCCGGTTCGGCGGGCGGCCAGCACCCGGCCGTCGTCCAGAATCGCCGCGCCCACGACGATCTGCGATTGAGTAGTCATCGACCGACACTTTGCCAGAGCCACTCTTGACGGCGGGCGCCTGGCGAGCGACGGTTGGGAGATGGCCGAACTCTTGAGCGATTCAGAACTCGAAAAGGCGCTCGCCAGCCTCGATGGCTGGGACGGCGATAGGTCCGGCATCCGGCGCAGCGTCAGGGCTCCGAGCTTCGCCGATGGCATCCGCCTGGTCGACAAGGTGGCGCAGGTCGCAGAATCGTTGGACCACCATCCTGACATCGACATTCGCTGGACGACGATCACGTTCGCCTGCGCGTCGCATTCCGACGGTGGCGTGACTGCTGCTGACGTCACCCTCGCGCATCGCATCGACGAGGCTGCGGATCAGATCGCGAAATAGCGTACGGCTGGTTCCGGAACCAATAAATCCTCTGGGTTGACGCAGCGGCGCTCGATACAGTGTGCCCGCCGCTAGCAGCTGGTCTGCGCACAGCGAGCGCAACGAAGGGGAGCATTCGTGCCACCGGCCATCCGCGTCGAAGATCTCGTCAAGGAGTTCCAGCGCCCACGCCAGCAGAGCGGATTTCTTGGCGGCGTGCGCACTTTGTTCACCCGGCAGTTCGACGTCGTGCGCGCGGTCGACGGCGTGAGCTTTTCCATCGACACCGGAGAGTTGGTTGGCTACATCGGCCCGAACGGAGCGGGCAAGAGCACCACAATCAAAATGATGACCGGCATCTTGGTGCCCACGTCGGGAGCCGTCGAGGTCGCAGGCATCACGCCGTGGCGTGATCGCGAACGAAACGCGTTGCAGATCGGCGTGGTGTTCGGCCAGCGCAGCCAGCTGTGGTGGGATCTCCCCCTTATCGATTCGTTCCGGCTCGTCGGCAAGCTTTATCGGGTGCCACAAGCGCGTTACCAGCGCAACATCGACCGCTTCGTCGAGATGCTCGACATGCAGGAGTTTCTCGAACGCCCAGTGCGCCAACTCAGTCTCGGTCAACGCATGCGCGGCGACCTCGCCGCGTCGATGCTTTATGAGCCGCGCATCCTGTATTTGGACGAACCCACGATCGGCCTCGACGTGGTGGCTAAGGAAAGCATGCGCACGTTCATTGAAGAGATGAACCGCGAGTCCGGCACCACGATCGTGCTGACCACCCACGATCTCGCCGACGTCGAACGGCTCTGCGCACGCATCATTTTGATCGATCACGGTCGAGTTCTCTATGACGGCGCTGTCGAGCAACTGAAGGCGAAGTACGCGCCACACCGGGTTCTCGTCGTCCAGCTTGCTCCTGAAGCCGTTTGCGACGGGCGCTGGCCTACCATCGACGACGCTTTCCTTGCAGGGGCCGAGGTCGCCGAGCAGGCCGACGGCGTGGCGCGCATCAGGTTCGAGACGGCCCGCACGCCCGTGCACGATCTGATCGCTGCCGTCAACGCCCGCTACCCGGTAGCCGATCTCAGCATCGTCGAGCCAGATCTCGAAGGCGTGGTGCGGCAAATCTACGGAGACCTGGTGCCGGTGGCATGACCGCGACCACGCTGCCGCCAGGCAGCTCGCGTGCGCTGCACCGCAATCTGCCCGCCTACGCCGAGATCGTCCGCAACCGACTGAAGGTGTCGATCGCCTACCGGCAGAATTCCCTTTTCTTGCTGGCAATTGTGGTGGTGCAGATCTTCATCCTGAAAAAGGTCTGGAGCGCGCTGTACGCCACGCAATCGAGCGTCAACGGAGTCGACCGACATGCCCTGCTCGTCTATCTCACGATCGCCAACATTCAGGGCTGGGTGCTACAAGACCCGACGGTGAGCCGCTACATGTACGAGCGGGTGCGCCAGGGTCTGGTGGCCTTCGATCTCGTGCGGCCGAGCGGATTCATCCCGCAGATGTTCGCCCAGCTGATGGGTTCGACACTGTCGTCGATGATGTTCGTGTTGCCCGCGCTACCGATCATCTACTTCGCGGGCACACTCGGTGCCCCTGCGTCGTGGTCGGCAGCAGGCGGTTACGCCATCAGCCTCGTTTGCGGTTACGTCATCACGATGATGCTCACGCTGATCATCGGCCTGATTGCCTTCTGGACGACGGAAATCTTCGGCCTCACCATGCTTTACCGGCTGGTGAGCCAGTTCTTCGCCGGTGCACTCGTGCCGCTCAGCTTCTTCCCTGGCGGGTTGCGTATCCTCGCCGAATCGCTGCCGTTCCAGTCGACCGTCTACGTGCCGGTCGCGATTTACGTCGGGCGGCTCAGCGGTCTCGAGATGGCGCGCGCAATCATCGTGCAGCTCGCGTGGATCGCCGGCCTTTCGTTCGCCGCATGGGCGATGTGGCGCCGAGCGCTATTCCGAGTCGTCGTCCAGGGCGGGTGAAAGACGCGTGACAACCGAAGCGCTCGAACGCAAGCCGCTGCGGCGCCTGCGGTCGCCCATCTGGTCACTGCGCATGGCGTGGGAGCTGGAAAAAGCCGCATTCAGGGGCCAGCTCGAGTACCGGCTGAACTTCGTCATCATGACCTTTCTCGGAATTGCGTACCAGGGAAGCGGATTTGCCTTCATCTGGGTGGTGCTGCGCCAGTTCCACACCCTCGACGGCTGGACCTTCCACGACCTCGCCTTTCTCTACTCACTGCGGCTTCTCTCGCACGCCACCTGGGTGGTGCCGTTCAACTTGCTCAGCGACATCGACATGACCTTGCGGGAAGGCATGTTCGACCAGTTCTTGGTGCGGCCGTTGAACCCGCTGCTCCAAGTAATCACCCATCGGTTCCGCATGAACGTGATCGGCGACGTCATCACGGCATTCGCCTTGTTCGTGCTCGCCGCAAACATGGCCGACGTGAGCTTCACCGTGGTGCACGTGGTGTACCTCGTGCTCGCAGTCATCGGTGGCGCACTGGCTGAAGGCGCCATCATCTTGGCCTGCGCCTCACTGAGCTTCCGGCTGCTCGAAACATGGGCTCTGCGCTTTCTGATCGACAACGTCTACCTGATGTTCGGCTCATATCCACTGCGCATCTTCGGCGCCGGCATAAGTTGGAGCTTTACCTGGTTGGTGCCGATCGCTTTTGTCGCCTACATTCCGTCGAGTGTGCTGCTCAAGCACGCGTCCGGGCTGCACGTCTCGCCGATCATCGCGTGGGGAGCGCCCGCGGTGGGTTTCATCTGGTTCATCGCGTCGTATCAGGTATGGCGCTGGCAACTGAAGCATTACCAAAGCTCAGGTCATTAGGCATCAACGTTCTGCACAGCCGCCACGGAGCGAATCCACAGCGGCATCGCCGGTCGCGAGGATCGCTGCTGCCAGCGCCTAACGTCTGACAATGGCACAACACCGGCGGCGCAAGGTTGCGTCGCCCCAGCTGCTGGCTGAACCGCTGCCGAGAACGCGACTGAGCGCCGTCTCGATGCCGAGCGGCCGGCTGAGCGCCCTCCTATTGGGCGTCGTCATGCTGACGGCGTGCGGTGCGCGCGGCAGCACCAGCGTTCCCGCGTTGCCCATCGTCGCGCCTACTCCGGCACCCGGCGCGCTGAGTTTGCTGACCGAACCCGACCAGACAATCGAGCCGGTTTACGCGCTGCTTGAATCTGCCCGCCGCAGTATCGACGTCACAATGTACGAACTCGTCGATCCACAGCTGGTCACTGTGCTCACGGCTGCTGCCGCGCGTGGTGTCGTCGTCCGGGTGATTCTCGACACCAACCGCGAAAAGGCGGCGAACAAGCCGGCACACGACGAGCTGACGGCGCACGGCGTGCACGTGGCGTGGGCCGCGACGCGTTTCGTGGCAACGCACGAAAAGGCGATCGTGATCGACGGCACAGTAGCTGCCATCATGTCGTTGAATCTCACCAGCCGTTACTACGACGACACCCGCGATTTTGCAGTTCTCGACAAGCAACCGGCCGACGTCGCAGCGATCGAGCAGGTCTTCGACGCCGATTTCAGGCACGCGAAAGTGCAACCATCGAGGGCCGCCGATCTGGTGTGGAGCCCGGGCGCCGAGGCCACCCTGGTCGAGCTCATCGCGGAGGCCCGCACCTCACTGCTCGTCGAGAACGAAGAAATGGCCTTACCTGCAGTGACATCTGCACTGATCGATGCTGCGCATCGTGGCGTGCGAGTCGGCGTCGTCATGACCAGGCAGCCCGACTGGGCAAGCGCATTCGACAAGCTGAGCCGGGCAGGTGTCGTCGTCCGCACCTATTCGCCGAGTGCCGCGCTGTACATCCACGCAAAGGCGATCGTGGCTGACGCGGGAACCTCGCATCAGCGAGTGTTCG
>Ga0070658_10003609_pt1 | contig 12681 bp, 9 predicted proteins | sample KBSC13metaG_FD_64664 | JGI IMG/M metagenome (GOLD analysis project Ga0070658, IMG submission 64664) | Corn rhizosphere microbial communities from Kellogg Biological Station, Michigan, USA - KBS C1-3 metaG | ecosystem: Host-associated > Plants > Roots > Rhizosphere > Soil ... | reverse complement strand
GGGACATCAGCCTCAGCGCGATGTTGCTCGCAATGCTCGATCCGGCCACGCTCCGTCGAATGATGGAGACATGGATGACGCTCGACGTGCATCAGCATTTCGGGACGGAGTTTCTCACGGGAGCAGGGGTCGGCCCGTGGTATTCGGTGAACGATTACGCGATGTCGCGGATGGCTAAGGAGTACATCCGTTGGACCGGAGACCGTGCGTGGCTCGATAAGGAAGTTGGCGGGATGAAGGTCTTCGACCGCTTGCTGAGTTATGCGGAGCACTGGCGCGAGCTCGATACAAATAAGCACGGCCTCGCAGACTACGGTGGCGTCAACAACCTGCTTGAGGCCGTCTCAAGCTACGTGCATGAAGTTGCCGGCTTGAACGCTGCGAACGTACACAACCTGCGGTTCGCTTCAGAGCTTTGTGATCTGAAGGGCGACAAGTCCAAGGCCGCCGCTCTGCGAAGCGAGGCCACTGCACTCGGCAAACGTGTTCTTGATCTCTATGTGCCGGGCCGCGGCATCTGGAAGTGCCGTCTTCCGGACGGCAGCTACAACGAGGTCCGTCACTGTTACGATTTTGGTACCACACTCATGAATATCGGCGACATGATGCCGGCCTCGCAGAAAAAGGAGATGGTCGAGTTCTTCCAGAGTGAGCTGCAAACCGCGACGTGGATGCGTGCACTTTCTACACGCGATCTTGACGTCACGTTCAGTATTCGGCCGGATCATCAATGGACTGGGGCATACTGCTCATGGCCTGCACTCGCATTGAGCGGGCTCTTTGCGGCCGGCGCGACAAACGTTGCGTACGACTGGATCAAGGGCCTTGCGAAGACCACGCAACAGGGCCCGCTCGCGCAGGCGCATTTTGTCGAGAGCTTTGTCGCTCCCGAGTCGAATGGAGGCGCGATCAAGGCACCGTCCGATCCGCCCTTTATCAATGACTGGGCATGTGTCTCCGGATGCAATTATTTGGAACCGGTTGTCGACAGGATCTTCGGTATCGATGCGGGACTGTCGGGGACGATCACTGCGAAGCCGGTGTTCGCAAGCTTCGACCCATCCGCTGAATTACGGAACATCAATTACCAGGGAAAGAAATACACCGCATCAAAGGGAGGCATTCGCCCCGCGTGAGGCTGATATGAGAAGGTCGTTCCTTTCATTTTTCGTGGTTCTTCTCTTGTCGGCGGCCGGACTCGGGCAAGGACAGAGTACGACTCCGGTGCTTCTGCAGATCGCCGACCGCTACTGGATGCAGCCGGATGTCGTGTACGGCTCGGCGAACAACACGCCGCTGAAGCTTGATATCTGGTACCCGCGGGACAACGATCAGCCGACGCCTACCGTCGTTTTCATACACGGAGGCGGGTGGATTTTTGGGTCGAAAGAAGGGGCAGTTTATCAACTTCTCCCCTATCTGGAGCGTGGATGGCGTGTTGTGAACGTCGAGTATCGGATGGCAGGGAATTCACTTGCTCCCGGTGCCGTCGAGGATTCGAGATGCGCTCTGCGCTGGGTCTATCGCAACGCAAAGCAATACAAGTTCGACACCTCCAGGATCATCCTTACGGGTCAGTCCGCGGGTGGTCACCTCTCGCTGATCACGGGAATGCTGCCCGACGGCACGCCCCTCGACAACCGCTGCTACGCCGATGCTAAATATGGCGATGTGCCCATGAAGGTCGCAGCGATCATCAACTGGTACGGCATCACCGATGTGAACGATCTTATTCAAGGTCCGAACATCAAGAACTACGCCCCGATGTGGATGGGCGCGATGCCGAACGCGGCTGAGGTGGCCAAGAGCGTCTCGCCGCTCACATACGTACGGCCCGGTTTGCCGCCAATCATTTCGATCCAGGGTGATAAAGACGACGTCGTTCCGTACTCGCACTCGACCCGCCTGAAGGAGGCTCTTGATAAGGCGGGTGACGTCAACCGCTTGGTTACCATTCAGGGCGGAGGCCACGGCATGTTCACTCAGGAACAGTACGTCTATGCGTACGGCGAGATCTGGAAATTTCTCCGCGATATAAAATTCACTCAATGAAGATCGTCGACATCAGGGCCACCACTGTAACCGTTCCGCTCGAGGCTCCGCTTCGACATGCTGCCGGTGCTCATTGGGGCAGGTTTGTGCGAACTATCGTCGAGGTCGAGACAGACGAGGGCATCGTCGGGCTCGGCGAGATGGGGGGCGGCGGGGAGTCGGCGGAGGCAGCGTTCCGCTCGATCAAGTCGTACCTCATCGGGCACGATCCGGCGCGCCTTGAGGAGATGCGGTTCAAGATCGCCAATCCTACAGCGTCGCTCTACAACAATCGTACCCAGATCCTCGCGGCTCTTGAGTTCGCCTGTCTCGACATTCTTGGTAAGAAGTGGAACGTCCCCGTTTACGACATCCTGGGCGGCAAGCTGCAGTCGGAGGTGCCATTCGCCTCATACCTGTTCTTTCGCTACGCGGACGAGAGGACCGGCGGGGGCGAGGTGCGGACGGCGGACCAACTGGTCGCCCACGCAAAAGATCTCAAAGCTCAGCACGGTTTCACCTCTCATAAGCTCAAGGGCGGCGTCTTTCATCCGGAATATGAACTCGAGTGCTACAGGGCACTTGCGGCCGAGCTCGGGACGGACACGCGTAGCGGCGATTCGTTCCGATTCGATCCGAATGCCGCATGGTCTACAGAGCAGGCGATCTGGTTCGGGCAGCAGATAGAGGACATTCGCAACGACTATCTGGAGGATCCCGTCTTCGGCCTGCACGGTATGCGCCGCACCCGCGAAAAGGTCCGCATGCCGCTCGCGACCAACACGGTAGTCGTCAACTTCGAACAGCTCGCAGCGAATGTTCTCGACACCGCTGTTGATGTGATCCTTCTGGATACCACCTTCTGGGGCGGTATACGCCCATGCGTAAAGGCTGCCGGCGTCTGTGAGACATTTCAACTCGGAGTTGCGGTCCACTCATCTGGTGAACTTGGTATCCAGCTCGCGACGATGCTCCATCTCGGAGCCGTGATACCCAATCTGACCTTCGCCGCCGATGCTCATTATCATCACCTGACTGACGACATAATAGTCGGCGGGCGAATGAAATATATCGACGGCAAGCTGAGCGTCCCCGATGGTCCGGGTCTTGGCGTCAACCTTGATCGGGAGAGGCTGAAGCAGTATTCGGAGCTCTACAAGGAACTCGGCAACTACCCGTACGACAAAGATCCGCTCCGTCCGGACTGGTCACCCGTCGTCCCTAACACGCGTTGGGCCGATCCCAGTGACGGCCGCGTGCCGAAGGTCTGAGAACACCAAAGTGAGAGTTATTGCATTCAAGTGTGAAAGAGAGCCGGACCGTTATCGGGTCGGCTCGCTTTTGTCTCACGGCGAGGCCGTTGACCTCACGAGCCTCATTTCTCAAGGGTCGTTAACGGCCTCGGAGGTCAACCGATGCTTCGATCTTGACGGAGGATTTCTAAGGGCCGCCCGCGAGAGGGCGACGGATCTTCCGCGCGTCGACCTTTCGGCAGTGGGTCTCTGTTCGCCGGTGCCGCGACCCGGCAAGGTTATCTGTATAGGACTCAATTACAGAGACCATGCAGAGGAGTCTGGAATGGCCATCCCACAGTCACCGATCATATTTTCAAAATTCTCTTCCTGCGTGATCGGCCCCGGCGAGGCCATCCTTATTCCGAACGGCAGCCACCAGGTAGACTACGAGGCCGAGCTTGCGGTTGTTATCGGGAGGCACGCGAGGAGAGTGACAGCAGCAGAGGCGCCTAATTCGATATTCGGCTACACAAATTTTAATGACGTCTCCGCCCGTGATTTTCAATTCGCGGACGGTCAGTGGCAAAGAGGTAAATCGTGCGACACGTTCGCTCCGATGGGCCCGTTCGTCGCGACCGCGGATGAGATCCCGGATCCGGGTGCTCTTAGGATCCGCTTCCGGCTGAACGGCGAAACGCTCCAGGATTCGAATACCGGCCAGCTCATCTTTGGCATATCGGAGCTCATCGAATTCCTGTCACGCAGTATTGCTCTTGAGCCGGGAGACGTGATCGCAACCGGTACGCCGCCCGGCGTGGGATTTGCCCGCAAGCCGCCCGTGTTCCTCAAAGACGGCGATGTTGCGGAGGTTGAGGTCGAGGGACTAGGCGTCCTCTCGAACCCTGTACAAGACTAATGTTCGATCTGACAGGCAAAACCGCATTGGTTACGGGGGCTGCTTCCGGTATCGGCGAGGCTGCCGCGATCGCGCTTGCAGAGTCTGGCGCGGTTGTGTACGTTGCGGATATCGATGCCGAGAACGGCGAACGAGTTGTGAATGCGATCTCCAGTCATGGCGGAGAGGCAGCTTTCGTCCCTCTGGACGTAAGCGAGCCGAGACAGTGCCAGGCCGCTGCCGATGCGGTTCAGGAGCGGTCGGGGAAGCTCGACGTTCTGGTAAACAACGCCGGCATCGGCCACGTCGGAACGATACTCGAGACCACCTCCGAAGACCTCGAAAGGCTCTTTAGGGTGAACGTCCGCGGCATGTTCGATCTGACAAAGGCCGTGCTTCCAGGAATGATCGAGAGCGGAGGCGGTGTCATCATCAATCTGGCCTCGATCGGCGGAATAGTTGCTATAAAGGACCGTCTCGCGTACTGCACGACCAAATTCGCGGTCGTGGGTTTCACCAAATGCCTCGCACTCGACCACGCTTTGCAGGGCATACGTGCGAATGCTCTTTGCCCGGGCCGCGTCGAAACGTCCTTCGTCAAGAAAATGATCGCAGCCTATCCCGAGCCGCAGATAGCTTACGCTGAAATGGCGTCCACTCAGGCCCTCGGCCGGATGGGGACTCCAGAGGAGATCGGGGCTTGCATCGTCTACCTCTCTAGCGATGAGGCGGCGTTCATCACTGGGACGGCTCTCGAGATCGACGGGGGCTTCAGCGTCGGAAAGTAGAGTGTCGGCAGACGGAGGATTTTCAGCCCTCGAGAGTCCGCCAGATGTGTTTGGTTTCGCCCTCGAGGCTCGAGCCTCCCGGCTCACCGGAGGTCCAAGGACCTTAGGAAATGTCCTAATGATTTCGTAAGGAGTTGCAGAAATGTCAGTTGCACTAGCAACGGAGCAGAAAACCTTTATCGCCCAACAACATACGATGTGGGTGAAACCTGCGGAGAATCCTCGATCTTGTTGCGTTCAACTCGTGTTCGCACGGTGCGGGACGAAAGATGTCGCCTACCAAGGCGAAGGCGAAGTTCTCGATCGATGACCTCAAAAAGCAGACCGCCGGTGTCGAGTGCCGCAAGGACAAGGGCGTTGTGGACGAGATCCCCGGTGCCTACAAAGACATCGAGCAGGTCATGCGTGCTCAGGACGATCTGGTCGAGGTTGTCGCCGAGCTAAAGCAGGTCATCTGCGTCAAGGGCTGAGCTGCTCCGCACGTGGAAAACGACTGATCGATGAACAGGTCGCATTCATGATCTAGCGGTAAAACCCAGCCGACCGGTAGCAATGATCCAGGATCTCTACCGGGTGACAAACGCGAATGGAGCGGTCTGCTTGGCGGGCCAAACCACGAGCTATCTGCATATGGCATCCGGGGTTCGCGGTGGCGATCACTGTGGCTCCGGATGCCTGTATCTGATCTAGTTTTCTTCCTAGTATCTCCTCTGAAAGATCGGGCTCTAATAGGTTGTATATGCCAGCACCTCCGCAGCAGACATCAGCCCCTTCGAGCGGCACCATTGCGAGACCCTCGACCGCCTGCAGCATCTTTCGTGAATCCTCGCCCGCATGCTGACCATGAAGCAGATGGCATGAGAAATCGTACGCCACGCGTTCACCTGACGAGGTCACAACAACCTTCCGAGGCCCTTCTAGGACCTGTCCTATGTCCTTGACCCTTGCCGCAAATTCCTGTGCCGCGAGCTTGTATTCGGCGTCATCGGCAAGGAGATGACCATAGTCGACCAGCATCGCCCCACAGCCCCCCGCGCTTGTGACGACCGCCCCATCACTCCCTTTAAATGCGTCGATGTTCTTACGAGCGAGTTGCCGGGCCTCCTCGACAAAGCCGGAGTGAGCGTGAAGAGCTCCGCAGCAACCCTGCTCAGCAGGAACCTGCGGCTCGCGATGGTTGGCCTTCAAGACGCGCACCACAGCAGCGTCGACAGATGAGAAAAGATCTGCCGTGCATCCACGGAATACCGATACTCCGCCACCGGTTTCAACCGGGGTGTCCTCGCTGCCCGCCGACGCGGTGATATCCAGCTTCGCCGGACGAGTCGCGTCGAGCAGCCCGAGAGCAATATCGGCCTGATGGGGAAATAGCGTCGACAGGCCGCTCCGAGCGAGGAGTGTAGACAGTCCCAGACCTCGCATCATGCGACCTGACAGCATGAGAACACGACGCCGCCAGGTCACAGGCCAGATCCTCTCCAGTGCAAATTTCTTGAGCAACGCAGTGCCGCCGGTTCTGCGATTCGCCTCAACATCAACGCGAGCCGCTTCTAGAAGGTGCCCGTATTCCACCCCGGACGGGCACGCAGATTCACACGCCCGACACCCCAGGCAGCGATCGATGTGTTTGCGAAACGTGGCGGACGTTGGCGGCACCTTCGATTCACTGACAGCGCGCATTAGGTAGATCCGCCCGCGTGGGCTGTCATTCTCGTTGCCTGTCGCGGTATAGGTCGGACAAGCCGGCAGACACAGTCCGCAATGAACGCACGACAAAATACGCTCTCGCTGCTTATCTAACTGTGATCGGTACTCCGCTCCACTCATCAACTCACCAGATTGAACCGGCCTCGCGACAGCCCGTCATTGGCATCGAGTCTCAATTTTATTCTGGACATTATCGTGCCGGCTGAGCCGAGATCCCCCCACGCTCCGACTCGGGCCTTGAACTCGGCGGGAGCACGATCAAGGATCAGGCTGCCGCCCGTCGCAGACGCCATCTCGCGCAGCTCGCACAGGCGGCCTCCGTCGATAGAATCCTCTGCCCCGATACAACGCATCCACCCCTGATAGGGGTCGACATGGATCTGTATTTGATCCGCTTGCGTCATTGAGGCGTTAGTCATTTTGCCGATCTTTGACGGCAGTGTCGAGATCCTCCACATGAGATCACCCGGAGCGGCCGAGAGCTTGCGCCAAAGCTCGTCACCTGAAAACTCCGCCTCGATCGCAAACCTTTCCCGGAGAGCGGCCGCTTCAGAGGCAACGCCTTCCTCGCGTCCCATGAGTCTTAGAAGAAGTGCATGCGTTTTTCCCGAGTCAGCGAGCCCGACGAGACTCGTCGAGACTACGGCCGCCGCCGTGGGCTGGATACCGCCACTTCTGATCTCAAGCGCGGCCTCCACAAGGGCCATGGGATCATCGCCTGTCACGACCAGGGTACGGTCGATATCAGGAACGGCGCACAGCCGCAGACTCACCTCAAGGATCATACCCAGCGTGCCGAAGCTCCCGGTAAAAAGTTTTCCCAGGTCATAACCAGCGACATTCTTAACGACCGATCCGCCGGCCTTAATGATGGTGCCGTCAGCAAGAGCCGCCTTGACGCCGAGGACGCGGCTCCTTGGTCTGCCAAAACCCGTTGACAGGGGCCCGCCGAGTCCAGTCGCGATCATGCCGCCTATTGTGGAGCTGGAATGGAATGGCGGATCCAAGGGCAGCCATTGGGCTCCAAGTTCAGAATCAAGATCGCTGAGCAGCAAACCTGACTGAGCGGTAGCTACGAGATCCGCAGGCTCGTGCGTTAATAAGCTGTTGAGACGTGCGGTCGAGAGAAAGATGTTCGCCCGAGGACCCGTCTCTCCTGCATCGACCCAATTGCAGGCACCGACGGGCGCGGCCGTCCAACCTCTTGCGGAGCTAAGCCGCAGGCACCTGCTGATCTCATCGTGGGTGCCCGGCGTGACCGTCAGTGTTTCGGCCCTCGAGCTCAGGTTTTCAGGTCCCACGATGTCGCAAAACTGATTCAGAGCATCTTCAAGGGGGAATCGCGAGTGGCCGACCGGCGCACTCGGTGTCGGCGTCGCCCGCGGCGACGCCGACGTGTCCCTTTGGGCGCTATCCCTCTCGGGTGAGCTGCGGGCCACCGCCCGAGCTTCCCCGCAGCCACGGAGCAGCGGTATCGCTTTGCCCGGATTGCAGAGTCCCAGCGGGTCAAAGGCCGCGCGGACCTGGAGCATCGCTTCGAGATCATCCGGAGAATATGTCAGGCCCAGGTAGTCGATCTTGTCTATCCCGACGCCGTGCTCACCGGTGATGGCACCGCCGGCATCGATACAAACCTGCATCATCTCCCGTCCGGCGTCCTTCACCCGCTGCACCGCCGCGGGATCGCTCGAGTCAAAGGGAACCAGCGGATGCAGGTTCCCGTCTCCCGCGTGAAAGACATTGGCGACCGTAAGCTCGTATTTAGAAGCTATCCGGTGAATGCTCTCGAGCACCTCCGGCAGCCGCGAACGTGGGACGACCGCGTCCTGGATCATCACATCAGGGCTCAACCTGCCCATCGCACCAAAAGCACCTTTGCGCGCCTTCCAGATGCGAAGTCGGTCCTCGTCATCCTTAGCAGAAGCAAACGAGACCGCGCCATTCCGGACGCAGATCGCTTCGACCATCGTCGCCTCACGTGCAACCGCGGCGGCGATGCCCTCGAGCTCGATGATGAGTGCCGCCCCAGCATCGAGCGGCAGGCCCGCTTTGTATACGCCTGCCTCAACAGTACGGATCGCGACCGCGTCCATCATCTCGAGAGCGGCAGGCAATATGCCGGAGCTAATGATCTCGCTCACCGCCGTGCTGCCGTCGTGGATAGTTTTGAATGCTGCGAGGAGCGTGGCGACCGTAGGAGGTCTCTGGACCAGCCGAAGCGTCGCCTCCGTAGCGATACCGAAAGTTCCCTCAGATCCGACGAAAACTCCCGCCAGGTCAAATCCCGGCCGCATACTGGCGTCGTGGAGCTCAATGACCTTGCCGTCGCTGAGAACCACCTTGATCTCAGCAATATGGTCGACGGTCACGCCGGTACGCAGGCAGTGTATGCCGCCTGCATTTTCCGCAATATTGCCGCCGATCGTGCACGCATTCTGGCTCGACGGGTCAGGAGAATAGTAAAGGCCAAAAGGGTCCGCACGGCGTGACACCTCAGCATTCAGCACGCCGACCTCGACCCGCGCAAGTCGATCGACGCCATCGATCGACAGGATCCGATCGAGGCGCGCAAGCTAGAGAATGAATGCGCCGTCCAGAGCCAAGGCCCCGCCCGAGAGTCCTGTTCCGGATCCCCTCGCAACAAACGGAACCCCCTCCTCCGATAACGCAGCAACCAAGTGAGCCACCTCATCCGTCGACCCAAGTATGGCTACGCCGCCCGGGAGTGACTTGTGCTGCGGCAGTCCGTCGCACTCGTACACGCGGAGATCCTCCGCGTCGAGGAGAAGCGAGCCCTCGGAAACGATCTGCCTGAGTATCTCTGGAAGATGGGACATCTTTGACGAGCCGGCAAAGGGATTATACAACCCGTGCCCCAACATAAAGGCGTTGCGGAAAGTACACCGAAGTTTTACTCTCAGTGGAACTGACCTGAAACAGAAATGCCAACCTCGTCTTTGAGTCGACCGATAAAGATTCTGACCCGTCTTCCGCTGTGTCTCTGCCTCACTGCGGTTCTTTCCGTTGCCATCGTTTACGGGCAAGGGTTACCGCTAGCCTCGCCGCGAATGGTCGGGATGGATCCCGACAAGCTCAACGAGATCGACGCGCTCGTAGAACAAGATATAAAGGACAAAAAGTTTCCGGGTGCCGTCGTTTTGGTCGGCCACAAAGGGAAGATCGTTTTTAGAAAAGCCTACGGCAACCGCTCGCTCGTGCCAACGGTCGAACCCATGACCCTAGACACGATCTTTGACCTCGCGTCCTTAACAAAGGTCGTTGCCACGACCACCGCGATCATGATCCTGGTTGAGCAGGGGAAGCTTCAGCTCTCGGACCCGATCGGCAAATACATCCCGGAGATCCAAGACCCCGAGGTAAAACGCGTCACCATCCAGCAGTTGATGACGCACGTCTCGGGCTTCGCTCCCGATTTTGACCTCAAAGAGAAATGGACGGGCCGCGAAGGCATGCTCCAGGCTCTGTACAAACAGAAACTGCGCACGCCGGCGGGAGTGAAGTTTGTTTATTCGGATATTAACTTCGAGACCTTAGGCGAGCTAGTGCAGCGAGTATCGGGCTTGCCCCTCAATGAGTTTGCACGCGTGGAGATCTTTAGCAGGCTCAACGATCGAGACACTTTTTTCACTCCTCTGATCCCACGTAAAGTTGCGTCGGACAATGTCTCATCCATACCGGGCGGTGTATCAGCCTCGTTTTTGAATGGCCAGTTCAAAAGAATTGCACCGACGGAGAATATCCGTGGTCAGAACAACTACTTAGGGTCACAGTTCGAGGGCGACCCGTTAGCAGGCGATGAGATCCTCAAAGGAGCTGTTCACGATCCCACCGCCTTTCGCATGAACGGCGTCGCCGGCCACGCCGGGCTCTTCTCTACGGCTGACGACCTCGCGCGTTTCTGCCAGATGCTGTTGAATGGCGGGAAACTTGACGGCAAGCGGATCATGTCGGCTGCAACGGTCGCGCGGATGACGGCGCCGATCGTTGTTTCTGAGAGCGGCAATACCCGAGGCCTCGGCTGGGACATCAATACTTCCTATTCTTCGAATCGCGGAGAGCTATTTCCGCTCGGCTCTTTTGGTCACACTGGATTTACTGGGACCGGGATCTGGATAGATCGCGTGTCGCAGACGTTTGTTGTCTTTCTTTCAAATCGAGTTCACCCGGATGGCAAGGGCGATTCCACGCCCATCAGGGGGAAGGTCGCGACGGTCGTCGCCTCAGCGATCGAAGACACGCCGGTCGAGATGACACGGCTGGCTGAGGATATTTACTCCTCGCAGGTCGCCGCCCAGATACCCAGGTTTAAAGAGCAGGCTGATGCGGCAGTACGACGGGCATCTCAGGTGTCGCCAGCGGTGCCGGGCACACGGAGCGGGTCGGTCCTCAACGGTATCGATGTTCTAGAGAGAGATGGCTTTAAGCAGCTCGCCGGGATGAAGGTCGGATTGGTCACTAACCAGACCGGACGCGACCTGAAAGGCACGCAGACGATCGACATTTTGAAACAAGCGAATGGCGTGAAGCTCGTTTCGCTGTTCTCACCTGAGCACGGAATACGGGGACAGGCCGACGAGAAGGTTGGCGACTCCATCGACGAAAAGACGGGACTTCCCATCTACTCGCTCTACGGCGAGACGCGGCGCCCGAAGCCGGAGCAGATCAAGGACCTCGACGCGATCATCTATGACATTCAGGACATCGGTACACGCTTTTACACCTACACGGCAACGCTGAGGAACGCCTTAGAAGAGGCGGCTAAAGCGGGGAAGCCGGTCTACGTCTTAGATCGGCCAAACCCCATAAACGGCGTCTCTGTGGAAGGGCCGCTAGCGGATGAAGACAAGCTTTCCTTCATCGCGGCTCACACGACCCCGGTCCGTTACGGATTAACGATCGGCGAGCTTGCCCAGATGATGAACGCCGAGCGGAAGATCGGCGCCGATCTGCGTGTCATCAAGATGGACGGCTGGTCGCGCTCCATGTGGTTCGACGAAACGGGCCAGACCTGGACAAACCCTTCGCCAAATATGCGTTCGCTCGCGGAGGCGACTCTTTACCCCGGCATCGGACTTCTGGAGACGACGAATGTTTCCGTCGGCCGCGGGACCGATACTCCTTTTGAGGTCGTCGGAGCACCTTGGGTCGATGGTCAGGCACTGGCTGCATATCTCAATGACAAGCAGCTCAAGGGTGTCCGTTTTGTACCGATCCGATTCAAGCCGAACGCGTCAGTGTACAAGGACCAGGAACTCGGCGGGATAAACATCATCGTCACGAACCGTGATGCATTCCGCTCCGTTCCAACGGGTCTCGAGATCGCCGCTGCATTGCGAAAGCTGTACTCGAAAGAATGGGATGTCGATAAGTTCGCCCGGCTGCTCGTAAATCAGGATGCTCTGGAAATGCTCAAGCGCGGAGACGCATCGGAGGTCATCGAAAAAGCCATCGCCCAAAGGTTGGCAGACTACGAAACGCGACGGGCCGCATTCTTGCTTTACAAATGAGCTCTATAGGGCTATAAATCTTTCGTTCAACTGAATTTCGTAACAACAAGTTAAGGTCGATCGTTTTGCTGCGGGCTGTAAGTCTGCCCCTTGTGCGATAAGCAAAACTTGACTAAATTCAAAAAAACCTACATTGTCCTTATGGATTTTCGTTCCGGCGTCGCACAAAGATTCGATAGAGGAAGAAAGAGATCATGAAAAAGACCCTGTTCGCGCTTTTTGTCGCGCTCACCCTCACATTCTGTTTCAGCGGAATTGGTTTTGGACAGGAAACTACAGGCTCGATCGTGGGATCCGTGAAAGACACGGCCGGGGCAGCGGTTCCCGGTGCCACGGTCACAGTGACCGACCAAGCCAAAAAGATTACGGTCCGAACTGTGACGACCGGTGATGACGGTACGTTCTCGGTTCCGAATATCCCGGTGAGCACCTATTCGGTGGCAGTTGAGGCCCCAAATTTTAAGCGTTCCGTGAACACCGATCTCAAGGTGAATGTC
>Ga0070658_10003608_pt1 | contig 12682 bp, 6 predicted proteins | sample KBSC13metaG_FD_64664 | JGI IMG/M metagenome (GOLD analysis project Ga0070658, IMG submission 64664) | Corn rhizosphere microbial communities from Kellogg Biological Station, Michigan, USA - KBS C1-3 metaG | ecosystem: Host-associated > Plants > Roots > Rhizosphere > Soil ... | reverse complement strand
CGCGAATGCGCCTGTCAACGGCGCCACGCCGAGAGGGAGCAAGCACGGCATCAGCGCATTTCAGATTAACCCCGCGACCGGGGCGCTTTCGCAATATGGAAATCCGGTGGCGCTGCCGTCGCGGCCGATTTTCATCACGACGGATGTGGATGGCACACACGTGATTGCGGCGCACAATGATCCGAGCCGGCTGACGGTCTACCGGATTCTGCCATCCGGTGAACTGGGCGCGGCGGTGGAGCAGCCGGCTTCGCTTGATTTTGGAATTTACGGCCATCAGGTCCGCGCCGATCCTTCGGGCAAGACCATTGATCTGATCACGCGCGGCAACGGGCCGGCGGCGACGACGCCTGAAGATCCGGGGGCAATCAAGATCTTCGGTTACAGGAATGGGGTGCTGTCGAATCTCGAATCGGTGGCGCCGAATAAGGGTTTCGGGTTTCAGGTGCGGCATCTGGATTTTCATCCTTCGGGGAAATGGGCCTATGTCACGCTGGAGCGCCAGAATCAGCTTCATGTGTATGCGCGCAACTCGGATGGGACACTGTCTCCGCAGCCGCTGTTTGTGAAAAGCACGCTCCAGGATCCAGCGAAGAATACGGCCGGGCAGACCAGCGCTTCGCTCCATTTCGACCCGCAGGGACGATTTCTTTATGTCGCGAACCGCGGTGCGGGACCGAAGAATGAGAACTCGATTTCGGTCTTCGCGATTCACGGCCAGACCGGCGAGCCGACTTTGATCCAGAGCATCGAGACGCACGGCTACGAGCCGAGAACCTTCACGCTGGATGCCGCCGGAAAGACGCTGATTGTGGCGAATCAGAACTCAAAGGACGGTACGCCGGCCAGCCTGGCGGTTTACAGTATTCGGGATGACGGAAAGCTGGAGTACAGGCGGAAGTACGATATCGAGACCGGGCCGGGACGGATGCTTTTCTGGGCCGGGACGATCTCACTTCCCTGATGGGTCTTCAGCCAATATTCAGAAAGAACTGCTGGACTGGTAAATTGCGTGCCAGACGATTCAAGACCATGAAATCAGGCATGATATTGCTTCTGCTATCGGCTGGCGCATTCTGCCAGACTCCGGCTCCCGGTCCGCTTGTCATCGATCTCCCGCAGGCGCTCGCGCGCGCGCGGCAGTATGGCGGGCAGGTGCAGGCCGCGAATCTGGCGCTGGCGCAGGCGACGCAGGACAGAGTCCAGGCCCGCGCAGCCACGCTCCCCCAGGCGAGCGCCCTCACGGAATATCTCTACACAGAGGGGAATGGGACGCCCACGGGTGTCTTTGTCGCCAACAATGGGGTTCATGTTTATACCGGGCAGGGAGTAGTGCATCAGGATGTGCTCCCGCTGTTGGCCCATGGCGCCCAACTACGCGCGGCCGCCGCGGAGGCAGTGGCGCAGGCAAAGGTTGACGTCGCGACGCGCGGTCTCAACGCGGTAGTGATCCAGAATTTCTATGCAATTCTGGACGCGGCGCGGAAGCTGGATAACGCCACGACCAGCGTCACGGAAGCGAATCGCTTCGTTGAAATCGCGCGTCAGCTCGAGGGCGGCGGCGAAGTAGCGCATGCCGATGTAGTGAAGGCGCAGACGCAGTTGCAGCAGCGCCAGATTGATCGCAATGAAGCCGCTACGACTCTCGCCAAGGCGAAGATCGCGCTTGCGGTTCTGATTCTGCCGGACGTCGCGACGGATTTTTCCGTGAAGGATGATCTCGAGCAGGTGGAGGCGGTCCCGATGCTCGATGAGGCGCGGAACCAGGCGACTGCCGGCAATCCCGATGTGAAGGCCGCCGAGGCCATGGTGAATCAAACCGGGGCGGACGTCAGTGTCGCGCGTTATGGTTACCTGCCCACGATTGGACTGGATTTTTTCTACGGGCTGAATTCGAACGTGGTGGGATTTTACGATCATGACCACAACCAGAATGTGGGCGCCGCCGCGCAGGTCTCGGTCAATATTCCCGTGTGGAACTGGGGCGCCACCAAAAGCAAGGTAAAGCAGGCGCAGCTTCGCCAGGATCAGGCGCGTCTCGATCTTTCGCTGGCGCAGCGGACGCTCCAGGCGAACATCGCGGCGGCGCACGCGGAAGCGGATGGAGCCTTGAGTCAGGTGAGTCTGCTGCGCGATGGCGTGACGTATGCGGCCGAGAGCCTGCGCCTGACGCTGCTTCGCTATCAGGCGGGCGAAGCAACCGCCTTCGAAGTAGCGGATGCACAAACCACGCTCAAACAGGCGCGCGACTCTTATGACGACGGACTGGCGCGCTATCGCATCGCGCTGGCTTCACTGCGCGCGTTAATGGGGACACTATGAGATTCCACTACGGGGCGGCGTCTCTCGCCCTCTCTCTGATCCTGCTCGCCGGATGCGGCGCGAAGAAGGACGAAGCAGCCGCCGATGTTGAGGCGCCCACGCCTGTTCAGGTCGAAGCGGTGCGCAAGGGCCCGATCGATCACATCATTACAGCGGATGCGGTTCTTTATCCCGTCAACCAGGCGAATGTGACGGCGAAGATCAGCGCGCCGGTGAAGCGCGTGCTGGTCAATCGCGGCGATCACGTGAAAGCGGGTCAGGTCCTCCTGGAACTGGAAACCGCCGATCTCGCGGCCACTGCGAATGAGAGCAGGAGCCTTTACGAGCAATCGCAGGCGGCGCTCCAGACGGTGACCGGCGCGACGGTGATTGAGGATCGCAACAAAGCGCAAAGCGATCTGCAGGCGGCAAAGGAAACGCTGGATGCGGCACAGAAGGTTTATGACAGTCGCGTGGCGCTCCTGAAAGAGGGCGCGATTGCGCAGCGTCAGGTAGACGATCAGAAAGTAGTCCTTGCGCAGGCGCAGAGCGCTTACAACACGGCCAGACAGCATCTGGAAACCCTGACTCAGGTGGGTCAGCGGGAGCAGGTGAATGCCGCCCGCGCGCAGGTGAACGCCGCGAAGGCCCATTACGAGAACTCCGAAGTGCAGGTGGGCTATGGCAAGGTTACGAGTCCGATCGCGGGCGTGGTTTCCGACCGGCCTGTGTATCCCGGCGAGATGCCGCAGAATGGCGCGCCGCTGATTTCAATTGTTGACATTTCGAACGTAGTGGCGCGCGCGAATATTCCGGTGAAGGAAGCATCCGCAATTCAGGTGGGACGGCCCGCAACAATCACAGGGCCCGAAGGCGATATCGCGGGAAAGGTTACCGTCGTCAGCCCGGCGGTCGATCCGAACACAACTACCGTGGAGGTCTGGGTGCGGGCGCCGAATCCCGGAGAGAAGCTGAAGCCCGGCGGCACGGTGCGGGTTTCTATTAAAGCCGAAACGTTGCAGGACGCAACGCTGGTCTCATCTACGGCTCTTCTCAATTCTGACGAAGGCGGCCAGATGGTCATCGTGGTGACGCCGGACAATGTGGCGCATCAGCACAAGGTGGTCGTCGGAGTCCGGCAGGGAATCAACGTCCAGATTGTCAGCGGTGTCAATGAAGGCGACAAGGTTGTAACCAGCGGCGGGCTCGGACTGGATGACGGCTCGAAGGTCGTGATCAAAGAAGCGCCGGCCGAGGATGATGACGATGACGCCAAATGAAGCGGCTCCGCACTGGACCGCGCGATTTGCCCGTCCCATTCTGTTCATCATCATCACGATAGTGGCGGCGGGCGTCTATCTGGCGCTGGGGATTCCGGTGTCGGTTTTTCCGGAAACGAACTTCCCGCGAATTCTGGTGGGCGTGGATAATGGCGTCGCGCCTATCGATCAGATGCAGGTGACGGTCACGCGCCCGCTCGAGGAAGGAATGAACACCGTGCCAGGCCTGGTCAATGTCCGCTCGATCACCAGCCGCGGCTCGGTGGAAATCGACCTGTTTTTCGACTGGAAAGTCGACATGTTCCAGACGCTGCAGTATGTGAACGCGGCGATCGCGCGTGTCCAGCCGGAATTGCCGTCGACCGCCAGAGTGACCGCGAACCGGCTGACTTTCGCCGCGTTTCCGATTCTGGGCTTCAGCCTGACTTCGGACTCCGTCCCCCAAACGCAGCTTTGGGAACTCGGGACATATTCGATCAAGCCGCGGCTGAATCGCATCAACGGCGTTTCCCAGGTGGTGCTGCAGGGCGGCCAGACTCCGGAATTTCTGGTGGAGCCCGACCCCGCGAAGCTGCAGGAGACGCAGGTTACCGTTCCGAATATTCTCGATGCGATTACGCAGAGCAACATGATCGACTCGCCGGGACTGCTGGAGAACAACCACAGCCTTTCGCTCGCGCTGGTGACCGGCCAGACTACGACGCCAACTGAGATCGGGAACATCGTGCTCAAGCTTTCGCCGGCGGGCGTGCCGATTCGAATCGGCGATGTGGCGAATGTCCGGTCCGCGGTGCAGCCGGTTTACACGATCATCACGGCGAACGGGAAGCCGGCGGTACTGCTCAATGTGGTTCGCCAGCCGGACAGCAACACGGTGACGGTGGCGCAGGATGTACAGCGGGAGATGAACGACATCCGGAAGACGCTGCCGCCTGGCGTGAAGGTTCAGCCGTTCTACGATCAATCCGAAATCGTACGCGCCTCGATCGCCAGCGTGCGGGACGCGATTCTGATCGGTCTGGTGCTTTCAGCCATCATTCTGGTGCTGTTCCTGCGTGACTGGGGCAGTTCGATTGTGGCGGGTCTCGTGATCCCCGCGACGATCGCGATTACGCTGATCGTCCTGCGGATTGGCGGGCAGAGCTTCGATCTGATGACGCTGGGTGGGCTTGCCGCGGCCGTCGGACTGATTATTGACGACGCGATTGTTGTGGTGGAAAACATCGTACTGCATCGCGATGCGGGAGAAGCGCGCGGCGAGGCCATCCGCAAAGCTCTGCGCGAGATTCGCGTACCGCTGGTGGGCTCCACGATCACGCCGATCGTCGTGTTTCTGCCGCTCGTGACCATCTCCGGGGTGACCGGGACGTTCTTTCGGGCGCTTGCCATTACGGTGGGAACCGCGCTGCTGACGTCGCTGGCGCTGGCGCTTACCTGGACGCCCACGCTCAGCCATTTTCTGCTGCGGCGCGAAGGCAAGCTGGATTCGCACGGTCACAACGCGGAGCAGGGGTGGATGGCGCGCGTGGAACGCTTTTATCAGCGCACCCTCGATTTCACGCTGGGTAAATGGTTCCTGCTGGGCGCCGGCTGTGTGGGGCTGATCGCCCTTTCGTTCCTCTGTTACCGCGCGCTTGGCAGTGACATGTTGCCTGCGATGGACGAAGGCGGTTTCATCCTCGACTATCTGATGCCGGCGGGCTCCTCACTGGATGATACGAATCGCGTTCTGCAGGGCGTGGAGAAAATTCTGCAATCCACTCCGGAAGTGGAGAGCACATCGCGGCGTACCGGTATGCAGCTGGGGCTCGCGACGGTAACGGAAGCCAATACCGGCGATTTTTCGGTCAAGCTGAAAAGCAAACGCGATCGTGGCGTGGAAGAGATCATCTCTGAGCTGCGCGAGAAAATCAACAAGCAGTATCCGATGCTCGACATCGAGTTCCCGCAGCTTTTGCAGGACATGATCGGGGACCTCAGCGATTCGCCTGAACCCATCGAGATCAAGCTGTACTCGCCCGATCCCGATCTGCTGAAGACGTGGGGGCCGAAGGTCGCCGACAAAATCAAAACCATCCAGGGTGTGGCGGACGTCAAGGACGGTATTGAAAATACGATCAGCGGTCCAGCCGTGGTGATGCGGGTGGATCCGATTGTGGCGGCGCGCGCCGGCTTCACGCCGCGCGAGGTGGAGCTCGATGCGAGCGCGATCCTGCAAGGCGAGCCCGCCACCACGCCGGCTGTCGTGAACGATCGCGCCTATACGATTCGGATACGCATGCCGGAATCAACGCGCGCAAATCTCGATCAGATACGCAATACGCTGATTGTCAGCTCCACGGGCAAGACAGCGACGCTGGGTTCGGTCGCCGAGTTTTCCGATGAAGCCGGCCAGACGGAAATTCTGCGCGAAAATCTGCAGCGCCGCATCGCCGTAACCGGCCGCTTCGACAACATCAGCCTCGGGAAAGGAATGGATCTCGTGCAGAAGGCCGTAAGCGAACTGCGGATTCCGCCCCAGATTCGCGTTGTCTACGGCGGCACCTACGCCGAGCAGCAGAAGTCGTTCCGCGATCTTCTTCTGGTGCTCGCGGTGGCCGTGGTTCTGGTCTTCACCGTGCTGCTGTTCGAGTTCAAGGCCTTCGCGGCGCCGGTTGCGATTCTCGCCTCGGCGCTGCTTTCGACATCCGGCGTATTCCTGGCGCTTCTCATCACGGGCGTAACGTTCAATATCTCTTCGTTCATGGGACTGATCATGGTCATTGGGATCGTGGCGAAGAACGGTATTTTGCTGCTCGATGCCGAACAGCGATTCCGCTCGGAAGGCATGAAACCGAGAGACGCGATGATGGAAGCCGGCGCACGGCGTCTCCGTCCGATTCTGATGACAGCAATGGCGACAGTGGCCGGTATGATTCCGCTGTCGCTCGGCCTGGGGCAGGGATCGGCTATGCTGCAGCCGCTGGCGATCGCGGTGATCGGCGGCATTCTCGCGTCCCTGATTCTGTCCCTGCTGGTTACGCCCGCAGTCTTCTTTCTTCGGAACCGGCATGCTGATTGAGCGCAGCATTGCGGTGGCAACTCACGGACGCTACCTGGTCCTCCCGCCTGAGGTGTCCGGCCCGGCGCCGATTCTCGCGGGGTTCCATGGCTATGCTGAAGACGCGCAGATGCAACTCGCACGCATGCGCGGTCTGCCTGGCAGCGAGCGCTGCCTGATCGTTTCGATTCAGGGTCTTCACAGCTTTTACAACCGGCGAACAAATGAGGTGGTCGCGAGCTGGATGACGAAGCAGAATCGCGAAGAAGCGATCGCGGACAATATCGCGTATGTGAAAACCTGTCTGGACGCAGTCGCCGCCGAGTGGCAGACCGCAGCGGTAGCTGTGTTCGCAGGCTTTTCGCAGGGAGTTGCGATGGCGTTCCGCGCAGCCGCTCACTTCAGGAATAGCGTCGCAGGCCTGATCACCGCAGGCGGCGACGTTCCACCTGAGCTCACGTCCGATGTACTAAAAACAATCCCGCGGGTTGTGCTTGGGCGGGGAAGCGGCGATGCGCTCTACTCCGACGAACAGTTCAACAAGGATGAATTGCGCCTGCGTGAGAGCGGCGTGAATGTCCACACTCTGCAGTTCTCGGGCGGGCACGAATGGCCGACGGATTTCGGCGATCCGCTTGGCTGGCTCCTCGCTTGATCTGATTTTCCTGAAAATTTTTTCAGCCAATATTCATCGTTCTGTGGCCGCGTCGTAACCCCCGGATGCCAATCTGGCACACGTAAGGGTTTTTCTCAGGCGGTGGTACGCCTGCTTAGCGCGTTGCCGCCCCTCGCTGCGCGCATCGCTACAACCCAACCAAAGGAGAAGTACTTATCGGTATGAAGTTACTAACCCGAAGTCGGCAAGTGTATCTGGCCTCGCTACGATCTTTTGCGTGGGGCGCTTTATTGCTGTTCACTCTTCTGCCCGCGAGCTTCCTGTTCGGACAGGCCACCGAAGGAAGCATTCTGGGCACAGTTACGGATAATTCCACGGCGGTTGTGCCGGATGCGCGGATCACCGTCACCAATCTCGACACCAACTTCGTTCGAAGCACGCAAACCAATGGCGATGGCGAATACGTCGTGCCGAATCTTCCCATCGGACACTACACCGTGTCCGCCGAAAAAGCAGGCTTCAGGAAGGCCGTCGTTCCTCCCGTTGAAATGAATTTGAAGGCGCGCGTTCGCGCCGATCTCCAGCTTCAGGTTGGCGAAACCAGCCAGTCGATTGAAGTCACCGGCGCGGCTTCGCCGCTGAAGACGGATTCCCCTGAAGTCTCCACGCTGATCACGCAGGAGCAGTTGCAATCGCTGCCTTCGCAGAGCCGGCATTTCCTCGGGATGGCTGTTCTGACGCCCGGCGTCTATATGCAGTGGCAGGGCAACAATGATCGCATCGGTGACTTTTCCGGCGGCGCATCTCTTAACGTGAACGGCCTCGATTCGGGCCAGAACAATTTCATCCTCGACGGCGTATCCAACAACCTCGAGCTGACTGGTGGATTGAACGCCGTACCGCCGATCGATGCGATCCGTGAAGTATCGGTCCAGTCGAACGCTTACTCCGCCGAGTTCGGCCGCGCCGGCGGCTCGGTCGTGAACATCGCGATGAAGAGCGGGACGAACCAGATCCACGGCTTCGGATACGACTACATCCAGAATGATAAGTTCAACGCTCGCCCCTACGACTTTACCGGCACGAATCCGGCGAAGCAGCCGCTGCGCCAGAATCTCTTTGGTGGCGGCGTCAGCGGCCCGATCATTAAGAACAGGGTTTTTCTCTTCGCCGACTATGAAGGACTGCGCAAGCCCTCTACGGTTCTGGAATCGGATACGACGCCGACCGCCCTCGAGAAGAAGGGCGATTTCAGCCAGAGCGGCTGGACGGTCTACGATCCCGCGACGCAGGACGCGAAGGGCAACCGTCAGCCGTTTTCCGGCAACGTCATTCCCCAGTCGCGCATCAACCCTCAGTTGCAGGCATTGCTCTCCATCTTCCCCGATCCCAACTATAAGGATCCGAAACCGACTATCCTCACCAACTATCTTGGTCATGACGTCAATAAGGACAGCCGCAACACCTATACGTTCAAAGGCGATGAGATCCTGAGCAGCAAGGATACGATGAGCATGCGGTTCCAGAAGCAGCTCTATAACCTGGATCGCAGCGGCTGGATTTCGCAAAGCGCAATCGGCGCGAAAGGTAGCCTCAACGGCACGAATGCGGGCTGGACCTACACCCATATCTTCACTCCAAACCTCGTGAACGAGGCTCGCGCCGGCTGGAATTATGTGAATGACGGCAATGCGCCATTCAGCAATGAAATTCTGCCCGGACTGGCTGATATTCCCGGCGGTATTCCGAATCCGGGTTTCCCGGCCTTCTCCATCCGCAATATCAGCTCCACGAAAGCGGTACGCGCACTGCGCACCCTGCCGAATCCGTATATTGTCTGGCAGAACTCGCTGCAGTTCATGGATAACGTGAGCTGGCATCACGGCAACCATGCCATCAAAGCCGGCGTGGAATACTTCCATCACCGCAGTGACGTCGGCGGCGGGGGAGCCGCGGGTGGATTTAAGTTTTCGGTCGACGGCTTCGCGGTCGTCTCTTCACCCACTGCGACGCGTCCTTCCAACATGACCGGCACTCCCGAGTTCCTTCTCGGTCTGGCGAGTCAGATTACGACCTACAACTACTACGACAAGAACCGCCTCCGTACCCACCGGCTCTCGGCCTTCATCCAGGACGACTGGCGCCTCACTCCGAAACTCAGCCTGAGTCTTGGGCTTCGGTACGAATATTTCCCTGCGTTTACTTTCGCGACTGGCCGCGGCACAAACTTCGATCTCGCGACCGGCACGATTCTCGTTCCGGAAAGCCAGCGCTCCTTCGTGCAGAACGTACTCGGTCTTCCGAACGGCGCCCTGCCGTCCACGTATCGGTACGCGCCTGACGACCAGGTGAGCCCGCACAGCGACAGCATCGACTTCTCGCCCCGCGTCGGTTTTGCGTACAGTGTGACGCCCCGGCTTGTCCTGCGCGGCGGCTACGGCTTCTTTTACACGCCCACCAATACTCTTCAGGTGAACAACCTCAGCGGCGCGCCGTTCAGCTTTCAGCTTCAGGTCACTGGCAGTGCGGCCGCGCCGGTCGTCATTGCGAACGGCTTTCCCACAGGCGGCGTCTATAGCGTGTTGGCCTCGAACACTATCGGACCGACGCAGTATCAGCTCAGCTACAAAGATCCGTACGTCCAGAAGTACGGCCTGAACGTGCAATATCAGGCGCTGAAGAAGACGGTAGTAGAAGCCGGCTTCGAAGGCAATCACGCCATCCGGCTGGATGTCGGCACGCGTCTCAACTACCCCACGCCCGGCCCCGGCGATCTGCAGGCCCGCCGTCCGTATCCGCTGCTCGGCGAAGGATTCGGCGACGAACAGCGCGGGTACTCGCACTACAATGCTCTGAATATCACGGTTCACCAGCAGGTTACTCACGGGCTGCAGTTATATGCTCAGGGAACGATTCAGCACAGCTACGGTGACACCGGTTACTACGATCCGTACAACTGGAATTACGGCAAAGGTACTTTGAGCTTCGATACAGCTCATCAGCTCTCGGCATCCGTCATCTACGACACCCCCGGACTGAAGAGCCGGTCCTGGCTGATGCGCAAGGCATTCGGCGGGTGGCAGGTGTCAAACATCGTGGCTCTCCGCGGCGGCCTTCCGTTCTCAGTCGCCTCCGCGCAGGTGATGAATGATGACATCGATGGCAGCCGTGCGAACCTGGTTACCACCAGCGGTCCTGCCGCGCTCCCGAATGACCAGCGCACAATCGACCGGTGGTTCAATACCGCCGCGTTCACTACGCCCGCGAACTATACGTGGGGCAATTCCGGCCTGAATATTCTGCGCGGACCGGGGAAGGCGGAGGTCCAGCTCGCTGCTCAGAAGAGCTTCCCGGTGCGCGAGCGCGCGAATATCATCTTTCGCGGCGAAGCGCAGAATCTCTTCAATCGGGTGAATCTGGGTCAGCCAACGGCGACGGTCGGCAACACCGCGTTCGGCACGATTCGCAGCCTGGGTGGCGATCCGCGTCTGATGCAGGTGATGATGAAGGTGACGTTCTAACGCAGTAGTTCGGAAGAGAGTAAGGAGCGGCGGGATAAGAACTATCCCGCCGCTTTTTCCATTCCCGGCCGTCCGGCTTCCACCACGAAGCTTGCGCGCGTGCTCACTGGCGCCCCTTCTCGAGTTATGTAGGGCACGATGCGATAGTCGCTTATCCATTGTTCGGGGGTCACGATGCAGCGCACGTATCCTCGCTGGGAATTATGGAACCTGATGTGGGGATTGGCGGGCAAAGCCTTCGCATACTCCTCGGCCATGTCCGCGCCGTCGCCGCCGGAAGTGAGCGATGTGCCGGCGAACTCGGCCCCGACTATCGGGGACTTCTCGTTTTCGAAATCCGCCTTCACGTCGATGGCCCAGTTGTTGTGGTTGTCGCCGCTCAGGACGATCGCGTTCTCTTTCTTCTGTTCGATCAGGCGATCGGTCAGGCGTTTGCGGGCGGCGGCGTAACCATCCCACTTGTCCATCATGAAAAGCTCGCCCGGACCGGGATCGAGATCGATCTGGGAAAGAATCACCTGCTGGGCGAGCACGCTCCAGCGGGGATTCCGCTTCGCCAGTTGCCGGTAAAGCCACGCTTCCTGATCCTTGCCCATGATTGTGGATGACGAAGAATTGCGCGCCTCGCACGGGGCTTTATCGCCGTCCCCGCAGGGCTGATCGTCGCGGTACTGCCGCGTGTCGAGAACATAGAAATCCGCGAGTCGTCCAATCGGCAATGTGCGGCAGAACTGCATGTAAACTCCGCGAGGCCTCGCCGAGGAGCGTAACGGCATGTGTTCGTAGTAGGCCTGATAAGCTCCGGCGCGGCGCTTCTCGAAGCCGGGGATGTCTTTCTCCTTCTCCGGTATCAGGGCCGCGTAGTTGTTGGCGACTTCGTGATCGTCCGGCGTCACGATGAACGGGAATCGCCGGTGCACTTCCTGGAGCGATAGGTCGGCCTTATAGAAGGCGTAGCGGGCGCGATAGTCCTCCAGCGTGACCGCCGTCTTCAACGGCATTTCGCGAATCGCTTTGGCGGGTCCCTTCTCGTAGATGTAATCGCCCACGTGAATCACGAGCGAAAGATCTTCCTCGCAGAGGTGGTCGATTGCGGTGTAAAAGCCGGACTCGTACTTCTGGCAGGAGACGAACGCGAAGGCAAAACGCGCGGGGTGGCTGGAAAACGCGGGCGCGGTCTTTGTGCGTCCCACAGGGCTCAGCGCGCGAGTATGTGGCCCGCCGACATCGAACTGGTACCAATACCAGCGGTCAGGCGCCAGCCCCCGCACTTCCAAATGGACGCTGTGCGCCCATTCCGGCTCGGCGAGCGTGGTTCCCTCGCGAACGATGCGGGTCATCTTCTCGTCATGCGCCACGCGCCAGCGCACAGGGATTGCGGCGTGCGGCATTTCGTTCTGCATGAGTCTGGTCCAGAGGACGACGCTGTCGGGCCAGGGATCACCGGAAGCAACCCCGAGGGTGAACGGGTTATCCGTAAATTTCGGCTAGGTGAGGAGACGCGGGACGCCGGTTCCGAGCACCAGCGCGCCGCCGGTCAAAAAGTCGCGGCGGTTCATCGTCCGCCGATCGCAACAACCGGAAACGAAACGCTGATAAAAAGACCGTTACATTCGCGACAATTCCCTGTAACAATGCACATTTCGCCGGGCCCAGCCGCTACACTGGCTTCGGATGAAATGCCTCGCCGTGTTTTTGCTTTCCGCCGGCTTGATGTTCGCGCAAGCGACGGTGTTTGTCGTGCGGCACGCTGATCGCTATGGCGCCGAGCCCGATCCGGACATCACGCCCGAAGGACAGCGCGAGGCGGTGGCGCTCGCGAAGTTACTTGCCGATGCGAAGGTCACCCACATCTACACGACTGAACTGGTTCGCACACAGCAGACCGCTGCGCCGACCGCGAAAGAGTTCGGTGTCACTCCGG
>Ga0070658_10003607_pt1 | contig 12682 bp, 3 predicted proteins | sample KBSC13metaG_FD_64664 | JGI IMG/M metagenome (GOLD analysis project Ga0070658, IMG submission 64664) | Corn rhizosphere microbial communities from Kellogg Biological Station, Michigan, USA - KBS C1-3 metaG | ecosystem: Host-associated > Plants > Roots > Rhizosphere > Soil ... | reverse complement strand
GCCGCCGCCTCGGCCGCCATGCGCCGGCCCGCCTCTTCCACGGGCACGTCCGCGATCGGGCGCGCGCTCTTCCCCGAACCCAGCCAGGCCGTCCGGGCCGCGACGTCGGCGATGCCGGCCCCCATGGCCACCTCGGGGATGCCGTAGGCCGAGCGGGTGGAATCGAGGACGTACGCCGCCAGCATGCTGTCGGCGTCGAGGCCAGCCACCGGTAGCCCAGCGCGGCCCAGCACCACCTCGACCAGCTTGGCGTCGTGGACGTCCTTCTTCAGCACCGGATCGGCCAGCGCGGGTCCCAGCCGCGCCGTGACCGCCCCGCGCGCCGGCGCGGCCGGCGCGCCCAGGTAGCGGTGGCCGAGCGGCAAGTAGAGGCGGGCGCCGTCGGGCAAGGCGAAGGCGAGGCCGACCAGCTCGCCGCGCATGGCGGCGGGGCCGTCCCACGCCACCGCCAGCCCGACCCGACCCGCGGCGGTCACGCGGGTGGCCAGGCCCGCCAGCGCGGCGTCGTCGACACCGACCAGCTCGGCGGCGACGGGCTCGACCGGGGTCACCGTGACGTCCGCTGCCAGCGGCGTGCCCAGCGTCGAGGGCGCAGCCCCCTGGGCGTCCCGCGGCGCCCCGCCCCCCGGCGCCACCGAGCCGCGCGCCAGCGCGTCGATGAGGCGGGTGAACTCGAGCTCGTGGAACAGGCCCCGTAGCCGGTCCTGATCGGGATCCTGCCGGTGCAGATCGTTCAGCGACTTCGGCAGGGGGACGTCCTCCCGCAGGCGCACCAGCTCGCGCGAGACCCGGACGGCTTCCCGCGCCGCCACCAGCGCCTCGCCGCGCTTGCCCTTCACCTCGGTCGCGTGGTCGAGCAGGTTCGCCAGCGTGCCGTAGCGGTTGATCAGATCGGCGGCGGTCTTGGGCCCGATGCCCTCGACGCCGGGAACGTTGTCGATCGAGTCACCCATCAGCGCCAGCACGTCGCCGACCTTGTCGGGGGGCACGCCGAACTTCTCTTGCACCTCAGCCGGGCCGAGGCGCCGGTTCCGCATGGTGTCCAGCAGCGCGATGCCGTCCCCGCACAGCTGCATCAGGTCCTTGTCGGACGAGCAGATCACCGCCTCCATCCCGGCCGCCACCGCCGTGCGCGCCACGGTCGCGATGACGTCGTCGGCCTCGAAGCCGGGCACGGTCAGCACCTGGATGCCGAAGGCGTCGATGACGGGGTGAACCCAGCCCATCTGCGCGGCCAGCTCTGGCGGCATGGGCGGCCGGTGCGACTTGTACTGCGGATAGAGGGTGTGGCGGAAGTTCTCACCCGGGGCGTCGAACACGGCGCACAGGTGGGTGGGCCGGTTCTCGCGCTCGATGCGCAACAACATCTGGCACAGGCCGTAGACGGCCCCGGTCGGCACGCCCTTCTGCGAGGTCAGGGGGGGCAGCGCATGAAAGGCGCGGAAGATGAAGTTCAGCGCATCGACGATGTAAAGGGTCGGCTTGAGGGGCGCCGCCGCGGCCGGCGCCCCTCTGGATGTCGTGGGATTGGGGTCGGACATGAGCCCCGTCTGGAGACGGGGCGCTAACAATGGCACATTGGTTGGCGAAGTGTCTCGATTCCGGGCGGGCAAAGTCATCGGTTACGGCGTGGTGGGCCTCGTGGCCCTGCTGACGCTCGCCGTGCTGGGCGCGTCCGTCGTGCTGCAGGGGCCCCGCCTGGGCGGGCTGATCACCGGCGCGCTGCCGAAGAACCGGGGCAAGCTGGAGATCGGCGGCGTGAACTGGAGCTTGCGCGCGCTGGTCGACATCGTCACCGACGCGCCCAGCCCCATCAGCGTCGATGGGCTGCGCATCATCGATCCCGAGGGGACGGTGGTGCTGGACGTGCCCCACCTGGATGCCGCCGTGAAGCTGCGCACGCTCATCGGCGGCAGCTTCTCCATTCATCAGCTGAAGGTCGGCAAGGCCTCGTGGCGATTCGCGCAGATGAAGACGTCGACCGACATCGGCTTCGTGGCGGCGCTGGCCCCCGCTGCCGGGTCGGCGCCGCCCCCCCCGCCCCCCAAGGACGCGCAGGCGAAGGGGCCGGGCAGCTTCTTCGAGATCGCTGACTCGGAGCTGGACGATCTGAACGCCCTGTTCGACTTTCCCGGGGCCTGGGGCCTGGAGCTGCGCCACGCGCACGCCAGGGCCTCGCTGATCCAGTCGGCGGTGGACCCGGCCCATCCCTTCTTCGGTTTCGACGTCGGCCCCGTCACCGCCGAGGGTGGCGGCTGGCTGCGGATCATGGACGACAACCTGCTGCCCTTCGACAAGGTGTCGATCAACCGCGTCGCCACCACGCGGGAGTATCCGGACGACATCTTCCTGGATCTGCGCGAGGCGAAGACCGGCCGCTCGGTGCTGACGGGCAAGGGATTCTTCACCGGCATCTATGGCGTGAACGGCCCGGCGTCGATCCCCGGCATCAACCTGCACGCCAGCTTCGAGCACGCGGCGGACGCCTTCAATCAGGTGATCGCCGGCAAGAAGATCGAGGGGCTGACGCTGTCAGGCGACGACGCGGCGGCGGTGATGGACCTGCACGACACCTTCGCCGCGCTGAAGGTGGCGGCGCGCTTCTCGGGCCTGGACGTCGCGTACCCGCCCTACCGGGCGCTGGGGGTGGGCTTCCAGCTGGGCTTCGACGGCGGCGCCATGGCGGTGACGGTGAAGGACTTCGGGCTGGAGGCGCCCGGGGGCGGCCGCCTGGCGCTGGGGGCGACACTGGACGCCGCGAAGCTGAAGCTGCGGGCCGATCTGTCGCTGAAGCACTTCACCACCGACTCGTTCGTCCCCACCGCGCTGCAACCGATGGCGGGGGGCCAGCTGGACGGAGGCCTGCACGCGGAGGCGACGCTGGGGCCAGGCCCGCCCAGCGGGTCGATCCGCAACCTGGATCTGACGCTGACGCGGCGGCGCGCCGCTGGTCTGCCGCGTACGTTGCGGGTGCATGGCGCCGCCTCGGCGTCGCCGTCCCGCTTCAACACCAGCGGCATCACCGTCGAGGTCCCGGGCGCGAAGGCCACCGCCAGCGGTGACGTGAACCTGGCCCGCCAGACGGTGGCGCTGGGGCTGGACGTGCTGGCTTACGATCTGGCGCGCGTGCTGTCGTCGCTGAACCTGCCCCCCGTCGGCCAGAGCGGACGGGTGACCGCCCAGGTCGGCGGCTCGCTGCTGTCACCCACGGCCACCGGCGACGCCGTGGTGAACGGGCTGTCGTTCGGCGGGCGCAAGGTCCCCGTGGTGACGACGCGCTTCGGCCTGGAGCACGGGGTGGCGCGCCTGGACGCGCTGTCAGGCGATCTGCTGGGCGGCCACGTCGACGCCCGCGGCACCGTGCGCCTGTTCGAACGTTCGGCGAAGCGGATGCTGCCAAACCCCGTGCTGGACGCCGCCCTGGACATCCGGAACATCGACCTCGCGGCCGCGTCCGGCAATCCGCTGGTCGCCGGCCGCGTGTCGCTGCAGGCCCACGCCCAGGGACCGACGAACGCGCTGACGGCGTCCGTGCGCATGCCGGGCGACCAGCACGTGACGATCGCCGGGGAAGAGCTGACCGTCGGTCCGCTGGAGGCCAGCCTGGACCGTCGCGTGGCCACCATCCGCCAGCTGCATCTGGCGCGGCGCAAGGGGGGCACCGTCGACGTGACCGGGACCGCCACCCTGGATCAGGCGCTGGGGTTGGACGTGGTGATCGACCACCTGCCGCTCGACGGTCTTCCCGGCATCGCGGACGCGGGGCTGGAACTGGGAGGGAACGCGGCGGCCCGTCTCCACCTGGGCGGCACGGTGGCTCACCCCACCGTGGCGGGTCAGGTGCTGCTGTCCGGTGTACACGCCCGCGGCGTCGAGCTGGGCGACGCGCGCGTCGATTTCGCGCCGGACACGACGACGGGAAACCCGGCCGTGGTGGTGACCGGCGATCTATTCCAGCGGCTGCACCTGGACGCGCGCGTGGCGCTGACCGCCGCCGGACCCGAGATCCACGCGGCGCTGGCCTTCAACAAGCTGATCCTCGAGTCGCTGCTGCCGGAGCTGGTTCGTCTGGGTGACGGCCGCGGGGTGGCCTCGGGGCGCGTGCAGGTGGACCTCGTGCCCGGCAAGCCGCTGGCGGCGGACGTGGCGCTGGACGAGCTGGCGGTCTCCATCGCCCGCGCCGTCGAAGCGGCGCCCGGCGAGCCCACCAGCCGGCGGGTCGAGGTCTCGGCGAGCCGCCCCATCCACGTCACGGTGTCCGGGGATGACGTGACCCTGGATGAGCTCGATCTGTCGACCACGGGCGGCGAGCTGCACGCCCGCGGCCGCCTGGAGGGCAAGAAGGTGACCGGCAATGTTGATGGACACCTGGATCTCGAGCTGATGCAGCCGTTCCTGAAGGGCGCCGTCGATCGCTTGACGGGCGCGATGGACGTCAGCGTGGCGGCGAACGGCACGCTGGATCAACCTGAGCTGCGCGGCCGCCTGGCGGTCAGCCAGCCGGTGCGCGTGCGGCTGAAGACCTTCGACGCCGACGTCGTTCTGGGCACGGGCATCATCAGCCTCGAGCCGGGCAGCGCCGAGGTGTCGAACCTGGCGGTCACCATCGACGGCGCGACCACGCAACTGGACGGCAAGGTGGCGCTGGGGAAGGACTTCCGGCCGCAGACCGTCGACGCCAAGCTGGCCGGGGAGATCAGCGCCCGGTTCCTGGGCTCGCTGGCGGGTGAGGCCATCTCGGACGCGCAGGGGCGCGCCCGGATCAAGGCCGAGGTGCGCGGTCCCCTCGACAACCCGACGCTGACGGCATGGCTGGGGCTGGGCACGATCACCTTCCGCCTGCGCGACCCCGGGACGGAGGTCGAGGTGAAGAGCGGCGTGGTGGAGGTGACGAACTCGGGCGTGTTGTTGCGCAACGTCCGGGTGGTGCTGGACGATCAGGGGACGTTGGTCATCGGCGCCGCGGGGGTGCGGCCGGGGCGGGTGCAGATCAAGAAGCTGGTGCCGCTGCAGCTGGGCCAGCTCGACTTCCCGCTGCACGGCGAGCAGCTGACCTATCGCAGCCCGGGCGTCTTCGAGATCAACGATCTGGCGTTCGACCTGGACATGGCGGGCAACCTGGACGACGGGTTCCAGCTGGGCGGCGAGCTGCGGGTGATCGCCGGTCGCTACACGCAGGACTTCAAGCTGAGCAACCTGGTGCTGAGCCCGCGCGTGAACGAGTCGTCGGTCCGCCCGTTCTACGAGGGCAAGCCGCTGCTGGAGAACCTGGCCCTGGATCTGAATGTCCGCACGCTGGGCGACGCGTTCGTGGTGCAGAACAACATCGCGCCCGAGATTCACATCGACGTCGTGCTGCACGTGGGCGGCACGCTGTCGCGGCCGGTGCTGGCAGGCGAGGTCCGTCCCACCGACGGCCACTTCCAGATCCCCGTGCTGCGCGGGGAGTTCGATCTGGTGCCGAACGTCAACCACATCACCTTCGTGGCGACGAAGTCGCTGGAGGACGGCGAGACGCCGGAGATCAACGTCGAGGCGCAGAACCCGGTCGTCGACGCCGCCGGCGCCGAGCACAACGTGCGCATGAACATCCACGGCCCCCTGCGCGAGATGCAGATCGATCTGTCGACCGACGACGGCCTGGACCGCAACCAGACCGCGCTGCTGCTGCTGACGGGAAGGACCACCACGAACAGCGATCGGGTGGCCACCCAGAACCCGACGGTGGGCGCCAACATCGGCACCGGACTCGACATTGCCGGCCAGGCCACCCGGGATACCATTGCCAACCTGATGGAGCCCATCATCGGCAACACTTTCGAGCGGGCGTTCGGCCTGCAACTGCGCCTGACGGTGGGCCCTGACGGGTTCGAGACCCGCCTGCGCAAGCGCATCAGCCGCTACACGAACTTCCAGGTGGACGCGCTGTGGGGGTTCCAGGGTCAGAACCGGCAGACCCTGCAGTTCGAACAGTGGCTGCGCGACTACTTCACGGGCAGCGTGGGCATGCAACGCCTGGTGCTGTCTCAGCAGCAAGGTCCCACCGAGACGTTACCGATCAACTTCAATATGGAGTTGCGGCTGGACTACGCGATAAGACTGTGACCACGTCGCCGGGCTGACCCGCCTTGAACCGAACTCGCCTGACAATGCTGGCCCTCGCCCTGGGGACCGCCGGCGTGCTGATCGCGCCGCCCGCCCAGGCGGCGCCCGGCGCGGCCCCGGCGGCGCCCGCTCCCGCCGCGGCGCCCGGCCCGGCCACGTCGGGCGGCGCCGCGCCCAGCGCGGATGCGCCGCTGACCACGCCGGCCCCGTCGGCCGGCGCCCCCACCAGCGTGCCCCCGGGAGCGCTCACGCCCGCCCCGGGGGCCGGTGCGCTGCCCGCGCGCGCCACGCCCCCGCTGGCGGCGCCGCCCACCAGCGCCGGGGCGCCCGCCCCTGCCCCGGCGGCCGCCCGCGCGCGCGCCGAGGCGGTCAACGGGCCGGCCGCGCCAGGGTTCGGCCCTGTCAGCGGCTACGAGATCGTGGGAACGCTGGTCGAGCCCGCCGCCCGCGTCGAGCAACTGATGAAGGCGGTCGCGCCCCCCGGCGCCCCGTTCGTAGCCTCGGGCCCCGCCGATCGTATCGGCACCCCCATCGGGACGCTGCCGCGCCTGCGGCGGGCGCTGGACGGCATCGGGTACCAGGCGACGCTGGACACGAAGCCGGCCGGCGGCGGCACGTTGATCCGTGTCGAGCTGCGCCCGTACGATCGCGTTCGCTACTTCTTCGTGAAGGGCAACGGTCCCATCCAGCAGGACGAGATCCAGCGTCGCATCACCATCCGCACCGGGCACACCCTGCCCATGCCCGGGCCCATGCGCGACACCGCCATCGAGGAGGAGCGGCAGCGCGTGATCCGCTTCCTGCGCGACGAGCGGGGCTACTTCGAGGCCAACGTGCGCATCGATCTGTGGTCGCACGGCGCGAACCCGGCGGCGGTCGACCTGCACGTGCACATCACGCGCGGCCCCGGGTACCCCATCGGCCCCATCGCCATCACGGGCAACACGGCGGTGCCGGCCGAGTCGATCGACCAGACGTTCCGCCACCGCGACTACCTGAAGGCGTGGACCGACTACGTCCCCTTCACCGTGCGGCGCATGCGCGACGACATCGCCAAGGTGGTGGATCGCTACCGCAACCTGGGCTACGTGGGGGCGCGGGTCACCAGCAGCTACGACCCCGAGCACAGCGTCGACACGAAGAACAAGAACGTCGCCATCGCCCTGCACGTGAACGAGCGCAAGCACATCACCGTCGCGTTCGAGGGCAACCACAGCAAGTCGAACGGCACCCTGAAGGACCACCTGACGCTGAGCGAGCGGGGCGCCTACGACGACTACGAGGCGGGCAACAGCGCGGACGCCCTGCAGCAGTACTACCAGGATCAGGGGTTCTTCTTCGCCCGCGTGCAGTGGCGCCGCGAGCGCGCCTCGCCCGACGAGGACCGACTGGTCTTCACCATCGACGAGGGCCCCGAGCTGAAGGTGCGGGCGGTCGACTTCGTGGGGAACCAGCAGCTCTCCTCCGCCGAGCTGGCGGAGACGGTGACGGTCCGGACGTTCCCCTTCCTGGGCCACATTGGCCTGGGCTCGGGCGGCTACGTCACCGCGCGCCAGGTCGAACTGGACGCCGAGCGCCTGGTCGAGCACTACCGCTCGCTCGGTTTTCCCGACGCGCAGGCGAGCGGCGACATCTCGACCTCGCGCGACACGTTCGGCATGAGCGGCGCCGCGGCGGCCGCCGCCGAGACGGTGTCGCGCGACGCGAAGGACATCTTCGTCCGCTTCACCGTCAGCGAGGGGCAGCGCGTGCGGGTCGTCTCCGAGGAGTTTCGCAGCGCCGAGGACGTCACCCTGCCCTACGGCAGCGGGTTCCTGCGCGAGGCGATCGCGCAGCGGATCGGCGTGCCCTATCGGCCCGGCCTGCTGAAGGAGGACGCGCGCCGCCTGGAGCGGCTGTTCGGCGATCTGGGCTTCCCGGCCACCTCGGCCGAGCCCGACGTGGAGCGCGCGGGCGCCGACATCCACGTCACCTGGACCATCAAGCTGGGCCCGCGCGTGAAGGTCGGTCCCATCTTCGTGCGCGGGAACTTCATCACCAAGCCCGAGACCATCCTAGAGCAGGTCCCCATCGCCAGCGGCGATTACCTGACCACCACGGCCACCGAGCGGGGGCAGCGGAACCTGGGCTACCTGCAGCTGTTCAACAACGCCGCCCCCATCAGCTTCCCCGGCCGGGACGAGGGCCAGGCCGTCGTCCCCATGGTGGTCGAGGTGGAGGAGCGCCATGACCAGTACAACGTCATCCACGCCGGCGCCGGTCTCTCCACGGAGCAGGCCGCGCCGAACTCGACCATTCCGTTCGGCTGGTACCTGCGCGCAGGGTACGACAACCGCAACCTGTTCGGCCACGGCTGGAACCTGACCACCACGGCCGAGTACGGTGAATCGCTGGTGCGCCTCAGCTCGACGTTCCTGGACCGGCGCTTTCTGGGCACGCTGTTTCGCTTCGACATCTCGGGGCAGTACTTCCAGCAGGCGACGGTGCGCCTGGGTGACATCCGGTCCTGGGGCGGGTCGATCGGCTTTGGCCGCGAGATGTACCCCGGCGTCGACGCCAGCGTGCACTACAACCTGCGCAACACGACCCACACCGAGGCGCTGACCCCCGTGGCGGGCCCTTACGAGCGGCAGAACTCGGTCACGCTGGGCACCGCCGTGGGCAGCGTCTCGTTCGACCTGCAATGGTTGCGGCTGGACAACCGGTTGATCCCCACGCGCGGCTTCAAGTTCGAGGCGTTGACCGAGGTGGCGCCGCGCGCGCTGTCGTTCGGCTACGCGGACGTCTCGTTCGTGAAGGTCGGCCTGCGCGCCACGGTGGTGGTCCCGCTGTTCGACTGGTTGCAGCTGCGGCATGGCGTGCGCTACGACCAGGGCTTCCCGCTGGGCGGCGAGTCGCTGCTGCCCAAGGTCGAGCGGTACTTCGCGGGCGGCGACACCACCCTGCGCGGCTTCCAGCTGGATCGGGCGCGGGTGGAGACCCTGTCGAACACCGGCTTCGGCGGGCCCGGGCAAGATGCCTACGTGCAGTACCGGCCCATCGGCGGCAACCTGCGCGTGATCGAGAACCTGGACCTGCAGTTCCCGATCAGCCCGCCCTGGTACGGGTCGGTGTTCTTCGACAACGGCGTGGTGGCAGACTCGTTCGACGCGCTGTCAGCGACCAGCTTTCGTCACGACGTGGGCGTCTCGCCCATCATCATCAAGATCCCGGTGGGGGATCTCAGCTTCGCCTGGGCGTGGCCGCTCGATCCCGGCCCCGGCGACACCCGCATCGGGGTGTTCATCGTGAACATCGGCCTGCTGTTCTAGGCGAAGGCTGGAACGCCTTCGCTCACTGCGCGGGGCCCGTGCCGGCGACGTAGGCGATCACGCCGTGCTCCCGCTCGAAGGCGGTCTTGGCGGCGGCCGCGTCCTTCATCGTGCCGTAGCTGCCCACGCGGACGCGGTACCACAGGCCCTTGCCCGGCACCTCGCTGGCCACCACGTAGGCGTTCTGGCCAGAGAATCGGCGCGCAAAGGCGTCCGCCTCGGCGCGATCCTGGAATGAGCTCAGCTGCAGCAGGAAGTTTCCCTTGCCCGGCGCGTGCGCGGGCGGCGCGGGCGGGACCTTCGCCGTCAGGGGCGCCGCCTTGGCCGTGGGGACAGGCGCGGTCTTCGCGGCCACCGTCGCTGGCCTGGCGGCCAGCGCCGCGGCCTTCGGGGTGGCGGGAGCCGCCCCCGGGGCGGGCCTGGCGGCCGGAAGCGACGCCGTCGCCACCGGATGGGGCAGCAACGACGCCTTGTCGGCCTTGTCGGCCTTCTTGACGGCCGGCAGCGCCACCGGCCCTTCCGCGGGCGCGGTCTTCCTGGCCGGCGACGCGGGCGATTCGACCAGAGCGACCTTCCGCGTGGGTGCCTCGCGCGTGGTGACGGGCGCGTCCTCGGCCGGCGTGGCGGCGGCGAGGACTGCCTTGTCCTTCGACCGGTCGCCGGGCCGCTCCGCCCTCTCGGAGGACCTCTCGGCTCTCTCGGCGGACTTCTCGCCCGAACGCTCGACCGTCCGCTCGCCGGAACGCTCGACCGAACGCTCGCCGGAACGCTCGACCGATTTGCGCGGCAGGGCCGGCAGCCCCGTGGTCAGCGTGGGCCGGGCGGCCAGGTGCTCGCCCTTCAGGGGCGCGTTGTTCAGCAGGGCGCGGGGAAAAGCCAGGCCCGCGCCGGCAGGCGTGGCCGACGCAGGGGCGCTGAAGCGATCCAGGGCGGCCAGGGGATCCTCGATGACCGGCGCCTCGGCGCGCCCGCGCGACTCGAGGCGCTTGCCGACGATGACGCCCAGCACGAACAGCATGCAGGCCACCATGGCGCTGCCAAAGAACAGAAAGAAGACCTGACGATTGTCCAGCCGCACCTCGATCTTGTCCTTCCACCGTTCGACGTCGCGCAGCGCCGGTTCGTCCATGGTGGCTTCGCCAGTGTATCGCAGGCTCATGATTCGTCTTCTTTCGTGACGTTTTCGGACTTCGGGGTCTTCGGGCCACGCGGCGAGGTCAGGTAAAGGCGGAGGTGGCCGCGCGCGTCCGGAGCTTCCTTGCCGACATTTTGCCAATGGCAATCATCGACATATCCCGGGCGCGCTTGAGCACAAGCTCCTACATGTAGTTAAGCGTCGCACCAGGGGACGTCAAGTTTCCGGACGGCCGCGACGGCCGCCCCCTCGGACGCCCCCTGCCCGGACGAGCTACTGGATGGGGAAGTAGCTGTTGCTGTCGACGGCCGACTGATAGGCCGGCACCGGACTGGTGTCCGACTGGCGCGGCGCTATGCGCAGCAGCTGGCCGCGCGTGGCGGACCGTCCGATCGTGTTGTTGCGCTGGTCGATGACGAACAGGTACGGCAAATCGGAGAGCAGCGCGCCCCCCATGGGCGCCACCAGATCGACGCTTTGATCGACGGAGGGGACCGGCCCCAGCTTGATCCGCGCGGGCAACCCGACGGCCGAATCGACCGCCGTGGGCACGAGCTGGGCGACAGTTCCTCCGTCCACGGCGAAGCGAATCTGGACGGGATCACCGACGATGGTGTCCAGATTGGTCAGCACGAATCGGATCTCGCGGTTCTGGAACAGCGCCGAGTAGACCGACATCCCCTTGCCGCTGTTTGTCGCCGCGCCCCCGCCGGCGCCACCCGCGCCCGAGGTCGAGCCCGCCGTGGTGCCGCCCGAGCCGCCGCCTGGCGCGCCACCGGCGCCCGAATCACCGAACGCCCCGGCGCTTCCGCCGAGACCGGCGCTTCCGCCAGCGGCGCCGGCGCTACCCCCGGCACCCCCGGCTGCCACGCCCATGGGTGTGGCAGCGCCGTACTCGATCAAGCAGGGATTCGGCGTGGGCAGCGCTGAGCTGGCAAAGATGGCGTTGTACTGTCCCTCGTTCGGCTGCAGCGGACTGTTCATGTCGCTGGTCATCGCCGTGAACTGGGTCAGCTGCGGGCTGGTGCAGCGGGGAATGGTCAGGGGGATACGCGACACCAGGCTGGGCGGGGCCGAGGGATCCCGCGCGCACTGGTACATCCCCGTGCCGTTTCCGCCGGCATCCGTGAGCTCCAGCGACGTCCCAGGATCATTTCGCCCCGCCGACGTGCCGGCCACCACGAAGGCGCGGCCCGCCGACACCGAGTAGGGCACCAGCTCGTCCAGATCGCAGCTGTTCAGGAAGCCCGTCTGGTCCCGAAGCGGCGCACCATCGGCGCAGAAGAAGTGGCCGGTGGTGGCGCTGAAATCGACGCAGACGCTTCCCCGCCGCTGCAGGCAAAGGCGGTTGTCGGGCGCCAAGGCGCCGGTCGCCTCGTCCTTGCCGTCGCAGGGCATCAGGCATCGGCCCTGATAGCACGCGAACCCGCTCAGGTCGGGCCGCCCGCCGGGCGAGCAGCCGGCGCCGTCCATCGCCCCGGCGCATCGGTCCACGCCCGGAATCTCCGCCTTCTTGGGCACGATGACGACCGTGGACTGGGCCTGGCCACTGCTGGAGAACCGCGTGTACTGCGACGAGATCTCGTAGCGGCGGAACGTCTTCAGCAGGTCGTCGCACTGCTTCAGCGTCTTCTGGTTCGTCGAGTCGGCCACGTGCATGCACAGGCCGTTGATCGGATAGCCGTTGGCCGAGGGCGCGACGTCGGGGTTGTGCACGCAGACCCGGCCCGGGCTGCAGTTGCTGTCCGTCGTACAGCCCGTCAGCGTCACCGTGTCGCCGGGGAAGATCCCCGTCGAGCAGAACGAGGCGCCACCGTCCGTCAGGGCCACCGCCAGGTGATCGGGATCGCCGACGGCCATGGTGCGCGGCAGGTCGAGGTCGCCGGTGCCCCGCACCCCGGTGAGGTCGCCCTCCCAGGTGATGGACCACGTCTGCGGCTGCACGGTGGCCCGGTTGGGGAAGTACACGTACGTCTGCACCGGCGACGTGGGCGCGACCAGGTTCCCGTTCTCCTGCAAGGGAACGATGGTGGCGTTCTCGCGCGTGGTCAGCGCGCTGAAGGTGCGCAGCACCGGCCCGCTGGAGGTGGTGATGGGCGTGGACGTATCGGCCCGCGGCGGCCCGACCGAC
>Ga0070658_10003605_pt1 | contig 12685 bp, 11 predicted proteins | sample KBSC13metaG_FD_64664 | JGI IMG/M metagenome (GOLD analysis project Ga0070658, IMG submission 64664) | Corn rhizosphere microbial communities from Kellogg Biological Station, Michigan, USA - KBS C1-3 metaG | ecosystem: Host-associated > Plants > Roots > Rhizosphere > Soil ... | reverse complement strand
TGAAGAGCAACATGACGCTTTACCTGGCGGGCGGCGCGATGCTGGATGGGTCGACCAGCACCAGTGACTACGCGGCGGCGGGGCCGATGGTGGAGAGCACCACCCACGGTCTGATTCACCTGAACAACGTCACCAACACGAACCTGCTGGGACGGGGCGTGATCGACGCCGAGGGGACCACCATCACGGCCGGCAGCAACGACACCCCGAGCTTCAAGATCAACGCGGTCCGGGTCGACAAGAGCTCGAAGGTGCTGATCGACGGCGTCCTGGTGCGGGACTCGGTCTTCTGGAACACCCTGGTCTACACCAGCGATCAGATCACGCTGCAGAACTACAAGGTCATCAACCGCCGGCCCACCACGACGACCTACAACCAGACCGACGGCGTCGACTTCGATGCGTCGACGAACTGCACGCTGTCGAACGCCTTTCTCTACACGGGCGATGACAACATGTCACCGAAGGCGGAGCAGGAGGGTGGCATCGACACCAAGAACATCACGTTCCAGCACGTGGTCACGTACAGCAACTCGGGCGCGTGCAAGGTCGGGACGAAGACGTTCGGCATGACGATGTCGGGCCTGATGTTCAAGGACATCGACATCGTGAAGGCGGGCCGTGCCTTCGCCATGGACGCCAACGACACGGCGGTGATTCAGAACACCACCTTCCAGGACGTGCGCATCGAGGCGGCCGACAGCAACCTGATCGACATCGAGGAGGACATGGCGCCCACCTGGCGGACGGCCCCCAACACCTCCACGGTCAAGGACGTCTACTTCACCAACATCTCGTCCAACGTGAAGCAGCTGATCAACATCCACGGAAAGACGTCGACGGTGAACGTGAACGGCGTCCACTTCGACAACTTCACGGTGCAGGGGAAGAAGCTGACCAGCCAGACCGATTCGGCGGCCAGCTGGAACATCAATCAGTACGTCTCGAACATCACTTTCCAGTGAGCCCGGCAGGGGCGCGCCGCCGCCGGCCGGCGGCGCCCCTCCGGCGCTACGGGCGAAAGCGGGGCGCGCTCAGTGCGTGCAGCCCCCGCAGCGCGTGACGTCCGGCATCGCGCGCAGCCGTTCCGTCTCGATGGCGCCACGGCAGACCACGCACTTGCCGTACGTTCCCTTCTCGATACGGTCCAGGGAGGCCTCGATCCGTTCCAGTGCCTGCGTCTCGAGCTGCCCCAGACCGTCCTGAGGCGCGAGTTCGGGCTGGGCTGCCGTCGAGGGGTGACATCCGGGCTGGGATGCTATCGGCAGCGCCTGATGCTCGGCCAGCACGTGGCCGCGGCGCCCTAGCCACATTTCTCGGCGGTTCAGCAGCTTGGTGCGAAGGTGTTCCATCGTCTGCGCGTCCATCCATCCTCCTGTTGAAGCGGTCGTGGTGCGGGATGGTGCCCAGGGTTCGGGAAGCGCCCGGACCCCGTTTCATCCCGCCGAGAATTTCGGGAAAACCAATGCAGGAACCGGACCGGCCTTACCTGTGAAACCGGTCAGCGGGCGGCGTTCTTCCGGGCGCGCGTGTTTCGTGGCGTCTGCCGCGACGTGGGCCGCCGGGTCGTCGCCACCCGCGCCTCTTTCCAGTCGGCTTCCGTCAGCAGCGCCTCCAGCCGCTCCATCGGCGCGCGTAGCGCCGCGGCGTGCTGGTCGATGTCGCGCCACAGATCGCCCACGTCGCCCAGCCGCTTGGTCATCGTGCGCAGGGTGAACGTGCGCGGACCGACGCGTCCTCCCTCGATCTCGTCCCACGTGCACGGCGCCGACACCGGCGCTCCAGTCTTGGGGCGGACCGCATACACGGCGGCGAACGTGGCGCCGGCCAGGTTCCGTCCCGTGTCGACCAGGATGCGTCCCCCGCGATCGGCCTTGATGAACTCCTGGGTCAGCAGCCTCGGGTGACGCTTCACCAGCACCGCGCCCGCCCCGTGCCCGAACCGCCAGACGGCGTCGTAGTCCGCCTTGCCGTCCAGCGGGACCACCACGTGAAAGCCCTTCGAGCCGGACGTCTTCACCAGCGAAGGCAGCCCCAGCTCGTCCAGCAGTTCCCGCACGGCCAGCGCGGCGGCGCGCAATTCCTTCGGATCGTCCTCCGCCGGGTCCAGATCGAAGACGCAGAGGTCAGGGTGGTGAAGCCGCGGTACACGCGCCGTCCAGACATGCGGCGTGATCGAGTTCTGGTTGGCCAGCCACAGCAGCGCGCGCTCGTCGCGCACCACGGGGTAATGGACCTCCTCGCCGGGCTCACCCTGCCGTTTGGGGACGGCGACCCGCTCCAGCCAATCGGGAAAACCCTTCGAGACGTCCTTCTGGATGAACCCCTTCTTGGCGATCCCCGCCGGGAAGCGCTCCATCGTCACCGGCCGGCCCGCGATGTGGGGCACCATCAGGGGCGCCACGCTCTGGTAATAGTCGCAGAGGTCGCCCTTGGTGATGCCGTCGTCCGGGAACAGGACCTTTTCTGGGTGGGTGATCACGCGCGCCGAGGAACCTGGCACGTCGGCGGGAGAACGTCTCGTTTTCAAGCGGCCAGGGAAGCGGACATGCGAGAGGGGGCCAGGTGTGGAAGCGGCATGCCGCTTTCGCCGAACCGGCGCAGGTTGGCGTGCAGATCCTCGACCTCGAGGTCGGACAGGGAGATGTAGCCCTGGTACAGGTCGTCCTCCGAGGGGAAGCGCGGGCGCAGCCGGTCCCATTCGCGATGGGCTTCGGTCCCCAGGGTGGCCAGGCTGGCGCGCGTCTTCGCGATCAGCAGGCAGAGCTCGTTCACCCGGGGCATCGTTTCGTTCGTCAGCTTGTAGCGCATCGTCTTCTATCTCCTCCCCGACATATCCCAGCAATGTCCGTACCTGAACGCGTGGCACCCTCCCGGGACGCCGGCTGGCCGATTCAAGTAGCTGAAACCGCGAGACTCTTAGATGAAGGTCGGTCACCGGCACCGATCCACGTCCAGAGGGGCTCGCGCGCACACATTGTGTCAGGACCTGCTCAGCCTGCGCCGAAACCGGCGCCAGACTGAGCAGAGCCGCCCCGCCGGCCGGGTCCCGCGATCGCCCGCGGCGTTACCGTGGGGGGGCGGCCGTTTCGCAGGGGAACCGTGCCGGCGGCGTGGAACGAGACCGCCTGCGGCGGTGGGGGATTCAATCGCGCCCGCGCACCGCCGGTGATACCGTGTTGCGCGTGGCAGCACCCGCGTGGCGATTGACCGAGGCCGACGAGACATTGGCCGAGTCGCTCGCCGCGCGCTTGAAGCTGCGCCCGACGGTGGCGCGCATCCTGGTCGCTCGCGGCTTTCTCACCGTGGAAGCGATCGGGAAGTTTCTGGGGCCGCGGCTAGGCGAGCTGCGCCCGCCCGCCGGGATGGCGGATCTGGACGTGGTCCTGACGCGCCTCCAGGCGGCCCTGTCCGAGCGACAGAAGGTCGGTGTGTTCGGTGACTATGATGTCGACGGCGTCACGTCGGCGGCCGTGCTGACGCTGGGGCTCCGCGCGTTCGGCGCCGAGGTGGTGCCGCGGGTGGCCGCCCGCCAGTCGGGTTACGGACTGCCCCCCGAGACGGTGGACGCGTTCGCGGACGCCGGCTGCCGCCTGATTGTGACCGGAGACTGCGGCACCAGCGACGTGGCGGCGCTGCGCCGCGCGCGCGAGCGAGGCCTGGACGTCGTCGTCATCGACCACCACCAGGTCCCCTCCGGCGAGCGGCTGGCGTTCGGCATGATCAACCCGCACCAGCCGGAGGATCGCTTCCCCTTCAAGGGCCTGGCGTCGTGCGGGATCGCCTTCTATTTGATGGCGGCGCTGCGCTCGCGCCTGTCGACCACGACCTTCGACCCCCGGGAGCTGCTGGATCTGGTGGCCATCGGCACCATCGGCGATCTGGTGCCGCTGGTCGACGAGAACCGCATCCTGGTGGCCGCCGGTCTGAAGGTGCTGTCGGCGCGCCGCCGTCCGGGCATTCGCGCCCTGGCGTCGCTCGCCCACCTGGAAGACGCGCCCTTGACGGCCGAGGACGTCAGCTTCCGCATGGCGCCGCGGCTGAACGCGGCGGGACGCCTGGGTGACGCGCAGCTGGCGCTGGATCTGCTGCTGGCGCCGAACGACGCCGAGGCGTCGCGCCTGGCGGCGCAGATCGACGACGTCAACCGCGAGCGCCAGCGCATCCAGGAGCAGGTGTGGCTGGAGGCGACGGTCGAGGCGGAGCGGTGGGCCGACGCGCCAGCCATCGTCGTCGGTGGGCAGGGCTGGCACCACGGCGTCGTGGGCATCATCGCCGCTCGCCTGGTCGACCGATTCGGCAAGCCGGCCATCGTGGTGGGCTTCGACGGGGACAGCGGGCGCGGCTCGGCCCGCACCACCGGCGGTCTGAACCTGTACGAGAGCCTGGCGTCGACCAGCGCCCACCTGCTGCGGTTCGGCGGTCACGCCGGCGCGGCGGGGTTGAGCGTGGCGGTCGAGCGGTTCGCCCCCTTTCGGGATGACTTCCTGGCCGAGGTGGGGCGGCGCACGGCTTCCCGCAGCGCGCCGGTCCTGGAGGTCGACGCCCTGGTCGAGCTGGAGGACGTCAACGTCTCGTTCGCGGAGGAGCTGCAGCGGCTGGGACCTTACGGCGCGGGCAACCGCGAGCCACTGCTGGCGCTGCGCGGGCTGGTGACGGAGGAGACGCGCGTGCTGGGGAAGGGGCACCTGCACCTGGCGGTGACCACCGACGGCGGGCGAGGGGAGGCGATCGCCTTCAACATGGCCGAGCACGATCCCGGCCGCGGCGCGACCATCGATCTGCTCGCCTGTCTGGAGGTCGACACGTTCCGCGGGGCGCGGCGCTCGCGGCTGCGGGTGCGCCATCTGTGGCGCCAGCGAGCCGAGGAGGCGCCGGCGGCGGAGCCCCTGACCGGCTCCCTCCCGAACGGCATCGCCGCCGACCTGTCCTTCGAGTAGAACTCAGCTCGTCATGGACCCCGAACGGCCGCTTCGGTCGGTGCCACGCGAGCGGACGTTCGCGCAGCTGTTTCCCTGGCGCAGCGTGCGCAAGGCGCTGATGCTGCTGGTGCTGATCATCGCCATCGTGGTGATCAAGCTGCGCATGGGGGCCTTTCTGCAGCAGGCGGGACGCCTCTGGAGCCCGCTGACCGAGACGCCGGCCGCCAGCCGGCGCCCGCCCGTCCCCGGCGGCGCGGTCCCCCCGACGACGGTTCATCTGGGCCCGACGCTGGCCCCCCAGCCCGCGGCACCGAATGCGCGCTGAGCACCGGAAGGGGTAGGGGATGACCAGCATCGCCGGGCCCTGGCTGTGGGGCATCTTCTCGGTCGTCGTGCTGGGCATGCTGGCGCTGGATCTGGGGGTCTTTCATCGGAAGGCGCACGTCATCCGCTTCCGCGAGGCGGCGCTGTGGTCCGGCATCTGGGTCGGCCTGGCGCTGTCGTTCAACATGCTGGTGCTGTGGCGGTTTGGCGTACAGCGCGGGCTGGAGTTCTTCCAGGCGTGGCTGGTGGAGAAGGCGCTGTCCGTCGACAACATCTTCGTCTTCCTCGCGATCTTCTCGTACTTCGCGGTGGCGCCACGGCTGCAGCACCGGGTGCTGTTCTGGGGCATCTTCGGGGCGCTGGTGACCCGGGGCGTGTTCATCTGGACCGGGGCGACGCTGCTGCACTCGTTTCACTTCGTGATGTACGTGTTCGGCGTCTTCCTGATCCTGACCGCCGGTCGTCTGTTGATCGGCGAGGACGTCGACGTGCGCCCGGACAAGAACCTGATCCTGCGCCTGTTCCGGCGCCTGTTTCCGGTGGCACGGGAGTACGCCGGCACGCGGTTCCTGGTCAACCGTGACGGACGGTGGATGGCGACCCCCCTGTTGTTGGTGCTGGTGGTCGTCGAGGCCACGGACGTGGTGTTCGCGGTGGACTCGATCCCCGCCGTCTTCGGCATCACGCAGGACGTGTTCATCGTCTACACGTCGAACATCTTCGCCATCCTGGGACTGCGCGCCATGTCGTTCATGGTCGCGTCGGTGGTGCAGAAGCTCCGCTATCTGCAGGGCGGCCTGGCGCTGGTGCTGGCGTTCGTGGGCATGAAGATGCTGGCCGGCAACTACGTTCACATCTCCGAGTTGCTGTCGCTGGCGATCGTGGCGGGCCTGTTGCTGGGGGCGACGATCCTGTCGCTGCTCGTCCCGGGGCCGGCGACGACCCCGTCACCTTCCGGGGGCGACGGCGGGCAAGACGGGGAAGATGGCGCCGAGCGGAAGCGAGAGGATCAGTGACGAGCGGCCACGCCGCGGACGGCGCCGGCGGTCACAGACGGCGGTGTTCGAGGCAGGGCAGGTTGCGGCGGACGTTGTCCTGGTACGTGAAGTCGAGATCCGCGACGGCCAGCCCCTCGTGATTCCCGCACTCGGCCAGCACGACGCCCCAGGGATCGGCGACCAGGGCGTGGCCGTAGCTGACGCGCTTCCCTCCGTGAAGGCCCCACTGCGCGGCCGCCACCACGAAGGCCTGGTTCTCGATCGCCCGCGCCCGTAACAGGACGTGCCAGTGATCCTTGCCGGTCTCGGCGGTGAACGCCGACGGAATGGCGAGCACGCGCGCGCCGGACTTCGTCAACTGCCGGTACAGCTCCGGGAAGCGCAGGTCGTAGCAGACCGACAGGCCCAGGCCCCCCCAGGGGAAGCGCGCCACCACCACGTCCCGGCCGGGCGCGACCGACTCCGACTCTCGAAACTGGGCGCCGCCCGGGAGATCCACGTCGAAGAGATGAATCTTGCGATACGTGGCCGTCACGCTGCCGTCGGGCGCCAGCAAGACCGCTGTGTTGTAGATATGGCCCGGGTGTTCGCTGCGCTCGGGGAAGCCCCCCAGCAACAGGTTCACCTCGGCCTGCCGGGCCAGGGTCTGCATCGCGGACAGGATGGGGCCCTTGCCCTGGTGGACGGGCTCGGCGATGGCCAGGCGATGATCGCGATCGCTGCCCAGGAACGCGAAGTTTTCGGGCAGCGCCACGAACGTGGCGCCCGCGTCGGCCGCCCTGTGGACGAGGCGGGCCGCGGTGGCAAGATTGACGTCGACGTCCTCGGTCGAGGTCATCTGCGCGGCCGCCACGCGCAGGCGCCCTTCGGTTTCCGGAAGGCCTTCGGACATTGAATTGGTACGGTAGCACGCGGCCGCCGCTCCGGGGGGGCGCCGGCAGCGATCTCGAAATCCCCCGTAATTCCGGTAACTTGGCTTGATGTTTCGAAGTTGCGGACGCCGATCGCGCGTGATATAAAGCGCCTTCCGAAATTTCGCGCCAGCCCCTTACTAGAAGGTGGGCACGCAGCCCGCCTTTTTTTTTGCCCAACGACCGACCCAACGCAGAAATGAGAAAGGACACCCAAAACTTGTGGAATCTGGTCGAGCCCTACGTGAAGGACGCGGGGTTCGAGCTGGTCGAAGTGCAATCCGGGCGCGAGCCGACCGGATGGGTGGTCCGTCTATTCATTGATAAGGCCCCGGGCAACGACGCGGCTGACATTTCGCCGGTGGACGCGACCGAGACGACCGTGTCGCACACCGACTGCGAACGTGTGAGCCGCGACGTGTCCGCCGCGCTGGACGTGGCCGATCTGATCCCGCACGCGTACGAGCTGGAGGTCAGCTCGCCGGGCCTGGACCGGCCGCTGCGCCGGCTCACTGACTTTGCCCGCTTCGCGGGCCACGAAGCCAAGATCCGCATGACCGAGGGGGTTGAGGGGCGGCGTAATTTTTCTGGCCAGCTGGTCGGGACCGAGGATGGTCTCGTCAAGATCGAATGCGATGGCCGGACCTACCACCTTCCCATCGGAGACATCGCGAAGGCGAACCTGGTCCCCGACTGGACGAAGGAATTCAAACGGAGCGCCTCATGAGTGATGCCGCCGCCCTGGGGCTGGTCCTCGACCAGGTATCCAAAGACAAGAACATCAACCGCGCCGTCCTGGTGGAAGCGCTGGAGCAGGCCATCCTGACGGCCGCGAAGCGCGCCTTCGGCATGCAGCGGGAGATGGAGGCCAAGTTCAACGAGGAGACCGGCCGCGTCGACCTGTTCCAGATCATCGTCATCGTCGACCAGGTGACCCCTGGCAACGAGGGCAAGGAGATCCCCATCGACGACGCCAACCGGTTCGGCCTGAAGGCCGAGGTGGGCGACGAGCTGCTGTTCCAGATCTTCTTCGACGAGAAGGATCAGGCGCGCGCGGAGGAGCAGGACGCCAAGTACGGGGCGCTGCTGCAGCTGAACCGCGCCTGGAAGGGGTTCGGGCGCATCGCCGCGCAGACCGCGAAGCAGGTCATCCTGCAGCGGGTGCGCGAGGCCGAGCGCGACAACGTCTTCAATCAGTACAAGGATCGCCGGGGCGAGCTGATCTCGGGCATCGTGCGTCGCTTCGAGCGGGGCAACCTGGTGGTCGACCTGGGCGGCGCCGAGGCGATCCTGCCCGTGCGCGAGCAGGTGCAGCGCGAGTCGTATCGCGCCGGCGACCGCATCGTCGCCTTCGTGGTCGACATCGACAAGGCGGCGCGCGGCCCCCAGATCATCCTGTCGCGCACGCACAAGGGGCTGCTCGAGAAGCTGTTCGAGATGGAGGTCCCCGAGATCTACGAGAAGATCGTGCGCATCGAGGCCTCGGCTCGCGAGCCGGGCGCGCGCTCGAAGATCGCGGTCAGCTCGCGCGATCGCGACGTCGATCCGGTGGGCGCCTGCGTGGGCATGAAGGGCTCGCGCGTGCAGGCGGTCGTGCAGGAGCTGCGCGGCGAGAAGATCGACATCGTGCCGTTCGATCCGGATCCGGCGCGCTTCGTCTGTAACGCCATCGCCCCGGCCGAGGTGTCGCGCGTGCTGATCGACGCGTCGACGCACACCATGGAGCTGATCGTCCCCGACGAGAAGCTGTCGCTGGCCATCGGCAAGAAGGGCCAGAACGTGCGCCTGGCGTCGCAGCTGACCGGCTGGCGCATCGACATCCACTCGGAGACCAAGGTCCGCGAGATGGAGACGCGCGGCCGCGCCTCGCTGGCGTCGGTGGACGGCGTCTCGGCCGAGATGGTCGAGGCGATGTTCCGCCTGGGCTGGCGTTCGGCGTCCGACCTGGCGCGGGCCAAGGCCGACGAGCTGCTGGACGTGGCCGGTGTCACGGCCGAGACCGCGCCGCGCATCATCGCCAGCGCCGGTCGCGTGGCCGAGGTCGAGAAGCGGCGTCGTATCGAGGAGGCCGCCGTGGCCGAGGCGGCGGCCGCGGCTGCCGCGGCCGAGGCCGAGGCTTCCCGCCCGGAGAGCGCATGAGCGGTGTCCCCTTCCATTCGAACGTGCATCGGATGTCGGTCGACCGCGCCGGCGGAGACGCTGGTGCGCGTGGTCCTGCGTCCGGACGGTGGACTGGCCGTGGGCGCGCGCGGCGCGTTTCCCGGTCGCGGCGCTTCGTTGCATCCCAGCGAGGCCTGTGTGAAGGCGGCGCTGGCCGGCGGGGCCTTCTTGCGTGCCTTTCGCGGGCGTCGTCCCTCGGGCGATTTCCCCACGATCACCGCCCTTGTTTTGGCTCACAACACGATTACTGTCGTCCCCAACCTCCCATTCCCTCCCGGCAGATGAGTGGAACACCATGATTGGAAGCGGATTCGAGCGCAGGTCTGAGTCCTCGGGTGGAGCTGACGCACCGTCAGTCGCCGGCCCGCGGATGCGCGTATACGAACTGGCCAAGGAGATGGGGGTCCCGAACAAGGACCTCCTCGATCGCATTCGGGGATTGGGCCTCGAGGTCGCCAATCACATGTCGCACCTGGATCCGGCGGAGGTCGATCGCATTCGACGCTCGCTGAGTCGGGAGCGTCATGAGAGCCTGGTCGAGGAGCGGTTGACCGACACGGTCATCCGGCGCCGTTCCAAGGTGGCGCCCGCGCCGGCGGCCAAGCCGGCCGCTCCCGCTGCTGCCGCGCCGCCCGCGCCCGCCAGCGCCCCGGCGCGCGCCCGCGAGGTGAGCCCGCCCGCGCCGTCCCGCCAGGCCCCCGTGGTCGAGGCGAAGGAGACGATCCGGGAGGCGCCCAAGGCGCCGGCTCCGGAAGCGGCGGTCGAGCCGCCCCGTCCCGTGGCCGTCGAGGCCCCCCGCCGGGTCGTCGTCGACATGACTCCGCCGGCCAAGGTGGCACCGGCCGCCCCACCGCCCGTGGCGCCCGAGGCCACGCCGGCGCCGGTCGTCGAGGCAGCGCCCAAGGCTCAGCCGATCGCGGCCGCCGCTGCTCCGGCGGAGGTGGAGGCCAAGCCTGCGGCCGCGGCGCCGTCGCCCGAACCGGCGTCGGTCCCGACCGAGGCGCCCTCGCGCCCGCCGCTGTCACCCGCCGCCTCGGCGGCCGCCGCCGCGTTCGCGGCCCAGCCGTTGCGGCAGATCCCGCAGCCGGTGGTGACCGGGTCGGCGGCGACGGGGCAGTTCATCCAGCTGCCTGGCCGCAACCCGCCGGGCGTGCCCAAGATCGAGATCAAGGACCGCGACGAGGAGCTGCGGCGCATGGGCCGTGCGCCCGTGGGTCGCGACCGCTTCGGCCGCCCGCTGCCGGGCGGGGGCCAGCCGGGCCAGCGTCCCGGTCAGCCCGGACCGTGGGCACCGAAGAAGAAGGTGGCCGCCGCCGGCAAGAAGTCGAAGAAGACCGAGATCACCACGCCCGCCGAGCACAAGCGCGTCGTGCGCATGGCCGACACCATCCAGGTGTCGGACTTCGCGCAGAAGATGGGCATCAAGGGCAAGGAGATCATCAAGCGGTTGTGGGCGCTGGGGATGATGGGCGTGAACATCAATCACGACATCGATCACGACACCGCCACGCTGATCGCCAACGAGTTCGGCTACCAGATCGAGTCGACGGCGTTCAACGAGGAAGAGGTGCTGGGTGAGTCGGAGGCGGCGGACGCCCCCGAGGATCTGGTGACCCGCGCGCCGGTGGTCACCATCATGGGTCACGTCGACCACGGCAAGACGTCGCTGCTGGACGCCATTCGCAAGGCCAACGTGGCGGAGGGCGAGGCCGGCGGCATCACCCAGCACATCGGCGCCTACAAGGTCCACTCGGACCGGGGCGACGTCGTGTTCCTGGATACCCCCGGTCACGAGGCCTTCACGGCCATGCGGGCCCGCGGCGCCCAGATGACCGACATCGTCGTGCTGGTGGTGGCGGCGGACGACGGCCCCATGCCTCAGACCATCGAGGCCATCAACCACGCGAAGGAGGCGCAGGTCCCCATCGTGGTGGCGATCAACAAGATCGACAAGCCGGGCGCGAACCCGGACCAGATCCGCAACAAGCTTTCCGAGCATGGCCTGGTCTCGGAAGAGTGGGGCGGCGACACCATCTTCGTGAACGTGTCGGCGAAGACGAAGCAGGGGGTCGACAAGCTGCTGGAGATGCTGGCCTTGCAGGCCGAGGTCCTGGAGCTGAAGGCGAACCCGAACAAGGCCGCCAAGGGGCACGTGGTGGAGGCGCGCCTGGACCGCTCGCGTGGTCCCATCTCGACGCTGCTGGTCGAGGAGGGGACGCTGCGGGTGGGGGATCTGGTGGTGGCCGGCGAGATGTCGGGCAAGATCCGCGCGATGCTGAACGACAAGGGCCAGAACATCACCGAGGCGGCACCGTCGACCCCCGTGGAGTTGCTGGGCCTGGACGGCGTACCGGACGCGGGCGAGATCTTCAACGTGGTGACCGACGAGAAGGACGCCAAGACGCTGGTCGAGCATCGTCGCGAGTCGCGCAAGCGTAAGGACAACGCCGCGCCGTCGCGCGTGTCGTTGGAGAACATCCTGGACAAGATCCGGGTCGGAGAGGTCAAAGAGGTCAAGATCGTCCTCAAGGCCGACGTGCAGGGTTCGGCCGAGGCGGTCTCCGCTTCACTGACGAACCTGTCCACGCCCGAGGTGCGCGTCAACGTCATCTCGTCGGGCGTGGGTGGCATCACCGAGTCGGACGTGTCGCTGGCCAAGGCGTCGTCGGCCGTCATCATCGGCTTCAACGTTCGCCCCACGGGCAAGACGCAGCCGCTGGCCGAGCAAGAGGGCGTGGACATCAAGCTGTACAAGGTGATCTACGAGGCCATCGACGACGTGAAGAAGGCCATGGTGGGCATGCTGGCTCCGGTGCTGCGCGAGAAGGTCGTGGGGCGGGTGGAGATCCGAAAGCTCTTCAACATCCCCAAGGCGGGCACCATCGCCGGTTCGTTCGTCACCGAGGGCAAGGTCGCCCGCAAGTCGCAGGTGCGGCTGGTGCGGGATTCCGTGGTCGTCTACACCGGCAAGATCGGGTCGCTGCGCCGGATGAAGGACGACGCCAGCGAGGTGGCGGCGGGCTACGAGTGCGGTCTCACCATCGAGAACTACAACGATGTGCGCGAGGGCGATGTCATCGAGGTGTTCGAGGTGGAGAGCATCGCGCCGACGCTGGAGATGCCCGGCACCGGCAACCAGGCGCGGCGGTAGCGCGTCTGCCGTCGGTGTTTGGATTTGAATCGGGGAGCGTGCGGTAGAGCGCACGCTCCCTCTCTTTGTCGCGGGGGCGAGCGGGGTGGGTGTCCCCCTCGTGCTCAAACCTCAGGATTGATCGGATCGCTGCTGCGTCGCGGCTTCATAGCCGAGTTGCATGAGGAGGAGTTGGTCGTAGCCGCGTCCGATGACCGCCCAGCCTGGCAAGCCGTTGCT
>Ga0070658_10003604_pt1 | contig 12687 bp, 11 predicted proteins | sample KBSC13metaG_FD_64664 | JGI IMG/M metagenome (GOLD analysis project Ga0070658, IMG submission 64664) | Corn rhizosphere microbial communities from Kellogg Biological Station, Michigan, USA - KBS C1-3 metaG | ecosystem: Host-associated > Plants > Roots > Rhizosphere > Soil ... | reverse complement strand
TTCGCGCTCGTCGGGGTCGGCAAGCTGGGCGAGGCCCTCCTCAGCGGCATCCTCCGCTCCGGCCGGCCGAAGGAGCAGGTCATCGCGGCCGAGCGGTACGCGAGCCGCGCCCAGGAGATCGCCGAGACCTACGGCGTCCCGACCGCGGACCCGGTCGACGCCGTCGCGAAGGCCGACGTCGTCCTGCTGGCCGTGAAGCCGCAGGACATGCGGGCCGCCCTCAAGGAGATCGCGCCCCACGTCCGTCCCGAGACCCTCGTCGTGAGCATGGCCGCCGGCATCACCCTGAAGCTGCTGGAGGAGGAGCTCCCTGCGGGCACGCACTGCATCCGCGTGATGACCAACACCCCGGTGTTCGTCGACGAGGCCATGTCCGCGGTCAGCCCGGGCACGCACGCGACCGAGGAGCACCTGCAGCTCGTCGAGGACCTGCTGCGGTCGGTCGGCCGCGTCATCCGGGTCCCCGAGCACCAGCAGGACGCCGTGACGGCCCTCTCCGGAAGCGGCCCGGCGTACTTCTTCTACCTCGTCGAGGCGATGATCGACGCGGGCATCCTGCTCGGGCTGCCGCGTGCGACGGCGGCGGAGCTCATCGTCCAGACGGCCGTCGGCAGCGCCAAGATGCTGAAGGAGTCCCAGGAGCACCCCGTCGTCCTGCGCGAGGCCGTGATGTCCCCGGCTGGGACGACGATCAGCGCCATCCGCGTCATGGAGGACCACGGCGTGCGGGCCGCGATGCTGGCGGCGCTGGAGGCCGCCCGAAACCGCAGCCAGGAGCTCGCCGGCGGTTAGCCTCCAAGGGTGAGCACCCTCGTGGTCTGGGACGACGTCTTCGGCGACTACGACTTCGGCCCGACCCACCCGCTGCGGCCGCTCCGGCTCGAGCTCACGATGTCGCTGGCGCGGCAGCTCGGGGTCCTCGACGGGGTGGAGGTCCGCGCTCCCCGCACGGCGGACGACGGCACGCTCGAGCTCGTCCACGACCCCCTCTACGTCGCGTCCGTCAAGCGTGCGCCGGACGACCTGCTCGGCCGGCTCAGCCTGCGGTGGGGCCTCGGGACCAGCGACAACCCGATCTTCCCGCGGATGCACGAGGTGTCGTCGCTGGTCACCGGCGCCTCCGTCGACGCCGCCCGCGCCGTGTGGGAGGGCACCCATGAGCACGCGGTGAACATCAGCGGCGGCCTGCACCACGCGATGCGGGACCGCGCCTCGGGCTTCTGCGTCTACGACGACCCGGCCGTCGCGATCGCGTGGCTGCTGTCGGCGGGGGCCACCAAGGTGGCGTACGTGGACGTCGACGTCCACCACGGCGACGGTGTCCAGGCGGCGTTCTGGGGCGACCCGCGCGTGCTGACCATCTCGCTCCACGAGACGGGGCGGTCGCTGTTCCCCGGCACGGGCTTCCCCGACGAGACGGACGGCACCTGCATCAACGTCGCCCTCCCGCCGGGTACGGGGGATGCTGCCTGGCTCCGTGCCTTCTCCGCCGTCGTCCCGCCGGCGGTCCGCGCCTTCCAACCGCAGGTCCTGGTGACGCAGCACGGCTGCGACACGCACGCGCTGGACCCGCTCGCGCACCTCATGATGTCGATCGACGGCCAGCGCGCCGCCTACCGGGCCCTGCACGCCCTCGCCCACGAGGTGAGCGGCGGCAAGTGGGTGGCGCTCGGCGGCGGTGGCTACGAGCCCGTGCAGGTCGTGCCGCGGGCGTGGACGCACCTGCTCGCCGAGGCCGCCGGCACGAGCGTCGACGGCGCCACTCCCAACGCCTGGCGCGAGGAGGCCGGCGAGCGCGGCGGTGAGCTGGCGCCGACGTCGCTGACCGACGGCGGGCTGCCCAGCTACCTGCCGTGGGATCCGTTCGACATGGAGCCGGCACGCGACCGGCTCTCGCTCGCCGTCGACGAGGCGATCGTGGCGACCCGCACCGCCACCTTCCCCGCGCTCGGCCTCGATCCCCTCGTCGCGTGAGTGTCAAGGCGCCGCGCCGGGTTGGGCCGTTTGGCGGACTACCGGGAGTCCCACCTGTCCCGATACGATCAGCCGGCACGCACGTGTCCTGCCCGACGGTGGGGAAGCCGCCGGCCACGTGGGTGGAACGGGTGCCCATGTCCAACCTGAGCGAGATCAAGTTCCTCACCGTGGCCGAGGTCGCGGCGGTGATGCGGGTGTCCCGGATGACGGTCTACCGGCTCGTGCACGCCGGCGATCTCGCCAGTGTCCGGGTGGGCCGCAGCTTCCGCGTGCCGGAGCACGCGGTCCACGCCTACCTCCGCGGCGCCTTCGACAGCACCGCCTAGTGCGCTGCGCGCGACACCAGCCTGAACGACTAGACTTCTCACTTTCGCGTACGACGAAGGGTTCATCGTGGGTTCCGTCATCAAGAAGCGCCGCAAGCGGATGGCCAAGAAGAAGCACCGCAAGCTGCTGAAGAAGACCCGCGTCCAGCGTCGCAACAAGAAGTAGCCTCTCCCCGGCTCACAACGGCGTGAGCCGCCTTCCGGAGGTTCGCTGTGTTCCTGACGTTCCTGTCCGACCTCGGCGTCGAGGACCCGTTCCTGGGGCTGTGCAAGGGCGTGATCGCCCGCGTCGCCCCCGAGGTCCGCGTCCTCGACGTCCTCCACAGCATCGCGCCGCAGGACGTGGAGATGGGCGCGGTCATGCTGGCCAGCGCCATCCCGTTCCTGCCTGCGCCCGCGGTGCACCTGGCGGTGGTCGACCCGTTCCGGACGGTGCCCACCCGTGCCGTCGCTGTGCGTGCAGCTGACGGCTCGATCTTCGTCGCGCCGGACAACGGCGTCGCGAGCCAGGCCTGGGAGGTCGCCGGCGGCGCCGTCGAGGCGTACGTGCTCGACGACCAGAGCCTCTGGAACGCCAACGCGGCCCGCACCTTCCGCGCCCGCGACGTCTTCAGCCCCGTCGCCGCCCGGCTGGCAGACGGCCTGCCGATCGAACAGGTGGGCAGCCGGCTCGACCTGGCCGAGCTCGAGCGGATCGTCCCGCGCCAGGCCCGCCTGCACGACGACCACGTGCACGGCGAGATCGTGCAGGTCGACCACTTCGGCAACCTCACGCTCAACATCCAGCGTCACCACGTCGAGGCGGCCGGCATCGTCCTCGGCGACAACGTCGAGATCCGCTGCGGCGGCAAGACGCTCCAGGTCTGCTACACGCTCACCTACGGCGAGGTCCCGGCCGGCCGGGTGGCGCTGTGCGAGGACTCGTTCCGCACCATGTGCGTCGCGGTCAACCAGGGCAGCGCCGCCGCCCAGCTGCGCTCGACCCGCGGCGAGCCGATCGTCATCGCCCGGGTGCACGCGGTGGCTCCCACCCCGCAGCGGCCCCTCCGGGTGTACGACGAGGCCCCCTCGACCGTCACTGCTTAGAAACACGGCCTCGGTACCCTGATCGGGTGAAGCCCCGCGTCGTCCTCGTCACCGGTGTCAGCCGGTACCTCGGCACCCGCCTGGCCTCCACCCTCGCCTCCGACCCGTCGATCGAGCGGGTCATCGGCGTCGACACGGTGCAGCCGCGCCCGGAGTCGCTGCCGACCCTGGGGCGCACGGAGTTCGTCCGCGCCGACATCCGCAACCCCTTGATCGCCAAGGTGATCGCGCAGGCCGAGGTCGACACCGTCGTGCACATGAACGTCATCGCGACGCCCCTGGGCGCGGGTGGCCGCACGGCGATGAAGGAGATCAACGTCATCGGCACGATGCAGCTGCTGGCTGCCTGCCAGAAGGCGCCCTCGATGCGCAAGCTCGTCGTGAAGAGCACGACCGCCGTGTACGGCAGCTCGCCGCGGGACCCCGCGCTGTTCACCGAGGACTCCGAGCCCCGCGCCCTGCCCAAGAGCGGCTACGCCAAGGACGCGGTCGAGGTCGAGGGCTACGTCCGGGGCTTCGGGCGACGGCGACCGGACGTCACCCTCAGCCTGCTGAGGTTCACCAACTTCATCGGCCCGGTCATCGAGACGCCGCTCACCCGCTATCTCTCGCTGCCCGTCGTCCCCACCGTGCTGGGCTTCGACCCGCGCATCCAGCTGTGCCACGAGGACGACGGCATCGAGGTGCTGCGGCGCTGCACCCTGGCGGACCACCCCGGCATCTACAACGTCGGTGGCGCTGGTGTTCTCCTGCTGTCCCAGGCCATCCGACGTGTCGGGCGGCCGTCGTTCCCCGTACCCGCCCCCGCCGTGTCCCTGGTCGCCGGGACCTTCCGTCGCGCCGGCCTCGTCGACTTCAGCCCCGAGCAGATGCGCTACCTCGAGCACGGCCGCGTCGCCGACGTCACGCGCCTCACCAAGGAGCTGGGCTGGGGCCCGCGCCCGACCGCCGAGGCCATGCAGACCTTCGTCGAGCGCAGCCCCCGGATCCTCAACCCCGAGACCGTCGCCGCGGCCGAGACGCGCCTGCTGAAGCTGCTCACCAAGGAGCCCGTCCGTGCCTGAGCCCAGCCCCAACGCGAGCAACGTCATCCCGCTGCGCTCGGACGAGGAGGGCGCGCCCGTCGTCCCGGCCGCTCCCGACGTGGTCGCGGGGTCGGGCTTCGAGCGCCGGCTGGCCGGCGGCCTCGCGTTCCTGCGACGGCGCATCACCGGCGACTACGCGGTCGACGACTTCGGCTACGACGCCGACCTCACCGACCACGTGCTGCTGCCGCCGCTGCGGCCGTTGTACGACAAGTGGTTCCGGGTCGAGACCCGCGGCCTCGACAACATCCCCGACACGGGTGGCGCGCTCATCGTCGCCAACCACTCCGGCACCATCCCGGTCGACGCGCTCATGACGATCCTGGCGGTGCACGACCACCACCCGGCGCAGCGGACGCTGCGGCTGCTCGGCGCCGACCTCGTCTTCCAGCTGCCCGTCGTCGCGCCGGTGGCCCGCAAGAGCGGCCAGACCCTCGCCTGCAACGCCGACGCCGAGCGGCTGCTGAACAACGACGAGCTCGTCGGCGTCTTCCCCGAGGGCTTCAAGGGCATCGGCAAGCCCTTCAGCGAGCGCTACAAGCTCCAGCGGTTCGGCCGTGGCGGCTTCGTGTCGGCAGCTCTGCGGACCGGCAAGCCGATCATCCCGGTGTCGATCGTCGGCGCGGAGGAGATCTACCCGATCCTCGGCAACTCCAAGACGCTGGCCCGGCTGCTGGGGCTCCCCTACGTGCCGATCACGCCGACGTTCCCGCTGCTCGGGCTGCTCGGCGCAGTGCCGCTGCCGTCGAAGTGGATCATCGAGTTCGGTGAGCCGATCGAGACCGCGCACCTCGGCGGTGTCGCGGCGGCCGAGGACCCGATGCTGGTCTTCAACCTCACCGACCAGGTGCGCGAGACGATCCAGTCGACGCTCTACACGCTGCTCATGCAGCGCCGGTCGGTCTTCTTCTAGCTTGCGTCATTCTTCCTGAGCGTGACCTCGGGGCGAGCCGCTATGACGTCAGCGGGAGAGCGCCCGCACCAGGGCCGACCGGTTGCGCTTGTCGTGCCAGCGCTTGAGCTCCATCCCACCGAGCACGGCGGCGACCGCCAGCCCCGTACCTGCCGTCGCCGGCACCCCCACCTTGGCGGCCTTGCGGCCGGTGCGGAAGTCGCGGACCTCCCAGCCGTTCTTGCGGGCGGCGTCGCGCAGGCCCGTGTCGGGGTTGATCGCGACCGCGCGGCCGACGGCGGACAGCATCGGGATGTCGTTGGCCGAGTCGGAGTAGGCCGTGCAGCGCGAGAGGTCGAGGCCCTCCCGCTCGGCGAGCGCCTTGACCGCCTCGGCCTTCGAGGGGCCGTGCAGCGGCTCCCCGACGAGCCGGCCGGTGTAGAGCCCGTCCTCGACCTCCGCGACGGTCCCCAGCGCGCCGGTGAGCCCCAGGCGCTTGGCGATGATCCGGGCGAGCTCCACCGGGGTCGCCGTGACCAGCCAGACCCGCTGACCGGCGTCGAGGTGGGCCTGGGCCATCGCCCGGGTGCCTGACCAGATGCGCTCGGCCATCAGCTCGTCGTAGATCTCCTCGCCGTAGGCCACGATGTCCGCCACCGACTTGCCGGCGACGAGGGACAGCGCCTTCTCCCGCGCCTCGGCGACCGCGGCGAGGTCCTCCTTGCCGCGCACCCGGAAGCGCAGCTGCTGCCACCCGAACCGCAGCAGGTCACCGGTGGTGACGAGCCCCCGGCCGGCCATCCCCTTGCCGAAGAAGTAGATCGAGGCGCCGCGGATCATCGTGTTGTCGACGTCGAAGAACGCTGCGGCCATCGGGTCGGCCGGGACGGCGAGGGACGCCTCGACCTCCGCAGCCGCGGCCGAGGCCGCACCGGCGAGGACGGCGCTCACCCCATCGTCGGACCGCTTCCGGAGCCTCATGCGGCCAACCTACCGAGAAAGGGCGAAGGCCCCGCTCCGGATCGGAGCGGGGCCAACGCCTTCGTGCAGAGCGTGCTTACTTGCCGGCCGCCAGGCGACGACGGCGGGCGACGAACGCGAGGCCCATGAGGCCGGTCGCGACGGTCGCCGTCAGCGGCAGGTTGGCGCCGGTGCGGGGCAGGCTGTGGACCACGACGGGCGTCGCGGCGGCCTGGGCGACCAGCTTGTCGCCGACGGCAGCCTGGGCGCCGACCATCTCGACGGTCAGGAGCTTCTCGCCCTTGGGCAGGAGGCTCGCGATGACCGGCGGGTTGAGGACGAGCTTGGCGGCGGACACCGTGGTGGCGGCCGACGTGCCGTCCTTCGCGACGGACTCGACGGCCGAGCCCGGCTGGAAGTCGAGGCCGAGCGTGTCGCGGAGCAGGCCGAGGACGGTGGCCAGCGTGCTGTTGACCGTGTCCTTCAGCTGCGCCGGGAGGGCGTCACCGAGGGTGCCGGTGAGCTCGATCGTCTTGCCGATCTTCAGCGTGAGGGCGTCGGCGACGTGGACGGTCAGGACACCGGGGGTGTGCAGGACCGACGCGGTGCCGGGCGTGCCGCCGGCCGTGGCCGAAGCGGTCGACTGAAGAGCGTCGACGGAGACGAGGCCGCCGAGGAGCGACAGGCCGGCGAGCTCGTTGTGGACGGTCGACGTGACGGCCTTGCCGGTGCGCGAGATCGTCTGGTCGGACTTCATGATGCCCAGGTCGATCAGGCTGGTGCCGTTGGTCAGGCCGGCGATCGCGGACTGGATCGTCGCGAGCAGGTCGGTCAGGGCGGACGTCACGGTGGCGACGGCCTGCTGCACCGGGGCGGTGACGGGGGCGGCCTGGTTGCTGGTGGCCTGGTTCAGCGTGCCGATCGCCGTGTTGACGACACCGGAGATGGTGTTGGTGGCGGTCTGCGTGGTGCTGTTGACCGTGCCGAGCGTCGTGTTGAGCGTGCCCGTGAGCGTGCTCACCGGGTCGGCGGTCTTGCCGGCACCGAGCAGGTCACCGAGGTTCAGCTGGCCGAGCTTGACGGCCGCGACGGTGGACTCCGAGTGGGCGACGACGCCGTTGAGGGTCGGGTTCTGCACGTTGCTCTTGGCGGCGAGCGCCTTGAGGGTGAGGCCGAGGCCCGCGAGGTTGTCCTGGTCGACGAGCGCGACCGAGTCGGAGTGCTTGCCCTGCAGGTCCGACAGCGCCTGGCCGGCGAGCAGGTCGGAGAGGACGGGGACCTGGCCCTTGCCGATGGTGCCCGTGGCCTTCGCACCGAGGTTGGTGACCGTGGTGACGGTGCCGTCCGTGGTGGAGATGTACTGGTCGATGATCTGGCCGATGCCCGGGAGAGCGACCGGGAGCGCGACGTGCAGGTGCACGACAGCGCCGTTGCCGAGGCCCTGGATCTGGTTGGTGGCGGTGCTGGTGGTGGCGGCAGCCGCGCTGCCGGCGCCGGCAGCGACGAGCGTGCCGGTGGCGAGGGCCAGGGCGGTGAGCCGTGCGACCCGTCCGTTGCTGGTCATGTGAGTCCCCTTGGTCAAGATGCAGTGTGCGGAACGATTCGGCATTGCGGACGTATCGCTTGAACCGGGCATTTCGCACCGGGGCTCGCCGTCTTGACCCCACCAACGACGGGGTGACGCCCAGGTGACGCTCGCCACGAAGAAATTTTTCGGACATCCAGGGACAAAGCACGCATACGGACGGGTTTTGCGGAACTTTTCTGACTCAGGGTGACCACGCGACCCTGGTTTCGCCTAGTCCGGTCGGGCCAGGAACTCGTGACCCAGACGGGGACGAAACGGACATCGCCGTACCCCGGACGCCCCGTGACGTCCGCTCGAACCCCGCCACGGGCTGATCAGCCCGGCGGACGCAACGAGGGCGTCAGCTCTTGGGGTCGCCCAGCAGGGTCGCGACGGGGGTCGCCAGGACCGGCGGGACCGGGAGGGTCGGCACCGGGAGCGGCGGGGTCGGGAGAGGTACGGGCAGCGTGGGCAGCGGCACCGGGAAGGTCGAGGTGGGCGACGGCGAGGGTGACGCGGTCGGCTCGGGGGTCGGCGCGGGGGTCGCCTCGCCGGACGGGCTGTCCGAGGGCTCGGGGGTCGGCGACTGCGACGGCGCGGGCTCGGTCGTGGGCGACGGGGCGAGCGTGGGCTGGCCGCAGGAGCAGGCCGGCACGCCGTTGTTGCTGTCGCTGGAGGCGGTCGGGGCGGCCGTCGCGCCGGGCGTCGGCTCGGGTTGGGCGGGGAGCGCCGGACCGGCGTTGCCCGGGTAGCAGGAACCACCGCAGGTGCCGAGCGCGAGCGTGTCCGTGGCCTGCGTCCCGACCGAGGTCACGAGGGCCAAGGAGTCCTGCGCCTCGTCGCGGACCGCGTCCGGCAGGGCCGGCAGCAGCGCCGAGAGCCGCGACTTCTGCTCCGCCGTGAAGCTGGTGAGGATGCGCAGCGGCGCAGGCTTGCCCGTCTTGTCGTAGACCTTCGTGAGCAGCGCCGACCCGGCCCGCGTCTCGCTGTCGAAGTCGGCGAGGGCCGCGGCGATGTGGGAGCTCTTCGAGCCGCCGAGGGCGAGGCCGGCCGCGACCGGCGTCCCGGGCGCGCCGAGGGAGAGGGAGCCCTCGTCGTGGGCGAGCGCCTTGACCTCGCGCAGGCGCGTGGCGGCGAACTCGAGGTGCTTGGTGCCCTTGGCGGTGTCGCCGCTGGCGAGGTCGAGCTCGACGCTCTCCGACAGGCGCTTCACGCCGTAGAACGGCTGGCCCGGCAGCGAGCGGGTCGCCGCCACCCCGACGCCGGTGACGGCGACGACCGAAGCCATCGCGCCGGCAGCCACGCCGATGCGGCGCTGGGCACGCAGAGACTGGGTCCAGGCCGGTACGCGGGGGCGCGCGAGCGGCTCGGCGTACGGCGCGGCCGCCTGGACGGTCGCGACGGCCACGAGGCGCTGACGCAGGGCGGCCCGGAAGTCGGCCGACGGGGCGGCGAGGACGTCGAGCGTGGGAGCGAGTGCGCGGAGGCGCGTGGCGAGCCCGGCGTAGGGGGCGGTCAGGGTCCCGGGGCCGGCGACGGCGCCGTCCAGGAGGGCGGCGAGCTCGTCGCAGCGCGCACGGGTGCCGAGCGGGTTCATGCCGACCCTCCTTCCGCGCGCAAGGGAGCCGCACCGTCGCGGTCCACTCCCAGCAACGACACAGGCCCAGCAGGGGTGACGGGTTGATGTCCGATTTGCCGGAAGACGTCGATCACAGCTCCACGCCCTCGGGGAGGAGCCGGCCGAGGGTGCGGATCGCGCGGTACTGCAGCGCCTTGATCGCGCCCTCGTTCTTGCCCATGATCGCGGCCGTCTCAGCGACCGACAGGCTCTGCAGGAAGCGCAGCACGACGCACTCCTGCTGCTCGGCGTTGAGCTTCTTGATGGCCTCGAGGAGCACCTTGTTCTGCATGGACTCGAGGACCTCGGCCTCGGGACCGTCGAGAGCCGGAGCGGCCTCGCTCACGTCATCGGTCGTGAGCTCCATGCGGTAGCGGCCGCTCTTGTAGTGGTCCGCGATGAGGTTGCGCGCGATCGTCACGAACCAGGCGCCCACGTCACGGCCCTGCCACGTGAACGACCCGATCCTGCGCAGCGCGCGCAGGAACGTCTCCGAGGTCAGGTCCTCCGCGAGCTGCGTCGACCCGACCCGGTAGGCGATGTAGCGGTAGACCTGGTCGACGTAGCGGTCGTAGAGCTCGCCGAACGCGTCGGCGTCGCCCGCCTGGGCGCGCTCGACGAGACCCATCGCGACGGCGGTGTCCCCCTCGGGCGCGGCGAGGCCGCCCTCGTGCTCAGGCACGGCCGGCGAGGGGACGACGGCGGGCACGTGGGCAGTCGTCACGGGCGCGCCAGACCGACGCGAGTGCCGGGGAGAGTGACGCCCCCCGTACCCGCGTGACCTTGGGCTGTCGCGCGCATCGTGCTCCGTCCCGCACGACCGCGTCCGGTCGTGCGCTTCCGCCATAGTACGGGGCGAAGCGCCGTCTGACAGTCACTCTCCCATCACCGGTTGTCATCACCGGGGTCGGGTCACTCCGCGCCGCGGGCGACGGCCAGGGTGAGGCGCACGAGCTCGCGCTCCAGGCGGGGCAGGCCCTCGACCTTGCCGAGGCAGAGCGTCGCTCCGGCCGCCCGCGCCTGCTCCTCGATCCCGGCGTCGACGTAGGCCGTGTAGAGGACGACCAGCTGCCCGGGGCGGGCGGCGCGGAGCCGGCGGGTCGCCTCGAGGCCGTCGATGCCGGGCATCCGCAGGTCCATCACGACGACGTGCGGGTCGGTCGTGGCGGCGAGCTCCACCGCCGTCTCGCCGTCCGGTGCCTCGCCGACGACGTCGAACCCGTCGAGGCGCAGCATGTCCGCGACGACGGTCCGCACGTGCTCGGTGTCGTCGACGACGAGGACCCGCACGGGTCGTTGCTGAGGCATCCCACTCCCTCGTCGGCGCCAGGCGGGGGGCCCAGGCACAGCACGTACCCTGCCCCCATGGCCTCCCTCGGTCCAGCACCGGTGCCCTCGCACGCGCGGCAGCACGCCGCGCAGCGGCGCCGGCGGCGCCGGCGGACGCGCCTGGTGGCCCGGGCCCTCCTCGTCGGCGTCCTCGCCCTGGTGGTGGGCGCCGGGACCTTCGTGGCGGGCCTGCTCAACGCTCCGATCGACTTCCAGCGCGCCCTTGCGCCCACCCCCGCGGCGGCCATCCTGCTCGCCGCCGACGGGCGGCAGTTCGCCACGATCGAGCCGCCGGAGAAGCGCGAGGAGGTCAAGGGCAGCGACATCCCGCAGGTGATGCGCGAGGCGATCATGAGCGCCGAGGACGAGCGGTTCCTCAAGCACAACGGCGTCGACCCGCTCGCCACGATGCGCGCGCTGTTCCGCGACCTCACCGGCGGCAACACGCAGGGCGGCTCGACGCTGACCCAGCAGTACGTGAAGAACGCCTATGTGGGCAACGAGCGCACGGCCATGCGCAAGATCCGCGAAGCCGCGCTCGCCTTCCGGCTCGAGCAGAAGCTGTCCAAGCAGCAGATCCTGACCGACTACCTCAACGCGCTGTACCTCGGCAACGGGCTGTACGGCGTGCAGGCCGCCTCGAAGTACTACTTCGGCGTCCAGGTGAAGGACCTCGACTACAACGTGGGCCAGAAGGTCCGCGACCCGATCCTCGCCCTGGCCCGCGCGTCCCTCATGGCCGGCATCGCCCCTGCGCCGTCGGCGTGGAACCCGATCGCCGACTTCCGCACGGCCCGGGTCCGGCAGCAGTACACGCTGAACCGGATGGTCGTGAACGGCTACATCAGCGCCGAGCAGGCGACGAAGGCCTACCGCGTCTACACGAAGCGCTCCACGATCCAGCAGAACACCCCGCCGGTCCCGGTCAACCCGGCGCCGGAGTTCACCGACTACGTCGTCCCCAAGATCAAGGCGGACCCGCGCTACGACGAGGACACCTTCTTCCGCGGCGGCATCCGGGTGAAGACGACCCTCGACCTCGACCTCAACACCGCCTTCCAGCAGGCGCAGCGCGAGGTGCTCCCCGACGGCAGCGAGCCGCAGTCGGCCCTCGTCGCGGTGGACTACCGCAACGGCGAGATCAGGGCGATGTCGACGCTGCGGCGCCAGCCCGCGGTGACGAAGGACGGCAAGGTCCTCTACAAGGCCGTCACGGGCTACCAGCGCAACGGCTTCAACCTCGCGACGAACGCCCTGCGGTCGACCGGTTCGACGATCAAGACGTTCACGCTCGCGACGGCGCTGTCCAACGGCTACAGCCTCGACGACACCCTGCCGGGGCCGGTGCAGATCACGATCAAGTGCGCCTGCAAGGGTGGCAGCTACGTGCTGCACAACGCGGGCGACGGCGAGGGCGGCCGCTCGTACACGCTGCGCAACGCCCTCGCCAACTCCATCAACACCGTCTACGTGCCGCTGGCCAACAAGGTCGGCCGGGACAAGGTCGCCCGGCTCGCGGAGCACGCCGGGCTCGCGCCGCTGCCACCCGACAAGCACAGCCTCGAGGGCCGCTCGGGCGCGCCGGCCAACTTCCTGTCCTTCGGCATCGGCGGTGGCGCGGACGTGACGCCCCTCGCGGAGGCGGTCGCCTACGGCACGCTGGCCAACGGCGGTGTGCACGTGTCGCCGCGCTCCTTCACCGAGATCCGCACCGGCGCCGCCGGCACGAACCCCGGCCAGGTGCTCTTCACCACCAAGCCCTCGGGCCTGTCGCGGGTCGTCAGCTCCAAGGTCGCCGACCAGGTCGTCTCGGCCCTGAAGGACGTGGTCGCCTTCGGGACCGCGAC
>Ga0070658_10003602_pt1 | contig 12689 bp, 8 predicted proteins | sample KBSC13metaG_FD_64664 | JGI IMG/M metagenome (GOLD analysis project Ga0070658, IMG submission 64664) | Corn rhizosphere microbial communities from Kellogg Biological Station, Michigan, USA - KBS C1-3 metaG | ecosystem: Host-associated > Plants > Roots > Rhizosphere > Soil ... | reverse complement strand
CCACATACTTCTTCTTAGACGTGTACCCGATCGCGTAGCTGACATAGCCCTCAAACTGCTCCGTCTGTTTCACGCCCGTGATCGTCCTTGTCTTTGAGCCAAGATCCTCGCGAATACGGCAGTTCCACGCGACCATGTGGATGTGGACGCCTTTGAATAGGGGGCCACGCATGTGAAGGTTGGCGCCGCTGTAGTTCTGGATGGGCGGCTTCTCATTTGTGATCTCAACCGCTGGGAGCGTCTTGCTGTTGAGCTCGAATGTCACTGTTTCAACGCTTCCGCTCGCCGCCTTTGTGACGCTGCGGATCGATCCTTGCTCCGTGCAGCGTGGTTCCTGCGAATAGGCACCGGCTACCAGAGCGGCCATTCCGTACAGAAGGGTCGCGAGGGTGATAAATGGTTTCTTCATAAGCTCAAGAACGCTGTTGATTTGGCTTTTTGCGGGAGGGTATTCGACAATGAATCTGCCACAAACAGGCCGTTTTTACCACTCATGCACTATCACCTGATCGGAATTTGCGGTACCGCGATGGCGTCGCTCGCCGGAATGCTGCAGGCCCGCGGCCACGCTGTTACGGGCTCGGACCAAAACGTCTACCCGCCTATGTCGACGCAGCTCGAGGCTCTCGACATCGAAATAATGTCCGGCTACAAGGCCGAGAATACCGACCTGCCGCGTGATATCACCGTCATCGGCAACACGATCATGCGTGGCAATCCAGAGCTTGAGGAGGTGCTCAACCGCAAGCTCGCCTACCGCTCACAGGCCGAGACCGTAAGAGAAGAATTCATTCGCGGCCGGCGTTCCCTGGTGATCGCCGGCACCCATGGCAAGACAACGACAACCTCTCTCGCGACGTGGATGTGCGAGGTCGGCGGGTTAGATCCGACGTTCCTCGTCGGGGGAGTCGTGCAGAACTTTGGTGCTTCGTTCCGGGTCACTGAGAGTGAGTACTTCGTGATCGAGGGCGACGAGTACGATACGGCTTTCTTCGATAAAAAGCCGAAGTTCATGTCCTATCTGCCCGAGATCGCTATCGTGAACAACATCGAGTTTGATCACGCTGATATTTATAAGGACCTCGATGCCATCAAGTGGCAGTTCTCGCGATTGATGAACCTCGTTCCCGGCAACGGCCGTCTCATCTGCGGTGTGGACTCGCCCGAGGTGGTAAACGTTCTCGAGTCGATGAACGGGAAGCTCTTCACGACCGTAGAGACATTCGGCCTCTCAGATGCTGCGAAGTGGCAGGCAAGGGACATAAAATTCTCTCAGGCCGGCACTCAGTTCAGCGTCTATCGTTCTCGAGAGCCTTGGGCGGTCTTCACGACCGGCATGATAGGCGAATTCAATATTCGCAACTGCCTGTCGGTGATCATAGCGGCGGATGCATGGGGTATCTCGAAGGAGAAGATGCAGGAAGCCTTCGATACGTTCAAGTCCGTGAAAAGGCGCATGGAGGTTCGCGGAGTAAAGGGTGGTGTGACTGTCATCGACGACTTTGCACATCATCCGACGGCGGTCGACGAGACTCTCAAGGCGCTTCGCCAGCGGTACCCCTCCAATCGGCTGATCGCCATATTCGAGCCGCGGTCGAGGTCCTCGCGACTATCGATCTTTGAGGAGCAGTACAAAAGAGCGTTCACTCACGCTGACCAGGTGATCATCGCAGGCGTCTTCAACCCCGAGGATGCAAAGAACTATGGAGACACGCTCCTCGACGTTGAGAAGCTCGTCTCTGACATTGGCTCCACAGGTAAGGTGGCGTTAACGTTTCCTGATGCCGATGCCATCGTGTCCTCACTCTCGGGTGAGATGCGAGACGGCGATGTCATCGCCGTGATGTCGAACGGCGGCTTCGGCGGCATACACGACAAACTACTTGCAACCTTGGAGATTTGAGGGCGGGCGATCTCGCGAAGATTGCGGAGGACCAGGCGGCTATCGGGCCTTACTCTCGCTGATATTTTTTCTTGTAATCCGCCAATTTTCCATTCATACTTCCCCTGTTTTGCTCTCGTTGTTATCAGTGGCTGATACGACCGTCCGGTAACTCAGAAGCGGTGCTTTTCGGGTCGGCAGAAGAGAGTTGGTCATTGGCAATCTGAAGCAAAGATCTTCTGGTCGGGATACGCACCGCTGCTTTGGCGAGATAATGATTTCGCGATAGTTCACACGCCTGCCTTACTGCTTCGCTACGAACACATAGAGGAAATGGGAACCAAACTTTACGTCGGCAACTTGTCGTTCAATGTTACGAATCAGGACCTGCAGGAGCACTTTGCCGCTGCCGGTGCCGTTGAGTCAGCGAATGTAGTGATGGACCGCGAGACGGGACGCTCGCGTGGATTTGGCTTTGTTGAGATGGCGTCTGACGATGAGGCGAACGCAGCCATCGCACAGTTTAACGGGACCGAGTTCGATGGTCGTAATCTTGTCGTGAACGAGGCTCGCCCGCGCGAGGATAATCGCGGTGGTGGCGGAGGCTACGGCGGTGGCGGAGGCGGCGGTGGACGTCGTGGCGGCGGCGGCGGAGGCTATGGCGGCGGTGGCGGTGGTGGACGCCGCGGCGGCGGCGGGGACTACGGCGGCGGAGGAGGCCGTTTCGAAGGGAACCGCTGGTAGTCAGCGTGTAACAGTTACTGGTAACGGGTGAGAGGTGCAAACTTCTCACCCGTTCCTCTTTCGATCACTGATCTATTTGTCCGCCAAAATTCGCAAGGTCCAGGATGATCCGATCAATGAAGGTTGTACGGATACTTGTAGCTCCGGGCACGCCATTGACGATCACGGATACGATCAACTGATCACCACTCTTGGTCGTGACATAACCGGAAAGTGCTGAGACTTGATCAAGCGTGCCGGTCTTCCCGCGAAAATTCTCTGATGCCGCGGTCCCCTTGAACCTGTTTCGCAGTGTCCCGTCAATACCGCCGACGGCGAGAGCGTTTCGCCAGAAGAGAGCATTTGGACTCTGCTTGGCCATATAGGTGTAGAGCTTTACGATCGAGTCCGGAGTGACGAGGTCATGCCTCGACATACCGCTGCCGTCGCGTTGGTTGACGGCGTCGACCGGGATCGAGGCCTGCTGGAGAAATGTTCTGACCACTCCGAGGCCTAACTCTGAGCTGTCCCCTTTCGCGCCAGCCTTCCTTCCGACCTCTTCTCCCAACGTCCAGAGGATGGTCTCAGTGAACATATTTTGACTCGGCTTCATCGTCTTCGCGGCTATCTCGCTGAAGGGAGGTGACTCGAGCCTTGCGATCTCAGTCTGCTCGGCGGGTTTTGTCCCGGAGGGCATTACGCGTGCAGGGCCGGCGACAGTGACGCCTTTTTTCTCGAGCCTCTCTTTCAGGAGAGCGATGAACAATTCAGCCGGATGGGTAACGGTCAAATTACCCGTCCATTCACTAGCCGCGGGCATGCTGCCTGAGATCGCGACGATGTTACGGTCAAGTGCCTTTTTCACCACGACTGCCTTCTGCGAGCCACCGGTGGTGCAAGTATTCGTCATCTGATAAACCGTATTCGCCGGTAAGATAGAGACGGAACACGGCTGTCCGGATGCTGTCCCTCGTACCTTCAGGTCCACGGAATTGTTGTTGATAGGAAACGCAGAGACCTCGGCTCCGTCATACCACTGCAGGTCGTCCCACTCCCACGTCTCAGGAACGGCGTTCCCGCTGAAGTAGCTTTCATCCGCGACAAGCGAGCCCTCTACGCGTTTAACGCCCGACGCCGCGATCTTATCCGCCAGAGCGTCCAGGCTCTTGTAATAATCACCAGGCGAGAAGAGCGTCGAGAACGACACATCACCACGGTCCATCACGCGAAGATCGCCTCTAACGGTTCCCGTTGGATCCGGCGGAGCTGCGGTATACGCACTTGTGACGAATTTGAAATTGGGACCGAGCCGCTCGAAGGCGGTGGCGACGGTAAAGTTTTTCATATTCGACGCAGGTACAAAGTACTTGTCCGGATCCTGCTCAAACACGACCTTACCGCTCGCCAGTGAGACGATCTTGATGCCGACGCGCCCGCGGCGTACTGACGGATCGAACGTCCGGCTGCGAATAGTATTCTGCAGATCAGCCAGAGTGGGTGTTGTCACCGGCACAGGGGTTGGCGGTGGAGTATTTGCCGGTGCCGGAACGATCGGGGTCGGACTCGCCGCCGGGTTCGTCCATATGGCAGGTGTGCCCAGCGGCACAGGAGTGCCGGCGAGCACTCGAGGCCTCCCGGTGGTCGGCGTCGGTGTTGCGGCGACACGCTCATCTGCGGCAACGGTACGGCCAAGGGACAAGGGTAAGGCCGCCGCTGCGGTGATCAGAGCCAGGGTTAGGAAGGTCTTGTTCATTGGAATTGCTCCATATTGCGTCAATTTTCGCTCAGTCGGAAACGCAAACAGCAGCCCCGACTGGTCGGGACTGCTGTTTCGATTCCTCTTGGCTGGTAACTTACTGCTCTTATTTACACTTTGAGTATCCGCAATCCCGGCATGCATCGCAGCCCGAGACATGCTCCAGCTGGCCGCCGCATTCCGGACACTCGCTGACCATCGACGACATTCCGCCGGTGGGCAGAGAGTCGAAGTTGGCCGCTCCCTTTTGCAGCGTCCGGAGCGACTCGGGCTTGCCCTTCAAACGGCGATCGACGAGCAGCAGGCATTCGGCAAGTGCCTGCTCAGGTGATGTTAAGAGGCGCTCGTTGAACCAGACGGCGTGCGTGCCCGTGACCTTGTTGAGGCTGTTTGCGACCTCATGCGGCTCAAAGCCGCCGCGGAGCATCTTCGACGCCAGGAGCCCAACACCCGCACTGATCGGACCGGCGACAAACACCTCCAGGATCCGCTGGCCATCGTGATTGACCGTAACGTACAGGTTCTGATTGTCGAACGGGATCCTCCACGTTGAGCCCTGCAGCTCGCGAGGACGCTCAACGCGGCCCGGCCATTCAGATGTCTTGACCGCCGGTGCCGCACTCGCTGCTTCGGGGGCTGAGGCGAGATCCTCTTTGCCCTTGGCATCCGTGCCCCCTTCCTTCTTCATCGTGTTGAGCACCTGGTTGTCCCGGCTGCCGTCGCGATAGTAGCTGACAGCCTTGCAGCCGAGCTTTCGGGCGAGATGGTACAGCTCATCGACGGACTCAACAGTGTCGTCATTAGCACCGTTGCAGGTCTTTGATATCGAATTGTCGACGTGCTTTTGTGCCGCCGCGAGGACCTTTACATGCTCGAGTGACTTAATGCTCATCGCCGAGATGAATTGCGGCGGCAGTTCGTCCTCATGCTCGACAACATACTGCGCGGCCTCACGGATAGACTCTTCATTCGTTTGATCGACCTCAACGCCGAGTGCCCGGGCAGCTTCGGTATGAACGTACGTTCTCGTGCCGAGCGTGTCTTGCCGGACGTATGCCCATGAGAAATTTGGCTCGATACCCGAGGACGTCTCCGCCACGAGTGAGATCGTGCCTGTCGGTGCGATCGTCGTCACCTCGTAGTTTCTCGGAGTGAGTGGGATGTCGCGGGGTATGCCTAGCTCATCATAGATGAACTGAGAATAGGATTCTCTGTTTGCTTCGAACTCAGGGAAAACTCCCTTTTCCTGACCTAAACTCAGCGACGCCAGCCATGACTCACGTCGGATGAAGCCCATTACCCGTTCCATCAACTCTATCGACTCGTCCGAGCCGTAGGTGACGCCGAGTTTGAGGCAAAGGTCGGCAAAGCCCATTATGCCGAGCCCGACCGGTCGAGTTCGCTTGACGACGTCGTCGATCTCCGGCAGCGGGAAGTGGCCGGCATCCACAACGTTATCGAGGAAACGCGTGCAAAGATGCGTAACGCTCGACATCCGCTCCCAGTCGATCACGCCTTCACCATTGATATTCGTCTTGAAGAACTTCGCAACGTCGATCGACCCCAGATTGCACGAGTTGTTAAAGTGCAGCATCTGCTCCCCGCACGGATTGCATGCGAAGATCGGGCCCATCGACTTGATCATGTGATTGTGTCGATTGACCTCGTCAATAAAGATGATCCCGGGTTCGGCGTACTTATGTGCTGATGCGATGATGCGATCCCAAATATCGGGTGCAAAGACCATTCCGGCCATCGGGGGTTCCTCGGCCGTGCAGTCGCTCAGGTCTGCTGTCTCGAACGCAAGCTTGTCGGTGAATGTTACGGTCGAGCCGTCCGGCCGGCGATAGAGCTTGTAATCCTCGCCCGTGACCGGGTCGTGAACCGCCTGCGTCCACGGCTCACCTTTAAACTCGGTCTGGAACCACGTGCCGCGGTCTACCGCATCCATGAACAGGTCGGTCACTGTCACCGATATATTGAAATTCGTAAGGCTCGTCTGATCGTTCTTCGCGTGTATAAAGCGAAGAACGTCAGGATGGGTCACAGCGAGAATGCCCATGTTTGCACCGCGACGAACACCGCCCTGCTTCACGACCTCGGTCGTCTGGTTGACGATGTTCATGAATGACACAGGTCCGGACGCCACGCCACGCGTCGACTGGACCATCGCTCCCGCGGGACGCAGGAACTCGTAGGTCATACCCGTGCCGCCGCCCGTCTGGTGGATCACCGCGACATTTTGAGCATGCTCCATGATCCCTTCGATCGAATCCGGCACGTTCAGCACAAAGCACGCGGCGAGCTGCCCCTTAGGTTTTCCCGCATTGACCAGGCAGGGCGTGTTGGGCACGAATTCGCGAGCCAGCATAACCGTCGTCATGCGGTCGTAAAACATCTTCTGCTTGGCCGGGTCCGTCTCAGCACGCGATACGTGGCCCACGACCCGGCGTACGATGTCGTCCCATGTCTCTACGGGATCACCATTCTCGTCCCTGAGCGAGTAGCGCTTGGCAACTACCTTCTGTGCGTTTAGTCCAAGAGGGATGATGTCGCGAGCTGTCGCGGCTCCCGTGCCGTTGCTATTTTGGTCGATAAAGCTGTTTACCGGGGACTCGAATACGGTGCTCATAAGGGATCTCCTGTGGCCAGGTGCAAGGGCGAGTTCGCTCTGTGTGTTTACAGGATATTTTACCATCCTGTCACCCTCCGTTAGAACTCTAAGATTGTGTTTTTGGAGCTTGAGAAGCCTACGATAATTTCGGTCAGCTCAAGTGGGAGAAGTCTAATGCGACACCTTAACGATTGTCAAGGAAATTCTCCTCGAGACAACAAGATGTTGTGGAAAAGCTGTGGAAAGACACCAAATGTCGCTGCATTGCGTTCCATCCGTCGATAGCCGATAATCACGCGAGATGGCTGATTTCACAGCATTTTTGGCCAATGTAGCGGGCTCCGTAGAGGGGTATCTGGACCGGGTAGTGCCGGCTGCCGACACGCCCCCGGAAAGACTCCATGAGGCGGTCAGATGGAGCCTCTTAGGAGGCGGGAAAAGGGTGCGCCCGGCACTCGTGATCGCCACCGCTGAAACTTTCGGCGGGAAGGGCCACCTGGCGTATGGGGCTGCTGCGGCACTTGAGCTGATCCACACCTATTCGTTGATCCATGACGATCTTCCCTCAATGGACGATGATGACCTGCGACGGGGTCGAGCGACGTGCCACAAGCAGTTTGGCGAGGCGACGGCCATTCTCGCGGGAGACGTCCTTCAGACGATCGCCTTCCAGGTTCTCACCAATGACGAACTTCTCCCCGGAGGCGACAAACGCCTGCAGATCATATCGCTCATAGCTGCGGCCGCAGCTGACATGGTCATTGGGCAGCAGCTCGACCTCGATGCCGAGGGGGCTCAAGTCACCCTCGGGCAACTCGAGCAGATCCATCGAAAGAAGACGGGATCTATCATCTCCGCGTCCGTTATCGTCGGAGGGCTGATCGGCGATGCGACGGGTGACGAGATCACTGCGTTGACGAGGTACGCTGAGGCTTTAGGACTCCTCTTTCAGGTCACCGACGATCTCCTCGACATCACGCAGTCGACCGAAACGCTCGGTAAGACAGCGGGCAAAGATATAGTTTTTTCTAAAGCGACGTATCCGTCCCTCATCGGACTCGAGGGTACAAGGCAACTCGCCGGCGAACTCGCCGCGACTGCAGATTCGGCTCTTTCCGCCATTGAGCGGGACACCTCTCTACTCAGCGGCATGGTCGACCGCGTCTCCAACAGGGTCAGCTAAACGGGAACGAACGCCCGATTGATACTTTTCTGCACGCGTGGCTATGCGTGTGCCGACGCAAAACCGAAATCTGCTCTGGATCGCCCTCACAGCGGCCGCCGTCTTCCTGTATGCGCCGGTGTTGCTGAAGCTGGGCCGCGACTGGTGGACGGATGAGAACTATTCTCACGGACTATTGGTCCCATTCGTTATTGCCTTCGTGATCTGGGGTCTGCGGGCTCAGGTCGTCTCGCGAGTCAGTCTGCCCGGCAAAGTCGTCGCCTGGTGCGGAATCGCCTTGTCATTGCTGCTGCTCGTGGCCGGCACACTCGGTGCCGAGCTCTTCACTCAGCGAATATCATTGGTAGCGATGCTCGCGTCCATCGTTCTGCTCTTTTTTGGCCGAAAGGCTGTCGAGATCCTTGCGGTCCCGTTCGCACTGCTGCTGCTGGCTATTCCGGTGCCGCAGATCCTGTTCAATCGCATTGCTCTCCCGCTCCAGGGTTATGCGTCGCAGATGGCCGTTTGGGGTATCAGGATGTTTGAGGTACCAACGGTGCGTAAGGGGAACGTCATCGATATCCTGCCGAATGGGGGAATTCAGTCTATCTCGCTTGAGGTGGTCGAGGCGTGCAGTGGTATCCGCAGCCTGATGACGCTGGTGACGCTCGCTTTGGTCCTCGGCTATTTTACAAGGACCAGGGAAGGCGGCGGTTTCGCTAATATGTCTCGCCCGGACATCATCAGGACACTGATTCTGATGTTTGCGGCGGTGCCGATCGCGGTGCTGACCAATGCGGCACGTGTTACCTCGACCGGTGTCCTGACGTTTTATTACGGCAAGCAGGCGACAGGCCCTCCGGTGCATGACGTGTCCGGTTGGTTAGTTTATGTCGCAGCATTAGGCCTGCTGATCGCGGTGAACATCGGACTTAAGTGGGCACTCCCCTCCAGCGACTCAGACGCCTCAAGTAACAGCGGCGGAGGTATATCGGATTCTCTCTTCCTTGACTCCGGCCAGATCAGTAGCCGAACGGCGTTGATCCTGATCATAGTCCTTGCCTTAGCGGGGCTCGGGATCAATTGGTTGGCTGATCGGGCAGAGGTTGTGCCTGAAAGGCGTTTATTGACGACTCTCCCATCCGAAATAGGTGAGTGGCGGCAGCGCGGCGACGAGATCCGCTTCAGCAAAGAGGCGGAGGAGGTTCTTCGGGCGACGGACTACACCACGCGCGAGTACACGGCTGCGAATGGCCGAGTTGCGAATATCCACGTAGGCTACTACGCCACGCAGCGCACAGGCTCGACATATCACAGTCCGCAGAACTGCCTACCGGGGGCGGGCTGGATAATGAGCCACCCGGAGGTCGTGACCATTACCACTGCTGAGCGCCGGAGTTTCACCGCCAACCGCTATCTGCTCGAGAACGGTCCGTATCGTGAGGTAATGCTCTATTGGTACGAGGGCCGCGGCCGTACCGAGTCGAGCGAGTACCTCGACAAACTCAACACTATTCTTGACTCCGTATCCCGCCGCCGTACAGACGGGGCTATGGTGCGTGTCATGACCGACGTAGCGGGCGACGAATCCGCGGCCCAGGCAGCCGCCTCTGACCTTGCCGCACAGCTCGACGATCTTCTTCCTCCATATATACCTGAATAGATCCGGGACCGAGGACGGTGTAAATATGAGGTTGCGCGGGTCCCGCATTCCACAACCCGCGTCAACTCTGCTAACGTCAACCTATGCCATTTAGGAGTGGATATGTCGCGCTTGTCGGGCGGCCTAATGCCGGTAAATCGACGCTGCTCAACCGGCTTGTGGGTGAGAAGATCGCGGCTGTTTCTAACAAGCCTCAGACTACGCGACACCGCATTCAGGGTGTGGTCACGCGGCCTGAGGGACAGATCGTTTTTGTCGATACACCCGGCGTCCACAAGCCCGGACACCTGCTAAATAGGCGAATGATGTCTGCGGTACACGACGCGATCATGTCAGTGGACCTTATCGTGCTAATGCGTGATGCGAGTGTATCGACAGGTAATGGGGACCGGTTTGTGCTTGATCTCGTAAAACAAAGCGGTTCGGGCGGCGAGGGGGACGCGGTCAGGCCCGCGGTACTGGTGCTCAACAAGATCGACAAGATACACGAGAAACGCGAGCTCTTGCCCTTGATGGACTGGTACGCCCATGAGTATCAGTTCCAGGAGATCATTCCCGTGTCGGCTCTGAAGGGCGAGGCTGTCGACGACATGCTGGACTCGATCGTCAAGCACCTGCCCGAGGGCGAGCCTATCTTTGACGAAGACGAGCTCACGGATCAGCCGCTCCGTATGATCGTCGCCGAGATGGTGCGGGAGAAGATACTCTCGACAACCGGCGAGGAGATCCCGTACGTGACCGCGGTAGTGACCGAGAAGTGGGACGACTCAGACCCGGAGATCACCGAGATCTATTGCGCGATATTCGTCGAGCGTTCCTCTCAAAAGAGCATCATCATCGGTAAAGGTGGCTCTCGCGTCAAGGACATCGGCACCGCCGCACGTATGGACATTGAGCGACTGCTCGGCAAACGTGTTTTCCTCAAACTTTTTGTAAAGGTCGTCGAGGACTGGCGAAACCGCGGCGGGGAACTGGACGAGATGGGGATACGGGAATAGTCTCTGCAAGAGCAGATCGCTTACTTCTCTTATGGTTGGAAAGCATTGGTTTGGGGTGGAGGTCACGGTAGCGGCCGAGGCCAGCGAGGCTGTAGAGTCGGCGCTGAATATCATCGGCGCAGTCGGTACGGCGATCGACTCATTGAGGAAAAAGGCCGGGGAGCCCCTGGTCGTTGCTGGATTCTTTGAGGAGCCGATCTCTCTCGAGGACGTAGAGGACGCGATCGGAGAGGAATTTGAGCGGGACCGCATCGAGCGTGATGTCGTTACCTCGGTGGAGTTCAAAAGGATTGACGAGCAGGACTGGCTCGCCGAGTGGAAAAAGCATTGGCAGCCTACCGCTGTAGGGCCATTTATTATTGCACCGCCGTGGTCAGAGGTGCCCGACACCGGGAAACAGGTGATCAGGATCGAGCCCAACATGGCGTTCGGTACCGGTACGCACGAGACGACTCAGCTCTGTCTGGAGGCGCTCGCTCACAAGCTCACGGGCGGGATGACGATGATCGACGTAGGGACTGGAACCGGAATTCTCTCGATCGCAGCGGCGAAGCTGGGCTCACGTCACATCCGGGCGTTCGATACAGACGCGGCGTCTGTAAACATCGCCGCGCAGAATGCCCAAGCGAATGGTGTGGTGGACGCGATCATGTTTTACGAGGACACGATCGATGAGCATACCGAGCCCGCCGATCTGATCGTCGCAAACCTCACCATTGACGTGATCAAGCCGATGCTGCCGCTGCTCGTTGAGAAGGCAGAGATCTGGCTCATCCTCTCGGGCATCCTCGCTATTCAGGAGACAGAGGTGCGGGAGGCCCTCGGTCATTGCAAGGTCTGGGACATCGAGGTCACCCGTCGCGGTGAGTGGATCGCGGTCACCGTCGGGACCTAAGGCTTCTTTGGTTGAACGGCGGATGGTATGTCCCCGTCGTCGGGGATGGTAAGTACGGGATCACGCGGCTTTGTTCGCGGCTTGGGAGCAACCCTCAGCGTAGGTGCGAATAAAGGAAGGCTCATCAGGTGAGGGTTCAACGGCTCAGACCGTCTGAGCATCGTTCCGCCGCGGCCTCCGACCCAGAGTTTCGTGCCGCCCCTATATACCACGGACTGCAGCACCTTGGTCGTCGGACTCGGCTGGGTCGCCCACGTTTTGCCGCCGTCCTCGGTGATAAGAATGGTCCCGAGTTCGCCTACGGCTACTGCGGCGTCGCGTCCGAAAGCATCAACTGAGAATAGGTTTGAGCGGCTGGGACTCTCAGAGTCCTGCCAGGTGGCCCCTGCGTCACTGGTCTTCAGCGTGATCCCATTCGAGCCGACGGCAAAGCCGTTGAGCTTGTCGTAAAAGCTGACGGCATAGAGATTTTCTTTTACGTTCGTCTTAACGGGTGTCCACGTCTCGCCGCCGTCCTCGGTACGGAGCACCGTGCCGCGATCCCCTACGATGACCCCGTGCTTCTCATCCGCAAACTTGATGTCCTCGAGCCACTGCTTCGAGATGTGCGGGAGCGTCTCCCAGTAAGCACCGCTCGAGTCCGTCTTGAGGATAGTTCCGGCGGAACCTACCGCAAATCCCAGCTTGTCGGAGATAAAGGCGACGGATAAAAGGTCCGCATCGGAGTTTGCTACGCCTTTGCCCCAGCTTGCACCGCCATTGACCGTCCTCAGGACGGTTCCCTTATCACCGACTATCCAGCCTCGTTGGCCGTCCAGGAATGTCGTTGAGTTAAGGCCCGCATCCGTGTCCGAGAATACCGGAAGCCAATCCCGACCCCCGTCATTAGTCAGCCATATCCGTCCGTTCGAGCCGACACTCAGGCCGACCTCGTCACTTACGAATGTCAGATCATTCACGTCCTCGCGTCCGCCCTCGCTCAGCCGCTGCCATGAG
>Ga0070658_10003600_pt1 | contig 12689 bp, 11 predicted proteins | sample KBSC13metaG_FD_64664 | JGI IMG/M metagenome (GOLD analysis project Ga0070658, IMG submission 64664) | Corn rhizosphere microbial communities from Kellogg Biological Station, Michigan, USA - KBS C1-3 metaG | ecosystem: Host-associated > Plants > Roots > Rhizosphere > Soil ... | reverse complement strand
GCCAGCAGCAGCAGGAGCGTGGCGACCAGCGCCCGACGGGAAGAGAGCATATCGGGAAGAGATACCCGCGAGGAGGGCAACGGTTCGGACGGAATCCGGGAAAGATACACCGGCGACGAGGGAGCGCCCACTGTCGGGGTCGTCGCCGCGCTAACTGGCCCCGCCCGAGGCGGGGCGTGGACGCGGCTGCCGTGGGGCCATGTGCGGCGTCTCAACAAGTCCCGTAAAGTAGGCGATCGTGCGCGCCAGCCCTTCCCGCACCGGCACCGTCGGCTCCCAGCCAAGCATCGTACGCGCGCGGGTGATGTCCGGACGTCGAACCTTCGGATCGTCCACCGGCAGCGGTTCGCGGACGATGCGGGACGACGAGCCGGTCAGCTCGACGACCAGTTCGGCGAGCTGCCGTACGGTGTACTCGTCGGGATTGCCGATGTTCGTCGGCTTCGCGTCGCCGTGCATGAAGAGCCGGTAGATCCCCTCGACCTCGTCGGACACGTAGCAGAAGCTGCGGGTCTGCGAGCCGTCGCCGTACACGGTCAGCGGCTCGCCGGTGAGTGCCTGCACGATGAAGTTCGACACGACACGTCCATCTCGCGGGCGCATGCGTGGGCCGTACGTGTTGAAGATGCGCACGATGCGCGTATCCAGTCCGTGGTGCGTGTGGTACGCCATCGTGATCGCTTCGGAGAAGCGCTTCGCCTCATCATAGACCGCGCGGGGCCCGACAGGGTTTACGTTGCCCCAGTACTCCTCCGTCTGCGGATGCACGAGCGGATCGCCGTAGACCTCGGACGTGGACGCCATGAAGAAGCGCGCGCCCTTCTCGCGCGCGATCTCCAGCGCGTGGTGTGTGCCCGCCGAGCCGACAAGGAGCGTCTCGATCGGCAGCTCGAGATAGTCGATCGGGCTCGCCGGCGACGCGAAGTGGAGCACGCCATCGAGCGGGCCGTTGAACGTGGTCGGCGCCGAAATGTCGTGACGTACGAAGCTGAAGCGTGGCTCGCTCGCCAGGTGCGAGATGTTGTCCTCGTGCCCGGTGACGAAATTGTCGAGCCCGACCACCTCGTGACCGTCGGCGAGGAAGCGATCGCAGAGATGCGAGCCGAGAAAGCCCGCCGCGCCGGTGATGAGGACTCTCACGCCGCCGAACCGCGGCCGATGGAGTCGTACGCAAAGCCAAGTGCGCGCATCTTTCGCGCGTCGTACAGATTGCGTCCATCGACGACGACGGGGCTGCGCAGCAGGCGACGGATGCGCGCGAAGTCGGGATGGCGATACTCGTTCCAGTCGGTCACCACCACCAGCGCGTCGGCGCCATCGATCGCGTCGTAGCCGTTCTCGGCGAACTCGACTCGCGTGCCGAGCCGGCGCGTCGCTTCGTGCATCGCGACTGGATCGTGGGCGACGACCTGCGCCCCGGCATCGAGGAGCTCGTCCACGAGAATGAGCGCCGGCGCCTCACGCATGTCGTCGGTGTTCGGCTTGAACGCGAGGCCCCACAGCGCGACCCGCTTTCCCTTCACCGGGCCGGCGAGCGCTGTGAGCTTCTGGAACAGCCGGCGCTTCTGCGCGTCGTTGGCTTCCTCCACCGCGCTCAGCACTCGCAACGGCACGTCGTACTCGCACGCCGTGCGCACGAGCGCCTTGACATCCTTCGGGAAGCAGGAGCCACCATATCCCGGGCCGGGAAAGAGGAACGCCGGTCCGATGCGCCCATCCGATCCGATGCCCTTGCGGACGTTGTCCACGTCGGCGCCGACGCGCTCGCACAGCAGGGCGATCTCGTTCATGAACGAGATGCGCGTCGCCAGCATGGCGTTGGCGGCGTACTTCGTCATCTCCGCCGACGGGATGTCCATGAAGATGATCGGCTTGCCGGTGCGGACGAACGGCGCGTACAGCTCGGCCATCACGCTTCGCGCATGATCGGTCTCCACGCCGATCACCACGCGATCGGGACGCATGAAGTCCTCGATCGCTGCCCCCTCCTTGAGGAATTCGGGATTGCTGCACATGTGGAACGGGAAGCGCGCCGTCTCGCCGATCACCGCCGCCACCCTGCTCGCCGTCCCGACCGGTACCGTGGACTTCGTCACGACGACGAGCTCGCGCGTCATGTGCTCGCCGATCACCTTCGCCACGCTGAGGACGTGTCGCAGATCAGCCGAGCCATCCTCGTCCGGTGGCGTGCCGACGGCAATGAACACCACGTCCGCGGCGGCGACGGCGCCGGCGATGTCGGTGGTGAAGGAGAGTCGCGCCTGCCGCTGATTGCGCTCGACGAAGTCGTCGAGACCAGGCTCATAGATCGGCAGCACGTTCTCGCGCAGCCGCTCGATCTTGCCCGCGTCCACGTCGGCGCCGATGACGGAGTTGCCCGTCTCGGCGAGGCAGGCACCGACTACGAGCCCAACGTAGCCGGTGCCGATGACCGTGATGTTCACGCGCGGGAATTCAGGAGGTGGGGCGTTACGACGCGATGGCGGCTTCCGACGTCGCCGACGACGCGAGGGGAACGATTCGCGCCTTCGTGCGCGTGGTCTTCGCCGTGGCGTTTCGCGTATCCACGATGAGCGTTGCGCGGTCCACCAGGCGCTGGTAGTCGATGTTCCCGTGATCCGTCACGATGACGACGACGTCGGCCTTCTCGATCTCCGCGTCCGTGAGCTTCACGCCGTGCATGACGTGTCCGTCTTCACGGATGGTGGGCACGTATGGATCATGGAACACCACCTCGGCGCCATCCTGCTCGAGCAGGCGCATGACGTCGAGGGCCGGGCTCTCGCGCACGTCGTCGATGTCCTTCTTGTACGCTACGCCGACCACCAGCGCGCGACTGCCATTGACCGCCTTCCGGTCGTCGTTCAACGCGCGCGCCACCTTGGTGACGACGAACGCGGGCATCGCGGTGTTCACTTCGCCGGCGAGATCGATGAACCGCGTCTTGTAGTTCAGCGACCGCATCTTCCACGCGAGGTAGTGCGGATCGAGCGGGATGCAGTGGCCGCCGATGCCCGGACCCGGCGTGAACTTCATGTAGCCGAACGGCTTGGTCGCGGCCGCGTCGATCACCTCCCAGACGTCCACGCCCAGCTTGTCGCAGACGATGGCCATCTCGTTCACCATGCCGATGTTCACCGAGCGGAAGGTGTTCTCCAGCAGCTTTACGAGTTCGGCCGTCTCGGTGGACGACACGCGTACCACGGTGTCGATGCAGCTCTCGTAGAGCGCCACGGCGACGTCCGTGCACGCCGGCGTGATCCCGCCGACGACCTTGGGGGTGTTCTTGGTGTGGTATTTCGGGTTGCCGGGGTCCACGCGCTCCGGGCTGAACGCGAGGAATACGTCCTCACCCACCACGCAACCGCGCGCCGTGAACGCCGGGAGGATCACCTCGCGCGTCGTGCCCGGATAGGTCGTGCTCTCGAGCACGACGAGCAGGCCGGTGTGCGCATGCTTCGACACCGTGCTCGCGGCGGCCTGCACGTAGCTCATGTCCGGATCGCGCGTCTTGCCGAGCGGCGTCGGCACGGCGATCGAGATCGCGTCGGCCTCGCCGAGCCGGGCGTCGTCGGTGGTGGCGCTGAACTTCTTCGCCTTCACCAGCGCGGCGACTTCGCTCGCGGGCACGTCCTGGATGTGCGACTTGCCCTGGTTGAGCAGGTCCACCACCCGTCGGCTCACATCATAGCCGATGACGGTGAACCCGGCCTTCGCGAACTCCACGGCCAGCGGCAGCCCGACATAGCCGAGGCCCACCACGGCGACCGTGGCGCTTCGGTCCTGGATCTTGCGCAGCAACACATCGCGTGCCGTCATCGGTTTTACTTCGAGAAGAAGGTTTGAACGCCCTTGACCACTTCGTCGAGCTGGGCGCGTGTCAGTTCAGGGAAAATCGGCAGGGAAAGCACTTCCTTCGCCGCCCGCTCGCTCTCGGGGCACTGGCCCTCACGGTAGCCGAGATAGGCGAAGCAGGGCTGCAGGTGCAGCGGCAGCGGGTAATAGATGGACGTGCCAACCCCACGCTCCTTGAGGAACGCCTGCAGCGCGTCGCGTCGGCCGCCGGGAATTCGCAGGGTGTACTGGTTGAAGATGGATTCGCTTTCCGGAGCGACGTACGGCGTGGCGAGCTTTCCTTCCTTTGCCAGGTCGGCGAAGGCGGCATCGTAGTATTTCGCATTCTCGCGACGCTTCGCGCTCCATGCGGCCAGGTGCGGCAGCTTCGCCGAAAGCACGGCAGCCTGTAGCGCGTCGAGCCGGCTGTTGTAGCCCACCTCGTCGTGGAAGTACTGCTTGGCCCCGCCATGTACCCGCAACCGGCGCAGCCGCTCAGCGATCGCGTCATCCTGGGTGACGATCATCCCGCCATCGCCGAAACCGCCGAGGTTCTTCGAGGGGAAGAAGCTGAACGTCCCGATCGTCGGCAGCTCGCCGGCCATCCGCCAGGTGCCAACCACCTTCCGCCGGGCGCCGATGGACTGCGCGGCATCTTCGATCACCGGCAGTCCGGGCAGCGCCGCCGCCACCTTTTCGATCTCCGCCATCTGCCCGAACAGGTCCACCGGTATCACGGCCTTGGAGCGGCTCGTGCGCGCCGCGCCCGCCGCATCGGGCTGGATGTTGAACGTCTTCGGCTCGATGTCGACGAACACCGGCGTGGCGCCCACATTGTGGATCGTCCCGGCGGTGGCGAAGAAGGTGAACGGCGTGGTGATGACCTCGTCGCCGCGCCCAACATCCAGCGCGCGCATCGCGAGCAGAATGGCATCGGTGCCGTTTGCGCATCCGATGGCGTGCTTCGCATGCGAGAGCGCGGCAACGTCGCGCTCGAGCTCGGCCACCGCGTCGCCGAGAATGAACGTCTGGGCGTCCACGATGCGCATGATCGCGGCGACGGTTTCGTCGCGAATCGTCGCGTGCTGGGCGCGGAGGTCGAGAAGAGGAACGGCCATGGATTGAACGGGAGCGCGAAAGGAGGGAACAGGAACCGGTGAATTATAACCGCGTCCGGAGGGGGATCGGCACTTCGCACCCGGTCCGGGCCGACTCGTAGATGCCGAGGATCAGCTCGAGCGACTTCCGGCCGGCACGACCATCCGTGTCCGCCTTGCCATTCCCCCGCAGGGCGGCCACGACGTTCGCGTAGTACGGCAGGTGCCCGAACCCGTAGACCGAGGGCGGGGCCGTCGCCGCCGCCTCGACCAGCTTGTCGTCGTCGTCGTAGTCGGCGAACTCCCAGTGCTCCACCCGGTTCACCGCCGTCCCGCCGATCTTCACCGACCCGGTCTCGCCAAGCAGGGTGATCGAGCCCTCGAGGTTCTTGGGATAGGTGAGCACGCTCACCTCCATCACGCCCAGGGCGCCGGAGCGGAACTTCACCACCGCGACGCCGGAGTCCTCGGCCTCGATCCGCCGGGCCTGGGTGGCCGTCTTCGCCATCACGCTCTCGGCCGGGCCCATCAGCCACTGCATGAGGTCCACGTAGTGGCTCGCCTGATTCATGAACGCGCCGCCATCGAACTCCCAGGTGCCGCGCCACGGCTCGGCGTCATAGTACGCTTGGGGACGCGTCCACCGCACGGTCACGTTGGCCATGTACAGCCGGCCGAAGCGACCCTTGTCGACCGCGCGCTTGAGGAGCTGGATGGCCGGATTCAGCCGATTCTGCTTGACGACGAACAGCTGCACGCCCGCGGCGTCACACGCCTGCACCATCTCGTCCGCCGCGGCGAGCGAGATCGCCATCGGCTTCTCGGTGAGCACGTGCCGGCCGGCCTTCGCGGCGATGATGCCGTGCTGCGGATGCAGGCCCGAGGGCGTGCACACGGAGACGAGGTCGGACGGCACCGCCGCGAGCATCTCCTCGAGCGAGCCGAAGGCCGGCACGCCCTGCGTCGCGCCAATCGCCTGCGCGCGCGCGAGATCGCTGTCGGCGACGGCGACGAGGCGAAGCCCCTCCACCTTCTCGAATGCCTCCAGGTGATTCCGGCTGATCCGCCCGCAGCCCACGAGGGCGACCCGCACGTCGCCGGTAATCGGCGTCGCGACTCCCGTCATTGGAACGCTCCGAAGTTCAGAGATTGGGTCCAGTCAGTTGTTCGATCGTCGCACCGACCGCCGCGCCACTCGCACGGTACGTCGCACCGCACGCGGCACAACTGCCGGTGCCGCTGTCCGGCAGGCGCTCGCCGCACTGGCACATCCAGCCGATGCGTCGCGCCGGCACGCCGACCATCAGCGCGTAGGCCGGGACATCCTTTGCCACCACCGCGCCGGCACCGATGAATGCGTACTCACCGAGCGTCGAACCGCAGACGATGGTCGCATTGGCGCCGATCGACGCGCCGCGCTTCACCAGCGTGCGCTTGTACTCGTTCTTGCGGGAGACGTGACTCCGCGGATTGATCACGTTCGTGAACACCATGGACGGGCCGCAGAACACGTCGTCCTCCAGCTCGACGCCCTCGTAGACCGACACGTTGTTCTGGATCTTCACGTTGTCGCCGATCCGCGTCCCGTTCATGACGACCACGTTCTGCCCGAGCGAGCAGCGCGCGCCGATCACTGCGCCGCCGAGCACGTGGCAGAAATGCCACACTTTCGTCCCTGCCCCGATCGTCGCGCCGTCGTCCACGTACGCGGACTCGTGGACGAATGCATCACTCGCTATGCTCACGCCTCGGCCTCCGAGCCGGCGAAGATGTCCTGCTGCCACTCCTGGAGCGACCGCACCGTGGATGGCCGCGACCGCAGCGAGAGAATCGCGTCCGACGCCGCGCTCGCCGCGGACAACGTGGTGGTGTAGGCCACGCGGTTGCGAATCGCGGCCTGGCGCAAAGTGTAGTCGTCCCACTGCGCGTGCTTGCCGAGCGGCGTGTTCACCAGCAGCTGCACGTCGCCGTTGACGATCATGTCGAGGCAGTTCGGACGACCCTCGTGCACCTTGAACACGCGGCTGACCGGAATGCCGCGGGCGCGCAGGTACTTCGCGGTGCCTGCCGTGGCGTACAGCGTGAAACCCATCTCGTGGAATCGTCGCGCGATCGGCGTCACGTTCGGCTTGTCGGAGTCGTTCACGGTCACGAGGATCGTCCCCTCGAGCGGCAGCCCATTTCCCGCGCCCAGCTGTGCCTTGGCGAAGGCACTCCCGAACGAGTCGGCGATGCCCATCACCTCGCCGGTGGACCGCATCTCCGGGCCGAGCACCGGGTCCGTGCCGGCGAACTTGGAGAACGGGAACACGGCCTCCTTGACCGAGACGAATGGCGGCACGATCTCCTCGGTGTAGCCGATCGCCGCGAGCGTTTCCCCGCACATCACGCGCGCCGCGTGCGAGGCGAGCGGCACGCCGATGGCCTTCGAGACGAATGGTACCGTGCGGCTCGCCCGAGGATTCACCTCGAGGACGTAGACGACGCCGTTCCTGATCGCGAACTGCACGTTGAGCAGCCCGACGACGTTGAACGCGCGCGCCATCGCCGCCGTCTGCTCGCGCATCGTCTGCATGTCCTGCTCGCCGATCAGGTACGGCGGCAGCACGCTCGCCGAATCGCCGGAATGGATGCCGGCGTCCTCGATGTGCTGCATGATGCCGCCGATCACGACGTGCGAGCCGTCGGAGATGGCGTCCACGTCCACCTCGAACGCGTCCTCGAGGAAACGATCGATGAGCACCGGGCGCTCCTCGGATACCCGTGCCGCCGTTGCGAAGTAGTCCTGCAGCGACGCCGCATCGTAGACGATCTGCATCGCGCGCCCGCCCAGCACGTAGCTGGGCCGCACCAGCACCGGATAGCCGATTCGCTCCGCGGCCTCGAGCGCCTCCTGGACGCTGGTCGCGGTGCCGTTGGGGGGCTGGGTGAGCCCCACCTCGCGCGCCACCGCCTCGAACCGGCGGCGATCCTCCGCTGCATCGATGTCGTTCGGCGACGTGCCGAGGATCGGCACGCCCGCTGCCTCCAGTCCGCGCGCCAGCTTGAGCGGCGTCTGTCCGCCGAGCTGCACGATGACTCCAATCGGCTGCTCGCGCTGGACGACCTCCAGCACGTCCTCCAGCGTCAGCGGCTCGAAGTAGAGCTTGTCCGACGTGTCGAAGTCGGTGGACACGGTCTCGGGGTTCGAGTTGATCATGATCGTCTCGTACCCCTGCTGACGCAGCGCCATCACCGCGCGCACGCAGCAGTAGTCGAACTCCACCCCCTGCCCGATCCGGTTCGGGCCACTCCCGAGAATCACCACGGACTTGCGACCGCTCGGCGGCGCCTCGCTTTCCTCGTCGTAGCTGCCGTAGAGATACGGCGTCGCCGAAGGGAATTCGCCGGCGCACGTATCGACCATCTTGTAGGCCGGGCGGACGCTCAGCTCCCACCGGCGCGCACGCACCGCGGCCTCGCTCTCTCCGCGCAGGTCGCCCAATTGCCGGTCGGCAAATCCGAGCTTCTTCATCCGTCGCAGCGCGAAGGCGTCGATCGCCGGTAGCGCCGCATACGAGCGCTCGGCTTCCACGAGCTCGTGCATCTGCGCCAGGAACCACGGGTCGATTCCCGTCAGCTCGTGCAGCTCGGCGACCTCCATGCCGAGCAGGAAGCCACGCTTCACCTGGAAGATCCGCTCCGGCGTCGGCTGGCGCAGCGCGCCGCGTAGCGTCTCGAGCGACTCGTCCACCAGGCGATCATCCACCAGGCGCGCGCCGATCGTCCAGCCGGGTCGCCCGACCTCGAGCGCGCGCAGCGACTTCTGGAACGCCTCCTTGAAGGTGCGTCCGATGGACATCGCCTCGCCGACGCTCTTCATCTGCGTCGTGAGCTGCGGGCTCGCCGTCGGGAACTTCTCGAACGCGAACCGCGGGGCCTTCACGACGACGTAGTCGAGCACCGGCTCGAACGACGCCGGCGTCGTCTTCGTGATGTCGTTCGGGATCTCGTCCAGCCGGTAGCCGACGGCGAGCTTGGCGCCGATCCGCGCGATCGGGAAGCCCGTCGCCTTGCTCGCCAGCGCCGACGACCGGGAGACGCGCGGGTTCATCTCGATCACGATCATCTCGCCGTCGGCGGGATTCACCGCGAACTGGATGTTGCACCCGCCCGCGTCGACGCCGACCTCGCGAATGATCGCGACGGCCGCGTCGCGCATCGTCTGGTATTCGCGGTCGGTGAGCGTCATCGCCGGCGCCACGGTGATCGAGTCGCCGGTGTGGACGCCCATCGGGTCGAGATTCTCGATCGAGCAGACGATCACGACGTTGTCGTACGGGTCGCGCATCAGCTCGAGCTCGAATTCCTTCCACCCGATGAGCGACCGTTCGACGAGGATCTGGCTCGTCGGCGACTCGGAGAGTCCGCGCCGAACGATCTCCTCGAACTCGTCGCGGTTGTAGGCGATCCCGCCTCCCGTACCGCCGAGCGTGAACGACGGCCGGACGATGGCGGGAAAGCTCGTCATGTCCAGCAGCCCCACCGCCTCGTCGAAGGTGTTGGCGATGCCTCCCTTCGCGACGCCGAGGCCGATGCGTTCCATCGCCTCGCCGAACAGCTTGCGGTCTTCGGCGAGGGCGATCGCGCGCGCGTTGGCGCCGATCAGCTCCACGCCGTGCTTCTCCAGCACGCCATTCCCCGCGAGGACCATCGCTACGTTCAGCGCCGTCTGGCCACCCATCGTCGGCAGGAGTGCATCGGGTTTCTCCCGCTCGATGATGAGCTCGACGAACTCCGGGGTCACCGGTTCGATGTAGGTCCGATCGGCGACTTCCGGATCGGTCATGATCGTGGCCGGATTCGAGTTGATGAGAATCACCTCGTACCCTTCCTCGCGTAGCGCCTTGGTGGCCTGGGTGCCGGAATAGTCGAATTCCGCGGCTTGCCCGATGACGATCGGGCCGGAGCCAATGACGAGGATGCGGTGGAGGTCAGCGCGTCGCGGCATGAATCAGGTTATCGATGATGTCGTCGCGCGTCCGAGTGGGTGCCCACCCGGTCGCGCGCCGCAGCTTGGCGTTGCTGCCGACGAGGACGGGAACGTCCACTGGCCGCGAAAACGCCGGATCCGTAGTAACGTCGGCGGTTACACCGACTCGACGCAAGACGGACTTTGCGAGCTCGCGCACGCTGATCCCCTCGCCGCTGCAGACGTTGTAGGCCTCTCCGGCTGCACCACGCTCCAGCAACGCAAGATACGCGTCAACGACGTCGCGCACGTGGAGGAAATCGCGCACCGTGTCGCCATTGCCGATCGAGAGCGTATCGCCCCTCGTGCGCAGCTCGAGCGCGCGCGCCACGAGCGAGGGTAGAAGGAAGCGAGCGTCGTGTCCCACTCCCGAATGATTGAAGCTTCGCGTGCAGACGACCCGCACGCCATCGCTCCGGAAGGCCTGCAGCGCCGCGACCTCCTGCGCCACCTTCGACGCTGCGTAAAGCGTGAGTGGCCTCTGCTCGGAATCCTCGTGCAGCGGCATCTCGTTGATCTCGTGCCGGCCGTACTGCTCCGCCGAACCGACCACCAACACCACCGGATCGCCGGTGCCCGCGTTCCGGTGCCGCCGCAGCTCGGCGAGGAGACGCACGGTGCCCACCGTGTTCACCTCGTAGGCGCGCCCCGGATCGCGAAGGGCGTCGGGGACGTGGCTCACGGCGGCAAGGTGCAGCACGACGTCAGCCCGTGCCTCGTCCACCACGGCGGCCACTTCGTCCTGGCGAGTGACGTCCATCGTCCGCCACTCCGCGGCACGCTGCTCGTCGTCGCTCAGGACCGGCGACGACGGCGAATCGCCGATCCCCGCCGCGGTGACCGCCCAGCCGCGCTCGAGCATGGCCCGAACCGCCCACTGCGCCACAAAGCCGTTGCCGCCGGTCACCAGCGCGCGGGTGGTCACTTCCGAGCAGCGTGCCGGGCGAGATCCGCTTCCACCATCATCTTCACGAGTTCCCGGAAGCGAACGGTCGGTTCCCACTCGAGGACATCGCGCGCCTTCGAGGCGTCGCCGACGAGAAGATCCACCTCGGCCGGCCGGTCGAACTTCCGGTCGTGCTTCACGAAGTCCTGGTAGTCCAGGCCTACCGCCTCGAACGCGAACTGACAGAGCTGTCGCACCGACCACGTTTCACCGGTGGCGATGACGTAGTCATCCGGCTCGTCCTGCTGGAGCATTCGCCACATCGCGTCCACGTAGTCGCCAGCGAAACCCCAGTCCCGCCTCGCCTCGAGGTTGCCGAGCTTGAGCTCCTTCGAGATGCCCAGCTTGCAGCGCGCGGCACCGTCAGTGACCTTGCGCGTCACGAACTCCAGGCCGCGCCGCGGGCTCTCGTGATTGAACAGGATCCCCGATACCGCGTAGAGGCCGAAGCTCTCCCGGTAGTTGAGGGTGATCCAGTGTCCGTATACCTTGGCCACGCCGTACGGGCTGCGTGGATAGAAGGGCGTGGACTCGCGCTGCGGCACCTCCACCACCTTCCCGAACATCTCGCTCGAGCTGGCCTGATAGAACCGCGCCTTCGGCGCCGCCTTCTTCATCGCTTCCAGCATCCGCGTCACGCCGAGCGCCGTGAACTCACCGGTGAGCACGGGCTGCGACCACGACGTCTGCACGAAGCTCTGCGCGGCGAGGTTGTAGATCTCGTCGGGCTGGGTATCGTGCACCACATCGGTCAGCGACGTCTGGTCGAGAAGGTCAGCCGAGCAGACCTCGACGCGATCCACGAGGTGGCCGATCCGCTCGTACGGCGTGGTCGAGCTGCGGCGCACGATCCCGACGACGCGATAGCCTTTCGCGAGCAGCAGCTCGGCGAGGTAGGAGCCGTCCTGGCCGGTGATTCCGGTTATGAGCGCGGTGGGCATCGATGAGGGTTGCTGGTGAGCAGCGCGATGTATGGACACGAAAAAGGGGAGCCCGAATGAGCTCCCCTTCGGGTGCAGGAAGGAATCGGCGCTGCCGTCACGCCACCTGCGCGCCCCGCGGGGCGCGAGGCACCTTGCCGGCGTTGAGGCAGCTCGTGCAGACCTTCACCTTGATGACCTTGCCCTCGGAGAGGGTGCGCACCACCTGGAGGTTCGGCTTCCACGTGCGCCGCGTCTTGTTGTTCGCGTGCGAGACGTTGTTGCCGAACGCGACGCCCTTGTCGCAGTGGTAGCAGCGATTGCGCTTGATGGGAGCCATGATCAATCCTGGACGAACTCGATGCGCGCCATGTCCGCGCCGTCACCCTTGCGGTGGCCGGTCTTCAGAATGCGCGTGTAACCGCCGGGCCGCGTCGCGAACTTCGGCCCGATCTCCTGGAACAGCTTGTCCGCCGCTTCCCGCTTCTGGATGTGGCGGCCGGCCAGCCGCCGCGCGTGCAGCGTGCCGGTGCGGGCCTTCGTGACGAGCTTCTCGACGAACGGCCGCAGCTCCTTCGCCTTGGCTTCGGTCGTTTCGATGGAACCGCTCTCGATGAGCGAGGTGGCCAGATTCCGCATCAGCGCGAGCTTCTGCTCGCTCGTGCGGCGAAGCTGCCGCCCTGCCTTCCGGTGACGCATTGGTGTTACTCCTCTTCGTCGTCGGGTGCCGCGGCAGCGGCCTGGCTTGGCGGGGTGCCCCAATCGGTCACCTGAACGCCGTCGCCGTTCTCCTCGAACCGCATCCCGAAGTTCAATCCCTCACGCTCCAGGAGATCGGCGATCTCCTGCAGCGACTTCTTGCCGAAATTCTTCACCTGCAG
>Ga0070658_10003599_pt1 | contig 12693 bp, 11 predicted proteins | sample KBSC13metaG_FD_64664 | JGI IMG/M metagenome (GOLD analysis project Ga0070658, IMG submission 64664) | Corn rhizosphere microbial communities from Kellogg Biological Station, Michigan, USA - KBS C1-3 metaG | ecosystem: Host-associated > Plants > Roots > Rhizosphere > Soil ... | reverse complement strand
CGGCCGGCGGCGACGGGACGATGAACGAGGTGGTCAACGGGCTCATGCAACGCGACGAGCGGCCGGTACTCGCCGTCATCCCGCTCGGCACGGGCATGGACTTCGTGCGGACCTACGGCATCCCGAACCGATTCGACGACGCTGTTCGCGTCGCAGCCGGCGACGGCGTTCGCACGATCGACGTCGGGCGCGTCGAGCACTCGCGCGGCACGCGCTACTTCGCGAACGTCGGCAGCGTCGGCATGAGCGCCGCCGTCGCGCAGCGCGCGAACGGGATGTCGAAGGCGCTCGGCGGCAAGGCGACGTTCTTCTATGCGCTGACGCGCGTCTTCCTCGAATGGCAGAACACGCCGATCTCCGTCGAGCTCGACGACGGGACGCGGCGCGAGGCGCGCATGCACGACGTCGTGGTCGCGAACGGCCGCTGGCACGGCGGCGCGATGATGCTCGCGCCGGAAGCCGAGCCGGACGACGGCTTGTTCGACGTGATCCTGATCGGCGACATCAACAAGCGCGACTTCGTGACGACGGCGCCGAAGATCTACAAGGGCACCTACCTCGCGCATCCGAAGGTTGAGCTCCTGCGTGCGCGCTCGCTCTCCGTCGAGGCGCCGGAGCGCCTGCCGATCGAGGTGGACGGCGAGCAGGTCGGTGCGACGCCCGCGCGCTTCGAGGTGGTGCCCCGTGCGCTTCGCATTCGCGTCCCTTAGCTTCGCGGCGGTCGCAGTTGCGGTTGCAGCCGGAGCCTTCACCGGCGTCGACCAGTGGGCGGTCGACCACCTCATGCCGGGTGCCCACTTCAACGGCAAGGCGAGCCTGCTCGACGCACTCGTGCCGCTCGCGGGCACCCATTGGGACTCGGCATGGTCGGTCGCGGCCGCCGTCGTCGCCGTTCCTGCGTCGTTCTTCATCGCGCTTGCGCTCGTGACCTGGCGCTCGCCGCTGCTCGGCGCCCTCGTGGTCGCCGGCACCGCGGTCGAGACGCTCTGCAAGCACGTCCTCGAGCGACCCACACTCCACGACGGCGCGATGCGCATCGGCTCATTCGACCACTCGTTCCCGAGCGGTCATGCATTCCGAGTCGTGCTCGTGGCTGCGGCATTCCGATCGCGGACGTCGACGGCCTGGGCCGTCGCGGCGATCGCGCTGATTCAGCTCTCGGGCTGGCACACGCCGAGCGACCTGCTCGGCGGCGTGCTGCTCGCGTTACTTGGTCTTCTTGGCGCTCGACGTCTTCGTGGTCGTCGTCTTCTTCGCCGTCGAGCGTGACGACGTTCCCGACGACGCCTTCGAGAGCTTGTCCACCTTCCGCTCGAGCGCGGCGAGCCGCTGCTCCATCCCCTCGAGCCCGCGCACGCGGCGCTGCAGCTCGTCGGTCCGCTCGCGCAGCGCATTGAGCGCGCCGACGGCGCGGTCGGCGCCCGGCACCTCCGTCAGGCGCTGAATCGCGTCTTCGCTCAGGTCGGCGAGCCGGCCGAGCAGATCTTTTCTGCGTGCAGTTGCCATCGTCCGTTCCTCCTCTACCCGGAAACCCGGGCGATAGTCCACCACAGCCTGTAGCACCCGTGCACGTTCGACTTCGGGCAGGTCGAGGGCGAGGCGAGGCTCCCGTCCAGCGCGTGCCTGCCGACGCCGTTCGCACCGCGATACCGGACGACGATCTCGCCCGGGACATCGTCGCCGACGAAGTTGCCGAACTCGGTCGACGACGGGCAGGGAGCCATGGGCGAGTTGACGTGCGTCCAGCTGCCGACACCGAAGTCGCACTCGTGCGTGAAGACGAAGAGCCGCCACGGCTGCGTCGGCGTCACGTAGACGTCGGTGGTGCGGCGCTCGGCGAACGTCGAGCCGTCGCGCGCTTTCAGGACACCGGGCCAGAGCGTCCACTGGCCGGCGACGTCGGTGTAGACGAGCCACTCGCCGGGCGCCGTGCTGATCTGATCCTGGCGCAGGGTCTCGGGCGTGCCGCAGTTCGTCTGCGAGTGCGCGCAGCCCGGGTCCATCGCGCGCCGGGTGAGGAGCTTCGTGAACGTGAGGCGGAGGTGGACGACCTTGCGCAGCGGCCGCCAGCCGAAGAAGACCTGTTTCGCGAGGATCAGTCGGTTCGGGGAGGTCGACGTCAGATGGAAGCGCAGCGTCAACGTGTTGCCGGCGATCGTCTGCGTCCAGTGCGGATCGACCGTCGAGCCGCGGTCGACGACGCGCACGGCGAGCGACTTCGCGCCGGCCGGCTTCGGCGGCGCCTTCAGCGTCAACGTGTAGTCGCCGCTGACGTCGAGCCAGTTCGGTTGCGTGAAGGTGCACGACTTGAACGCCTGCTGGTCGCCCTTCGTCTTGTGCGCGCACTCCGCGATCTGCCCCGCGGGCGTCGCGTCCGTCGAGACGTAGAGGTCGCCTTCGGACTCGCCGTACGGGCTGCGCGACGAGGGCACCCGCTCGTCCCACAGCGCGCGATAGGGATGGATCTCGGTGCGCTCGCCGCCCGGGTCCCAGTGGCCGCAGTCCCAGACCCACGAGCCGAGCACCTGGACGCGATCGCCTGCGTCCGGCCAGGTCCACGTCGGCTGGTACTTCGACTCGCGCTCGAGATGGACGCGTCCCGTCTCCTCACCCTCCCCTTCGAAGTTGCCGGTCTGCGCGTTCTCGATGCCGCCCATCAGGCCCGCGTACGCCGGGTCGGGGAGCACGTTGAAGTTGAGGTCGAACGAGTCGTGCGTCGTCGGGTCGTCGCCGCCGGACGGGTGCGACGCGTCCGGCGCGTTCCGGTACGCCTGCACGACGCCGGCGAGCCACTGCGCCTGCGGTGACGGGCTCGTCGCCGGGACGTCCTTGTCGTTCACGTAGACCCAGCCGGGGCCGAGCCGCGAGAACTCCGCGGTGCGGCTGCGGTCGCAGCCGTCGGCCTGCGCCTGCTTCGCCGGGTCGGGACCGAGGACGCCGTACGCGACGACGCCGACGAGCGCGACGGCCGCGACGGCCGCGACCGCGATGAGGAGGCGCTTCACGCCTCGATGATGACGGGTGTGCCCGCGGGGATCCGGCCGAACAGCCGTTTGATCACGTCGTTCGGGACGCGGATGCACCCGTTGGACACGGCCCGGCCGATCGACCACGGCTCGTTCGTGCCGTGGATCGCCACGGGGCCGCCCTGCGCCCAGCCCGTCAGGACCGGCGAGAACGCCGAGATCCCGATCGCCCCCGGGCCGAAGGGGCCGCTGGGATCGTCGGGGATCAGCCGCTGGTTGACGTAGTAGCGGCCGAGCGGCGTCGGCGTGGCCGAGGACCCGACCGCCGCACGCGTCCGCAGCACGAGCTTGCCGTCGCGGAAGAAACGGACCGTGCGCGCCGAGACGTCGACGACGATCCGCGTGCGGACCGCGAACTGCTGGACGCGGTCGGCGCGCACCCAGCCGGTCGCGCCGTTCGGGCGCATCGGCAGCTCGACGTGCAGCCAGCTCCCGTCACAGTTCTGGCCGAGGACGGAGAAGACCGTGTCGACGCCGTTCACGTTGAGGAGGCCGAAGCGGGCGAGCGCGCCGTGGCCCGGCGTGCGGAACGCCGACAGGGGCCGGACGACGACCGCGCCCAGCGAGAGGTTCGCGCCCTGCGCGGCGGGCGGGGCGCAGCGCTCCTTCACCGCCCCCTTCACCCCCGAGCGCATGCCGCCGCAACCCGCTGCGAGCAGGGCGAGCGAAATCACCCCTACTGACAATTGTGTCTTCCGCACGTCTCTCTACATTGAGAGCAGAAATGGCCTCCACTCGCAGAATTCCCAAGCTTCCCCATCGCCATGCCCGTGTGACGACGATCTTCGTCGGCCAGCGGGGCGGCATCCCGTACGAGCTCGAGCGCACGTCGTGCTCGGTCTGCCGGCGCGTCCTCGCCGAGCGGCCGCTGCGGCGCGCGGTCGCCTAGCCACCGAACGGGTAATCCGGCGGATAGTTCGCCTCCGTGGCGCCGCGCGGCCCCACCGCGAACACGCGCACGTGCGGGTGGCCGGCGAGCGGGAAATAGAGCGAGTAGCCGGTGTTGCGCACCCCGATCGCCTGCACGACGTCCTGCCGCGCCTGTCCCGTCCTGACGACCGCGACGAGCTTGCCGCCCACGTAGACGGCGATCTTCGGCGCGGTCGCCCAGCCCGCGAGGGCGCCCAGGCTCCCGGCCGGCCTCGCGAGGTCGACCCACGCCTGGTACGCGCCCGGGACGACGTGCAGCGGCAGCCGTGACGGCGCGCTCGCAACGTGGAAGGACAGCCGCTGCGGCTGGACCGGGATCGAGTCGAACTCGATCGTCGCGGCACGGTCGAGCGTGAACGAGTCGTACGCCGCGAAGCCGCCGAAGAACGGCGAGCGTCCGGCGGCCGCGGGCTCGCGGAGGACGAGCGGCCCGCTCGCCGTGCCGGCGACGAGGCGGTACGTGATCCCGCCGAGCGTCACGTGCGGCAGCGAGAACGGCTTGAGCACCGTGTCGACGAGCTTGGCCGCCGCGCTCCGGTGCAGGCGGACGTGCGCGACGACGAGGCCGTCGCCGGGCGGCACGTGCACCGTCTCGCCCGCCGCGAACGTCGCCGTCCCGATCTCGTGCTCCCGGCCGCAGCGGTCGCTCGTGCGGGCGAGCACCTCCCAGGTGCCGTTCGCGCTGAGCTCGCGGTAGCGGCAGATCAGCGCGAGGTACGTGGCGGGTGCCTGGAACGCGAGCACCTCCGCGTCCGTCGCCGGTGTGCGCTGCACGAGCACGCGGTCGGCGCGAACGCGCGCGGCGTTGAACGCATCCAGCTGCTCGTCGTAGGCGAGGTACCACTGCAGCAGCGGCTCCTGCCCCCAGCGCAGGTCGTAAGCCCACAACGCCGACGTCTCGTACGGCACCGAGTCGACGGTGTGACCGCGCAACTGCCGCAGCATCGACGTGGGCACGCCGAGCTGGGCGCGGGCGTCGCTTCGGTTGCCGTCGAAGATCGCGCCGTAATGGCGGACGTACGGGTCGCCGCGCAGCGCCGCACCGAGCACGCAGCCGAGAACGAGCGCCGCGGCCACCCAACGGAGCTGTCCGCGCCAACGGAACGCGAGCGGCACGAGCGCGAACGCACCGAAGAACTGGAGCGCATGGAAGTCGTGCCGGACGAATCCCTCTTTGAGATACGCGTAGGTGAACGCGGCGACGGCAAGGCCGAGCGCGATCGCGCGGCCCCGCGGCATTCCTCGCGCGTGCACCGCCACGAGCACGGCGCCTGCCGCGACGAGCAGCCCTGCAAGCACCGTCTCCGTCGTATGCCCGCTCTGGCTCAACGCCATCGCATCCGTGTACGAGCCGACGACGTGGCGCGACTCGCGCAGCCAGTCCGGGAGCGCCGAGAGGCTGTTGCGCGTCACGAGCCAGAGCACGACGAGCGAGACGGCGAACGACGCCGCGAGCACGAGCTCCGAGAGCCAGCCGCGGATCCGCCAGACGGCCAGCGCGAAGAGGACGAGGCAGAGGACGCCGCCGTTCAGCTTCACGAGCAGCTCGAACGCTGCCGTGAAGCCGGCGAGCGGCACGAACCACGGCGAGACGTTGGGATCGTCGCGGTCGATCAGCCAGACGGCCGCGAAGAGCGCGAGGTACGCCAGGACGTCGCTGACCATCAGCACCAACCCGAGCGCGAGGAAGGCGACGACGACCCCGATGACGATCCCGTAGAGCCTCGTGGCCTTCGAGACGACGACGATCGCGAGCGCGAGCTGCGCGGCGATCGCGAAGACGAGCGCGATCCAGCCCGCGTGGCCGATCCCGAGCAGCGGTGTCGCGAGGAAGCCGAGCGGGCCGTACGTGAAGACGACGTCCCGGCCGAAGTCGAGCCCCTGCGACGCCGCCTGCGTCAGCCCGATCTGCCACGAGTTGTCCATCCCGGCGTGCGGGACGACGGACGCGACGTGCCACGTCAGCACCGTCAGCACAGCGCCGACCGCCCAGGACCACGCCCTCACACGGCGAGAATAACGCTGGCTACTCTGGCGTCCCCGTGCGCCGGCTGCTTCCACTCGCGTTCCTGCTGATCGCCGTGCCGGCGGCGGCTGCGGCGACGATCCACGGGACGAAGCGCGCCGACCTGCTCAACGTCGCGTTCAACGGCCCGCAGAAGGTCGCGTGCGGCCGCGGCGTGGACGTCGTCAGCGCCGACGCGGCCGACGTGGTCGGAGGCGACTGCGAGATCGTCTCGCGGCGCCTCTCGGTCGACCCGTACGCGAACCGGGACAGCCAGCACGAGAGCGCAGTCGAGCCGGACGACTTCGCCTACGGCGACACGGTCGTCGCCGCATTCCAGATCGGCAGGCGCGCGAACGGAGCGTCGGCCAACATCGGCACCGCGGTCACGGGCGACGGCGGTCGCACGTGGCAGCGCGGCTATCTCGCAGGCCTCACCGTCAACGCCGGCGGCACCGAGGCGGCAGCGTCGGACCCGAGCGTCGCCTACGACGCGGTGCACGGCGTCTGGCTCGTCGGCACGTTGACGATCCACACCGGCGGCTCGCACGTCTTCGTCTCCCGCTCGAACGACGGCGAGCACTGGGCTGCACCGGTCGACGTCGCCGCCGGCCAGATCCTCGACAAGGATTGGGTCGTCTGCGACAACAACGCGGCGAGCCCGTTCCACGGCCGTTGCTACGCGGAGTACACGGACGACCAGAAGAACATCACCGTCAGCCAGTCGAGCGACGACGGCGGAGTGACGTGGAGTGCTCCGGTGAAGGCCGGCAACGTGCTCGTCGGGACGCAGCCGGTCGTGCAGCCGAACGGCGCGCTCGTCGTCGTCGCGGGCGACTACCGCGGCGAGGATGCGCTCACCGGCGCGATGGTCGCGCTCCGCTCGACGGACGGCGGCGTGACGTGGCAGCGCTTCACCGTCTCCGACCTGCAGTCCGCGAACGACGACCCGATGCGCGCGATCGCGCTGCCGTCGCTCGACATCGACTCCAACGGGACGATCTACGCCGCGTGGCACGACTGCCGCTTCCGACCGACCTGCACCGGCAACGACATCGTCCTCTCGACGTCGACCGACGGGGCGACGTGGGCGGCCCCGCTGCGCGTGACGCACGGCCCGAGCTCCTTCATCCCCGGGCTCGGCGCCGATCCGTCGAATCCCGGCGCGCTCGCGCTGGTGTACGCGTCGTTCGACGCGAGCAAGAGCCTCGGCATCTCCTTCACGCAGTCGCGCGACGGCGGCCACACGTGGACGAAGCCGCAGCGACTCGATGCGCAGCGCATGCCGATGACCTGGCTGCCGCAGGCCGAGGGCGGCCGCATGGTCGGCGACTACTTCTCCGTCGCGTATGCGGCCGGCCGTGTCGTCCCGGTGTTCGCGCTCGCGGCGGCGCCGCTGCACAGCCGCTATCGCGAAGGGATCTTCGCGGCGTCACTCAAGCCGCTCGGCTAGCGAGCGCAGCGTCTCTCCGGCACCGGCGTCGATCACGACGGAGGCGCGCGAATCGAGCTGCGTCCCACCGCGGTTGACGATCGCGAGCTTGCCGCCGTTCGCGAGCGTCTCGAGCGGCAGCCCGGCGACGGGATGAACCTCGAGAGACGAGCCGACGACGAGCAGCAGGCCCGCTTCGCGGGCGAGCTGCTCGGCGCGCGCGATCTGCGCCGCAGACAGCAGCTCGCCGAACATGACGACGTCGGGCTTCAGCACGTCGCCGCAGCTCGGGCAGTGCGGAACGGGCAGCAGCTGCACGACGTCCTCCATCGGCACCACCGCGCCGCAATGCAGACAGCTCGACGTGCGGATCGAGCCGTGCACCTCGACGAGCGCGCGCGAGCCTGCCCGCTCGTGCAGCCGGTCGATGTTCTGCGTGATCACGGCTCGCACCCAGCCGCGGTCCTCGAGCTCTGCGAGCGCGCGGTGGCCGTCGTTCGGCTCTGCGCTCCCGAGCACGTCGAGCCGGCGCCCGTAGAACTCCCACACCTTCCCGGGATCCCGCCGGAACGCGTCGATGTGTGCGTACTCCATCGGGTCGTACTTGGCCCAGATCCCCGTCGCGGAGCGGAAGTCCGGGATGCCCGACTCCGTGCTGATCCCCGCGCCCGTCAGGACGACGAGCGGCAGGTGCTCGCGGACGAGCTCGGCGAGACGGTCGACGCTCACGTCTTGCGCAGCGCGAGGCCGCCCGCGGCCACGAGCAGAGCCGCCGCGAGCGCGAGTGCGACCGTGACGAGCGAACGGTGCTTCGCGAAGAAGCTGCGCGTGTCGACCACGTGGAACTGCGGGTTCGGCTGCTCGGCGCCCAGCGCCGCCGTGCGCGTGGCCTGGTGGAAGGGAAGCCGTGCGAAGTCGTACTGCGGCGCCGCCACCTTCGCCCCGTAGTACAGGCGCAGCGGTCCCGCGTGTCCGCCCTCGACGACGAGCGTTCGCATGCGCGTGAACGCCTCGGCACGCAGTCCGCGAAGAGGCGGGTTGTCGCCGTTGACGACGACGATCCGTAGGCGGCGGGCCGTCGCGTCCAGCGGCACGACCGTCGTGTGCGGCGCGCCGTCACGTTCGAGCACGCCCGTCGCGACCACGATCCCGTCGCCCGTCAGGACACGGAACGGACGGGAGTAGCGGCGCGTCGCGGCCGACAGGTCGAGCTGCGCGACCGGCACGCGGTAGTGCAGGTCGAGCACGGATCCGGCCATGGACGCCGGGAGCGATTGCAGCGGCTCTGGGAGCGCGCGGGCGAGGACGTGTGCACCGTCGATCCGGGTCACGCCGGACGCGCGCAGCTCGAACCACCGGTAGTCGGCGCGCGGCACGAGCGCCGTCGTGCTCCGCGCGGGATGCGCTCCTCCCACCGCGAAGATCTCCGTGGTCGAGAGGCGCGTCCACGTGCGTCGGTCGTCGCTGCCGTACACGGTGACCGTCCCGTGGAAGCGGTGGTCGGGGACCGCGAGGACGACGCTGTCGACGATGCCGCGGTTGGCAAAGCGTGCAACGGCGAGCGTGCCGCGGCGGCCGGCGTCGACGAGGTCGACGGTGACGTCGCGCCGCTGCGCGCGCAGCGGCGTCCGCCAGGGCACTTGGTCGCCCTGCGCGTCGACGATGCGCACGTCGGAGAAGTCGGGGCGCGCGTGCGCGAGCATCGCCGGGTCGGCGACGACGAGCGCCGGGCCGCTGCCGGCGGGGCTCAGCGTCCGCTCGTAGCGGAACGACTGCACTACCACTGCTGCGGCCGCTGCGGCGATCACAACGCCTGCTCCTTGCGCATCCGCTGGTACGCGAACGCGCCGGTCAGCAGCAGCAGGCCGACCAGCAGGAACGACGCGACGCGCCAGATCGAACCGAGCCGGGCAAGATCGACGATGAACACCTTCACCACCGCGAGCCCGAGCAGCGCGAGCCCGCCGAGCCGGAGCGGCTTCAGGTCGCGGACGAGCCCGGCGACGAGACCGCCGAGACCGAGGAGCGCCCAGAACGCAGAGAGCGCGAGCTGACCGTCCTGCCCGCGACCGACGACGTCGACGACGACGACCGAGCCGAGGTAGACGGCCCCGACCGCGGCGGCGAGCACGAACGCAACCCGCGCCTCCTCGATCAGGAATGCAAGCGCCGCGAGCGCGCCCACGACGAGCAGCAGCGAGACGACGGCTTTCGGCAGCGAGTCGACGCCGTACGCGAGCGCGCTCGGCCTCGCCTCGAACAACAGCGCGTGCGCAGCGGCGGCGCCGACGAAGCCGGCTGCCGGGAAGAAGCCACGCCTGTCCGCCGCGCGTCGCGCGACCCAGGCGAGCAGCACGCCCTCGAGCGCCCAGCCGGCGACGAGCACCGGCCCGTCGAGCGCCAGCGCGAGGCCGACCGCTGCGAGCGCCGAGCCGACGGCGACGAGCAGCGCGCCGACCTCGCGGCTGACCTGCGTCCTCAGCCACGTCAGGAAGCCGAGCGCGATCTGCGCCGCGGCGACGCCGATCACCCACGCCGTCGCGCCCTGGTGCTTCCCGACGTCGTGGAGCATCGCCCAGCCGCCGAGCGCGGTCAGCGACGCGTTCGTGAAGAGCAGCGACGCGGACGCCACGCGAAGCCGCGTCGTCGGGTCGCGGAGCTCGTAGCCGATCGCGGCGACGATGTAGAGGAGCCAGAACGCCGCGGTGACTCCGAGCGCGAGCGCGAGCTGTTGGTGGTACTCGTGGTGGAGCCAGTCGGCGGCCTGCGGGACGCTGACGACGTACGCGAGCGCCGCGAGCCAGCTCCAGCGCCGCCAGATGAGCACGCCGACGGTCGCGCACAGCGCAACGACCATGAAGACGAGCGACGCCGAGCTCGTGCCGGCGTCGACGAGTACGGGTGCGAGCAGCGCGCCGACGAGGCCGATGCCGGCGATCTCCGGGCTGTTCCAGCGAACGGCGAGGCCGGTCGCGACGGCGCCCACGAGCCCGGCGATCGCGAGCCCGGCCGCAGGTGCGACGAGGTGGTAGAGCGCGGTCGCCGCGGTGTCGCTCGCGTAGAACGCGGCGATGCCGGCTGCCGTCGCCGCGCGGGCGGCCTGCGTGCGACCCTTGCGCTCGTAGAGGAAGATCCCGCCCGCAGTCAGTGCGGCTGCCCCGACGAAGGCGAGCACGACGCGCGTCGCCTCGTCGATCCAGCCGTTGTGGATCGCGGTTGCGACGAAGAAGACGGCGGCGACGACGACGGCGATGCCGCCGACCCAGCCGAGCACGCGGCCGCCGAGCAGCTCCTCGAGATCGAGCGGCGCGCGCGGCGGCTCGGGCGGCCGCGGCGCACGAGGCGCCGGCGGCTGTGCCGGCCAGGGCTCCGGCCGCGGCTCCGGTGCAGGCTTGCCGACGCCGAGCAGTTGCTCGATCGTCCCGAGACGGGCTTCGATCGCACTCAGGCGCGCTTCCAACGAGGCTTCCATCCCGTTTCCCTCCTCGTGGCGGTTCATAGCAATCCTGCTATACCCATATAGCGCATTTGCTATACATGTCAAGAGCTCGATGGAGGGTTACACGTTCTCGACCACCGTGCGGGTGCGATTCGCCGACACGGACGCCCAGGGCATCGCCCACAACGCCTCCTACCTCGTGTGGTTCGAGGTCGCGCGCGTCGAGTACCTGCGCGCGTTCGCCGGCGGCTATCAGGCGCTCCGCGACCGCGGCATCGAGGCGCTCGTCCTCGAGTCGCACTGCCGCTACGTCGTCCCTGCGGTGTTCGACGACGTGCTCCACGTGCACACACGCTGTGTCGGCATGCGCGGAGCGCGGTTCCGCTACGAGTACGCGATCGTGCGGGACGACGGAACGCTGATGGCCGACGGCTACACCGAGCACGCGTGCGTGGACGCGAGGACGCTGCGCCCGACGCGCGTGCCCGACTGGCTCAGTGCGGCGGTGTCTGCTGCTGAGTCGTCGTCGTCTGCTGCTGCTTCTTCTGCACCGGCTCCGGAAGCCTGACGAGCTTCGGCGACGCGCGGTACGACGAGTACCACGTGTCGTGGTACAGCAGCTTCCCGTCGGCGTCGTAGACGTCGCGGGTCACGCTCGTCGACATCGGCGGCGCGCCCGGATCGTCGATCACCTTCTCACCCGGCTTGAGTGTCGGGTCGAACGTCTTCTTGACCGGGATGACGCCGGTGGTGACGAGCGGCGCGGTCGTGCTGACGACACGCCGATGCACCGGCGTCCCGTAGAGGTTCACGGTCAACGAGTACGAGCCGACGAACGTGCGCAGCAGCAGCCAGTGCCCCGTGTCGTTGACGAACTTGAGGTCGACGTCCGGGTAGTTGACGGTCGCGTCGCGGCCCTGCGGGTAGTGGCTGATGTAGAGCGCGTGGTTCGTGCGGTCGGTGATCTTCAGGCCGCCCTCGAACGCGGCGTTGAACACGGTCGTCGAGACCTGGCACACCCCGCCTCCGAGCCCGGTGGTCACCTCGCCGTTGACGATCACGGGCGCCTCGAGGAAGCCCTTGTCGGCCGTGCGCGCGCCGGTCGTGTCGTTGAACGAGAATGTTGCGCCCGGAGCGATCAGCGTGTTGTCGATCAGATGCGCGACGAGCTGCACGTTGTGGATGCGGTTCGGGATCCCGCCGTAGTCGGTCGTGTAGCTCGAGACGAGGCCGTCGATCTTCATGGCACGCGCCTGCGCCGTCGTGCGCTGCGGCGGGGCGGTCTCGACCGGCAGGACTGCGACGCGGCGAACGCGCCGTAGCGCCGCCGCGAGGACCGCCTGCGTCGTGGCGACCGAGTTGAGGCGCGTGCCGTCCTGCGCCGGGACGACGTGCACGTGAGAGCCCTCGACGGCGAAGCTCGCGTCGCGCGGCGGCTTCGCGACCCGCTTGCCGAGCGCGACGAGCCACTTCTCCGCGGTCGGGCCGCCGATCGCGAGAGCCGTGCGGCCGTGCGAGGGCAGCTCGAGCAGCGACGCAATGCGACGCGGTGAGAGGACCCAGCGCGTCGGCCCGAGCGTCAGGTGCACGGGTGCCGACGTCGCGATGCTCGCCTGGCGCGCTGCGCGCGCGAGCTCGGCCGTCGTCACCTCGGGTGCCTTGCGCCGGAGCGGCAGATCGACGGTCCCCTGTGTGCGGTCGAGCGCGGCCAGCTCGTGCACGATCAGGCGCGCGGCGGCGTTGTGGTCGAGGACGAGACCGGCGCGCGCAGGCACCGCGACGACGTGTGCACCGCGGCGCACGAGAGCGGCGTCGCGCGGAGGGCGGTCCACCTCTGTGGAGATCAGGCGCAGCTTGTATT
>Ga0070658_10003598_pt1 | contig 12695 bp, 9 predicted proteins | sample KBSC13metaG_FD_64664 | JGI IMG/M metagenome (GOLD analysis project Ga0070658, IMG submission 64664) | Corn rhizosphere microbial communities from Kellogg Biological Station, Michigan, USA - KBS C1-3 metaG | ecosystem: Host-associated > Plants > Roots > Rhizosphere > Soil ... | reverse complement strand
CACCCCAGGGCACAATAGCCGCGCCGTCATTGGCGCGGACGCACTCCTGGACCTCCGCGAAAGTCTCCGGCTGGACTGTCGCACTGGGCTTCGCCCCGAAGAGAGCGTAACCAGTTTCACTCATGGAGTAAGTATAGCATACAGGTGCATGGACACCTAACAAAGTTACTGTGTTTGTGCGTTAGCGCGCTCTTCAAAGATCCCTCGGGTCACCGGCCACAGCGCGGCCGTTTTCGAGCCAGTCGAGCATGGTGCTATCATAGCGTTCGCGTGTCGCGGTCAGGTAGAGCGCTTGCGTCTCGGGGCTGAAGACGTCGCGCCACTCGCCGCGCCTGCCTTTGCGGAAGAAGTCCGCATTGCTTTTCCAGCGTCCAACGACTTTTGATCCGGGAGCGAGATTATCAGCGCCGGCCCTCATCTTATCGAATCGGGCATATTCACAGAGCGCGCGGATCTCCTCCGGCGAGCGCTCGATCCCGAGGAAGTTCGCGAGACGCGCTACCTCGCCTTCTAGGTCGTCGGTCATGTCGTTGTAGTGGAGAAAAATGATGTTCGGCAGCGCGCGGTACTTCCAAAAGCCGGCGACGTAGTCGAACGTCCACGCGGCGTTGTGCTCGCTTTCGAAATCGAGTAGGCTCGCAAACACCTGATCTCGGTCGACCGGGCTCGGAGAACCTGCACCGAGTGCGCTATTATCGTTGTGGTCCTGCATGGAGAGAAACGCGTCACGCGGATCCCGCCCGCAGGTAACATAGAACGCATCCCGGCGATACTTGAGCGCGTGCAACGGTGTATGCGTCTTCATCACACGCCGCCAGGGCTGCGCGTTGAAGACCTCTACCGCGTCGACGTTGTAGTCCCACGCGCCCCCATCCAGCCACGGAGACATCTCCGCAAGCGGGCACGGAAACTCCGGGCCGTGCACGAGCAAAGCACAGAGCATTTGCGACCAGGTCGTGCCCATCTTCGCGCCAGTCGCAACGATAATGTCCCCCTCGCGCGGCGCGACGAGATCCCATCTGTTCGTGTCGACGGCATCATTGACGATCGGCCCTGTGTATTCCGGCTCTTCCATTCACAATCTCCCCGCACAAGCCTGCTCCCTATGATCGCCCATCCCGCCCTAGCCTTCACTCTAGTGGCCGCAATTGTGTTGATTCATCTGACGAGCCCAGAGAACGAAAAATGGGCCGCCCTCGAATGTCGAGAGCGGCCGTTGTTATAAGAAGAGACGGGCGGGACGCCCATCGCGCGATAGGACCAGGCGCTACGGATAGTGCGCCTGGTAGGAGGTTTCGTTAGTGGTGCCGCCGTTGTTAAGGACGGCTGCGCCTTGTCCGTTGATGATGCTGTTGATAGTGCCCATGCCGCCGAGGCTATCGATCATCAGGTCGGTGAAGTTCGACCCGGTGGTGGGGGCTTCGATGGCGTTTTGCAGGGCGACGCCGCTCGGGTTGACGTTGAAGTAGCAGTACACGCCAAGGCCGTAGGCGTTGTGGCTGGTCACGGTGTTTGCCACCTTGTAGCTGGCGTAGCCGTTGATCGAACCGTCGAGCCAGCTTGCCTGGTTTGGAACGTCGTACGGAGCCTCACTCTGATAGAAGTAGGTCCGGCCGCCGTTGCCGTTCCAGAGGGTCTGGTACCCGGCGAAGTGCTCGACGGCCAGGCCGTAGATGGTGACGTTCTGACCGTTGACGATCAGGCCATTCGTCGACGGATTCGTCGTCCAGCCGACCGTGCCCGCGTTGCCGTGGTCTGCGCGCCAGAGCCAGAAGTCGTCGCCGATGACATTGCTGCTGTTGATGACGACGTTGGCGGACGCCGTCCCCACCACCGCGCCGCCGACTCGGGTGAAGACGTCGGCGAGGAGGGTCGGGTTGGACGCGTGGCTGGCGCTGCTGCCGGCGGGGCCGACTTGCAGGAGCGTGTTGACGTTGGACGCGGACTCGAACAGGATGCCGGCAACGGTGACGCCGTCGACGTCGGCGACCTGCATGGCGTTGGCGCCGGTATTCGCTTGCAGGGTCGGCAGGCCAATGCCCAGGATAACGGTATTCGGGTTGTTGACCAGAATGGTGCCGTTCAGCGCGTAGACACCGGGGGTGAACAGGATGTTCTTGCCGGAGTTCAGCGCGTTGTTGATGGTGGTGGCGTTGTCTACGCTCGACTTGGCGATGTAGAACTGGCCGATCGGGATGTTGGTCCCGGTCTGCGTGGTCTGCCAGTCGACGCCGGTGACGTTCGACTTCAGGCTGGGCACGAAGACGAAGTAGTTCCCGCCGGCGTCGACGTTCAAGAAGGGCTTCTCACGGATGACCGGAGTGGCGCCGACGTTGGTATATGGCGGCGACGGCCACGATGTCGCCGGTGCGTTGACGCAACCGACGAAGACCATGTTCCAGACGCCGTTGCTCCAGCTGGCCCACTGGCTATTGCGGGAGAGCCATTGCTGCTGAGAGATGGGTTGCGCAGCGCCGTCGACGAGGGAGTCGCCGAGGAAGCCGCCGCTGGCCCATCCGGGCGGGTTGACCGACATGTCCGCGAGCACGAGGTTGCCCTTGATGTGCGTGCGGCGCATTGGGGCGGCCTGCGAGACAGCATAGGCGTCGGTACCGCCCGAGTCGCTGGGATTAATGGCCAGATTCTCGATGCCGCGCCAGAAGTTCTGGGTGGCATTGCCTCCGTTCCAGTGGGCATCGACACTGACGTAGCCGTTAATGGTGGTGGCGTCAGGTGTCATGCCGAGGCCGAGGACCTGGGTGTAGAAGCCGACCGGAATGTCCGCCGCGTAGGTGCCAGGCGTGAAGAGCATGGCATACCGCTGCGTGCCGAACTGGTTGGTCTGCTGGCTGGTATAGATCGTGTTGACCTGGCTCTGAATAGTCGCGGCCGGGGTCGACGGGGTGAAGATGAAGACGTTCGGTCCGAAGTCCGGGGCGCCTCCCGCCGACGGCGTGCCGCTCGCCTCGTTGGAGGCTCCCGACGTTCCGCTTGCGTTGACGGCCTTCACCGTGTAGTAGTAGGTGGTGCCGCTCGTCAGGCCGGTGTTCGTGTAGTTAGGCGCGGTAATGCCGGTGGCAAGGGCGGTGGCCGACTCGCCGCCGGCGGTCGTACCGCGGTAGATGTTGTAGGAGGTCGCGCCGGGACTTGGGGTCCAGGTCAGCGCGATCTGGCCAGTGGTTGTCACGGCGGCGAGGCCAACGGGAGCGGGCGGTACACCGACGCCGCTGCCGGGTTCATAGACGCGGACATAGTCGACGTCGAGGTTCTGCGGGAATGTCGTGCCGGTCTGTGTGACATTGCCCGGAGGGATACCGCCGACGGCGAGGTTGAGGATGAAGTTCTCGGGATGGTTGAATACCCAGCCCGGACTGCTCGACGGGTGCGTTTCGAACTGGACGCCGTCGAGGTAGTTGGTGACTCCGGTGGGCGTCCAGAGCAGGCCGAAGACGTGGTACTGGCTCTGGAAAGTGGCGCTGGTGACGGTGGCGGTCCAGTCGATATGGGCGGAGCTGGTGCCCATGTGGTAGCTGGCGAAGTCGGTAGTGGCGTTGTTGCCGAACATCTCCATCATGTCCATCTCGCCGCACGCCGGCCAGCCGACCTGGTTGATGTTGTTGCCAAGCGCCCAGAAGGCGGGCCAGATGCCCTGACCGCTGGGAAGCTTGGCGCGCAGCTCGATGTAGCCGTAGGTCGGCATGAACTTGCCGGTGGTGTTGAGACGGGCGCTGTGGAAGCCGTAGGTGGCCCAGTTGCCGTCGTTCGTGGCCTGGATCTGCAGGGCCTGGCCGTCGCCCGCGCCGGTGTCGGCGATGATGTGGGCATGGGAAGCGTCGGCGACGTATGTCTCCTGCTCCCAGTTCCCCCACCCGTCGTTGTTGGCGCCGATGCCGGTGTCCATATTCCAGTTAGCGGCGCTCGGCATATTGCCGACGCCCTGGTTGAAGTCGTCGCTCCAGGCGAGGGCGTAGCCCGACGGGACGTAGCTGGTGACGGTGGCGATCGGAGTGGCGTTGGCCTCATTCGACGCGCCGGATGTCCCGGATGCGTTGACGGCCTTCACCGTGAAGTAGTAGGTGGTGCCGTTGGTCAGGCCGGTGTTCGTGTATCCGGTCCCGGTGATTCCGGTTGCGACGGCAGTGGCGCTTTCGCCGCCGGCGGTGAGGCCGCGATAGACGTTGTAGCTCGTCGCGCCTGTGCTGGCGCTCCAGGTGAGAGCCACCTGTGTGGCGCCGGGTGTCGCGGCGAGACCGGTGGGCGCGGCCGGAGCTGTGCCGCCTGATCCACCGCTGACGACGATGCCGTTGATCTGGGCGTTGTCGACAACGTTCGTTGTGGTGATGACGATCTGGCCGCTGGCGTTGGCGGTCGTGTTGAACGATCGCTGCACCGCCTTGAATTGAGCGCCCGCGGCGGCGAAGATGTCGAACGCAGCCAGGACCTGGGTGGCGTTGATACTGACGTTGAAGGTACGCTTGCCCGCCGCTGTCCAGTACTCCTCAGAGAAGTACAGGGTCACGGTCTGGGCGCTACCGGCGGTGAAGCCGGGAATGGTGTACGTAAATGCGCCGTAGCGGTTCGACTGCAGAACGGTCTGCGGCGGAATGGTCCCGGTCAGCAGCGAAGTATTGACCGTCGTCGCATTGGTGGTCGCCGTGCCTCCGGCGAAGTCGACGTCGGCGACGAACGGGCTGGCCGCCGCGCCGCCGCAGTTGATGGAGATCGACGCGGTCGACGCGGCCGGTGTCGCACTCGCTTCGTTCGACGCGGCGGACGTTCCGGCAGTGTTGACGGCCTTGACCGTGTAGTAGTACGCGGTCCCATTGGTTAGGCCAGTATTCGTGTAAGTCGTCCCGGTCAGACCGGTGACAATGGCGGTCGCTGACTCGCCGCCGGCGGTGGTGCCGCGGTAGAGGTTGTAGGTCGACGCACCAGTGCCGGCTGTCCAGGAGAGCGCGACCTGGGCGTTACTCCCGGTGGCGGTTAGGCCGGATGGCGCGCCGGGCGCCGATAGGACCGGGGTCGCATGGGCTTCGTTGGAGGCGGCAGACGTGCCGCTCGTGTTGACGGCTTTAACGGTGTAGTAGTAAGCGGTGCCGTTGGTCAGGCCGGTGTTGGTGTACGTCGTTCCGGTCAGACCGGTCGCGATGGCCGTTGCGCTTTCGCCGCCTGCGGCCGTGCCGCGGTAGACGTTGTAGGATGTCGCGCCGGAGCTTGAAGTCCAGGTCAGGGAGATCTGGGTGTTGCCGGCAGTCGCTGCGAGGTTCGTGGGTGCCGATGGAGCGGAGCCGGCCCCGGCGACGATGGCGATGCCGTTGATCTGAGCGTTGTCGACCACGGTCGCCGTGGTGATGACAATCTGACCGCTTGCGTTGGCGGTGGTGTTGAAGGTCTTCTGTACCGCTTTGTACGTCGCCCCGGTGGTGGCGAAGATGTCAAACGCCGACAGTACTTGCGTACCGTTGATAGTCACGTTGAACGTGCGCTTGCCGGCCGCCGTCCAGTACTCCTCCGCGAAGTACAAGGTGACGGTCTGCGCGCTGCCGGCGGTGAAGCCGGGAATGGTGTAGGTGTAGTTTCCGTAGCGGTTCGATTGTAGAACCGCCTGAGGTGGAACTGTACCGGTCAACAATGAAGTATCGATCGCGTTGGTGACACTTGCGGTAGCGCCACCGGCGAAGTCGACATCGGCGACGTACGGGCTCGCAGCCGCACCGCCGCAGTTGATTGAAATGTTGGCCGCGTCGACGCGGCCGTGGCCCAGCATTGCGGCCATCATCATGAGTAGGAGCGCTATGCTCCTTGGCACACGCATGATAGAACTCCCTTCTATAACCTTCTTCAGAAACTTCGTTGTATTGCGATTAGAGCTATAGTAACCCAGTCTCGATTCGCGCCGATGCATCTCTCACAACGTCTTTATTGACCATTTGTATAGCATTTATAGCTATCAGCACGTAACAACTCAACCGTTTGACGAAATCGCTTAGATGAGGGTCGTTAGGCGCAATTATAAGTCCAGCATATCGATTTGTCAAGCGGTTATTCAATAAGATTAATCGATAAGTCATTATGATAACACACGAAACGACATACCTACATACGATTGTGCATCCTCAACAATAAGATCGGCGGTCTACGATCATCCAGGATGGCCCGCATGGTAGACTGACTTCGGTCCTCGGTAACGATGACTGACGGGAGGATACGAATGCCAGCTAATGATGACGGCCCTGATGTCGTCGACCTGATCAAGATCGCGGTCGGCGACACGTATCGAGTCAACGCCGACGGCGCGAGGCTTCATGTGCAGGTGCGAGGATCGGCGCTGATGTCGGCGAAGATGGCGTACACCAAAGCGCGAGAGGTGACGGCGCTGGTGGGTCAGCTCCAGAGCGTGGGGCTAGGCGGCGAGGATATCGAGATCGAGGGTGTACTTGTCGACGTGGCCAATGGGTCGATCGTCAAAACGTCGGAGGCAACTTACACGCTGTGCGCGACCTGCACCAGCCTCGACATGTTGCCGTCGGTGCTCGGGGTCATCGCGTCGCAGAAGCAGGCGACGCTTCAACGGATCGAATGGGTGTATTCCGATGAAGACGGGCAGCGCGACGAATGGCTTGAGGCGTTGATCGAGAAAGCGAAGGCGAAGGCGCTGACCGTGTCTAAGGCTCTGGGCGTACGGATTATTGCGATGCATGAGTTCACCGAGACCTCTAAGGATAGCGAAGGCCCCAACCATTATGGGGACGCGCAACGATCCTACGGGCGGGCTCGGGCTCAGTCGGTAGATCTTGGCATTGACATCAACCATTCGAAAGAGGTTGATCTGCAAATAGAAATCGAATACCGTGTCTCTTCCATTCAATAAGCCGGTCGCGCCGATCGAAGTCGTGGCCTACGATCCCAACTGGCCGGTCGAGTACGAGGCCCTGGCCGCGGTGCTACGGCAGGCTGTCGGCGATGTAGCCGTGTCGATCGAGCATGTCGGGAGCACGTCGGTGCCGGGGTTAGCGTCGAAGCCCATCCTAGACATCGACATCGTCATTGGGTCACGCGACGATCTGCCGGCAATTGTCGAACTGTTGGCGCGGTTAGGTTATGCGCACAATGGAGATCAGGGTTGTCCCGGTCGAGAGGCGTTCAAGTATCCGGACGCGACCGTGCCACATGACGGCAGCGGCCGATCCTGGATGACGCATCACCTGTACGTCTGCGACGTCGACAATATCTACTATCGACGTCACGTGGCATTTCGAGACTACCTGCGAGCGCACGCGGAGGTCGCCAAGGAATACGGCGACCTCAAACTCATGCTGGCCGAAACCTATCGGAACGATCGCAACGGCTACACGGAGGCAAAGACCGAGTTTGTCTTCGGCGTCTACCGCGTCATCGGCGGGTTGGGTGACGAGAACGCCGGCTAGGAATACGCGGCCAGTAGTTCGGCAAACGCCGTGTGTCCGCGTTCCCGCGCGATCTCCAGCGGCGTCTTGCCGTCGGCGTTGGTGGCGGCGGGATTGGCGCCACGGTCGATGAGAAGCTGGGCGACTTCCACGTGACCGTAGCAGGCAGCGGCGTGGAGCGGTGTCGTCTTGCCGTTTGTGTTCGCAGTCGACAGGCCATCATCGAGAAGGCGGCGGACGCGGTCCGACGAGCCCATCTCCGACGCCATGATAATGCCGAAGTCCGATGGGGCAGCGTCGTTGAAGTCGTCGCGCGCTTCAAGGTCCGCGCCGTGCTGCAGCAGGAGGCCGATGAGTTCTGGCTCAGCGCTAAAGTAGGCCCAGTGCAGGGGCGTGCCACCGGCGAATGCCTTGAAACGGACATCGGCGCCGTGGTCGAGAAGCCAGCGCGCGACGTCGATGTAGCCGTTGCGAGATGCGATATAGAGAGCGTCGGAGACTACCTCGACGGCAGTTTCGGGCGGCCTCGGGAGAGCTTTCCCGTTGGCGTCGTAGCGGCTGCTCCCGGTGAGCGACGGCTGGTCGACAAGGTTCCCGCCGGCGTCCCAAAACGACTTTACGACCTCGAGCCGGCCAAGGCCCGCGGCGCACCAGAGATCGAGGACGGCGCCGCCGCGGATGAGCACGTCGGCCACGCCGAAGCTGCTTTCACCCCACGTGACCGCCCACGAGAGAGGCGTGTGGCCGGTGCGGTTGTACTTCGCGTTGATGTCCGCGCCGGCGTCGATGAGTTCCTGCGCGATCTCAACGTTGCCTGATTGCACGACATTATGCAGGGGTGTCGCATGATTGGCATCGGTGACCCGGGCGTAGGCGCTGTCGATCTTCAAAAGTGTCCGCACGGTGTCGACCCGGCCCTCGACCGCGGCCGTCAGCATTTCGTCGACGCGCTTGGCGAAGGCGTCGTCTCTGTTCGCTTTGCTCGTCTCCAAGTGTTCCGGCATGAACTTACTCATCCTTTCCTTCAACTTGCGCCTCGCCGATTGCAGGCGCTTCTTCACGGTATTTGTCGGAAGCGAGAGAAAGGACGCGATTTCGGCGACGGATCGGTCGCTCATATAGTAGAGAGTCACCACCAGGCGTTCCGGCTCTGCAAGGCCGATGATCGCCTTATTCAATTCGGCGCGCGTCTCGCTGAGTTCCGCTGCCTCATGCGGTCCAGGCACACCGAGGAGTATCGGCATGCCGGTTTCGAGCGGAACGGCGCTAACTTCCTTTCGCCTGAGAATGCGGTGGCACTGCCGGTACAGGATCGTGCGAAACCAGCCGGGGAACGCCGCCGGATGATCGAGTTTGCCCAGATGGAGGTAGGCCTCCACGAACGCCTCCTGCGCCGCATCCTCGCCGCTCTGACGATCGCCGATCACTGAATGGCAATAGACGACCGCCATGCGCTGAAACCGCCGCACAATCTCGTCGTAACCGGCCCGGTCACCACGTCGTGAGCGCTCGACCATTCTGGCAAGCGGCTGCGCCGAGCGTCGATCGTCCCTGTCGTTCTTATCCATATGCCTCATTCACCTGCTTCTACAATTATGTGCCGGTCATTGGGCATTCGGTGCCTGAGCAGAATACATGTCTTCGTTCGAATGTGGCGCACCGGGCCGATATCGACGGCGTGTATGTCAAGATTATAGTGAGTATTTGCACAAGGGAAGACGAGGAAGATGAAGGGTTATAGCACGCAGGCGGCGATTCTGCTCACGACGGGACCAGTCAGCCTGGACGACATCGCGAAGACGATGCGGGAGTTCGGTGAGGTAAAGTCAGGGTCGACGGGGCAGCATTGGGCGTTCGCCGATGAGTGGCTATCGATCCCTCTCAAGTCGCATCCGCGCGGGAGGCTGGTGGTCGACTATGTGCCGTTTCCGTGGCCGGATCAGATGGGCGACGACATCGACAGTGCCGATGTCGTCGCGGCATGGAAAGCCGGACGTTTCGGGCCATTTACCTTTGTCGACGGCCTCGCGCGCGCACTGGAACAGTGCTGGCTTTGGCCGGAGGGTTTGGAGGAGGCGCCGGAGCATGACGGGTTCATTCGGCTTCTGACGACATATGCGAGCTTTCCGGAGGACACGCACGTCCCGCCGAGTGTCGACGTCAAGGCGGAGATCACGCAGTTGACATCGGTGGCGGAGCGACTGTCGAAACTGCCCGAAGTCATTTGCTACTTCAATCCGAATGGCGAGACGCTCCTTACGCCGAAGATGCTGTCGAACGCGCTCGCCAGGAACCGCAAGAACAGGCTGCCGGACCTCGACGTCTGGACCAATATTCGCATTCTCGACATGAGTGAGCGAGCGGCGGAGTGGTTTGTGGCCGACACGTGCGGCATGTGGCAGGTCGATGCGCCGGACCACGAAGCTGCCTACCTGCGCGACAAGTACGATGCGGACGAAGTGGCCGAGTTCCTGCGCAACATCTCTCTCTACGTTCTGCGGAACCCCGGCGCCATCAGCAACGGCGACACGACAGACGGCCCCGGCGGTGTCGATTGGCAGGTTTACAAAGCAGAGCAATCGCTGTCGTCGCCGCCACGTGCCACGCTGCGGTGGTTCCCGTTCGACAAATCGCAGCGGCCAGGGTCGATGATGCAATATGTGGCGTCGAGGACCTGAGAGGTCGCACGGAAGGCGCAGCAGATAATCCGTTGAAAAAGGACGCTCGAAGGTAAGCACTTGACCACGCCCTCCATCAATCGGCTATCATAGCAAAAAGGAGACCGTCGATGGCACATTTTCCCGACTACGCGAAGAGGTATATGTTGATTGGGCTAACGGCCACGCCAGACGTGCTCGAGGCGCTGGTGGAGCGGATCCCGGCAAACGATCCCGTTTGGAGCTATACTCCGGATCCTGAACGGTTCACTATGCGCGCGATCATTGCGCATTTGGCCGACTGGGACGGGATATTTCTGGAGCGGATCATTAAGACGCGCGACGAGAACGAGCCGCATATCGAGGATCTGGACGAGGGGCAGGTCGCCATCGACAATGACTATGCCAACTCCGATCCTTTCGAGAGCCTCCGGAGGTTCCGTGCCACCCGCGAGATCCTGGTGCAGACCCTCCGTGACATGGACCCAGCGCACTGGAACAAGGTGGCCCATAGACACTTCGGACCGATCACCGCGCTGCATCAGGCGGTTCTGGTCCTGGGCCACGACGGCTACCACACGCAGCAGATAACGCAGTGGCTCGAAGCGGCCGGGAAATAGGGATTGGGAAATATAGCGGCTGAACTGTTGGCGGTCCGCGGCCTCGTCAAGAAATTTCCGATCCAAACGAAGTCCAGCCCGTTGACGTCGACGACGAGTTATGTCCATGCGGTCGACGGCGTCGATCTCACACTTAGTGCGGGTGAAACGTTGGGCCTTGTCGGTGAGTCGGGGTGCGGGAAGTCGACGCTGGGGCGGTGCATCCTGCGACTGATCGAACCGAGCGGCGGGACCATCACTTTCGAAGGACGCGACTTCCTCGGGCTTCCAGCCCCGGATCTCAGACGGGCGCGCCGAGACATCCAGATTGTGTTTCAGGACCCGCTGGCGTCGCTCAATCCGCGGATGACCATCGGCGCGATCGTGGCGGAGCCGTTGCGTCTGCATGGGATCGTGCCGCGATCGGAGGTTGCTGCTGAGGTGGTCCGCCTTCTCGACGAGGTTGGGCTGCCACCCACGGCTACCAGTCGATATCCCCACGAGTTCAGCGGCGGACAACGTCAACGGATCGGAATCGCCCGGGCCCTGGCGATGCGGCCGAAACTGATTGTCGCCGATGAACCGGTGTCGGCCCTCGACGTCAGTATCCGCGCGCAGATCCTCAATCTCTTCCGCGAGGTGCAGGCTAAAAGTGGAGTCGCACTGATCTTCATTGCCCATGACCTGGGCGCTGTTCGCCAGGTCAGCGACCGGATCGCTGTCATGTATTTGGGGAAGATCGTCGAGACGGGGCCGTCGGAAACGATCTTCGAGAACCCGAGGCATCCGTACACGCGCGCCCTATTGGCGTCGATCCCCACGGTCGACGTCGACGCAAAGTCGACCACGTCGAAGCTGACGGGCGACGTCCCCTCTCCGATCGACATCCCCAGCGGCTGCCGTTTCCGAACGCGCTGCCCACTGGCGCAGGACGTCTGCGCAACCAACGTTCCAGAGCTTACACAATTTGAAGGCGGAGAGATTGAGCATCTCTCCGCCTGTCATTTCGCGGCCACACTGGAGTGACACGCATTTAGATCGAATACCAATCGCTTGCACTCTTCACGCAGCCGGTCCGGGACGCCATGCCCATCCAGGGCTATGGGGATGCCACCCAAAGCCCGTTAGAAATGCATGCCAAGGGCGAGGTTGACGGCGTCGGTGCGGACGCCGTTGGTCGACCCACTGATGTCGTAGGACGCTTCGATGAAGGTCTTATCGAAGTCAACGCCGGCGATGAGCTTGCCTCCGAAGCGCCAGTCGGTCTTCGACGAGGTCGTGGTGGTCGTGACGATGACGTTCGGGACGACCGCCGACTGCTGACCGCCACCGGCATTGCTGCCGTTGTCGAAGCTCGTGGTGGTTGACTTGCGGACGTCGTTACGGAATGCGCCAATGCCCAGCCCGACGTACGGCACGGCGTGATGGCCTGTCGCCGAGATCGCTGCGGCGGCGGGGGTCAGCATAACGCGTTCGCTGTACTCCAAGCCGAAGACATTGATGTGGTTGCCGTGGCCGGTGTTGCTGTTGTAGTCCAGGTCGATGGACGGCTTGCTCATGGGCCCGAGCAGCCCCTTGTTCTGCATCGCGACGGCCAGTCCGCCGTGGATGCCGGTCGTCGATGTAGCGTCCTTGGCCGCGCTCGATGTCAGAAAGCCGGCGCCGATCTGTGCCGAAATCGGGCACGGAACTCCGGGAGCTGCCTGAGCATTGGACGCAAGGCCGAGCGTGAACGGAACCGCGATGAGCGTTGCCGCCTTAAGAGTGGTAATCTTCAAGTAATCAGTCCTCCTAGCTAAATCTGCTTATTTCTGCATCGAAACCAGGCCACTGCAGTAAGGCCCTCGTACAAACGCGGAGAGATTACATCCCGCGAAATCATCGACGCCTACCCGACGTTCAGATCAACCAAGTCGCGCTTGAGCAATACGCTCAGGTGAAATCGAACATCGGCGTTCGAGCAGGTTGTCGACCTGACAACGCTTTCCACCACCCGGTCTACCACGGTCCACTCGCTTCCCGCCGACGTCAAC
>Ga0070658_10003597_pt1 | contig 12695 bp, 8 predicted proteins | sample KBSC13metaG_FD_64664 | JGI IMG/M metagenome (GOLD analysis project Ga0070658, IMG submission 64664) | Corn rhizosphere microbial communities from Kellogg Biological Station, Michigan, USA - KBS C1-3 metaG | ecosystem: Host-associated > Plants > Roots > Rhizosphere > Soil ... | reverse complement strand
AGATCGGTGGCCATCTGCGACTGCTGCATCTTGGCAAGAAGGTCGTTGTAGAACTGCTGCGCCGTCGCAGTGTCCCGCGTTATGCTCTTGTACTCTTCCTGCACTGCCGGACTGGAAGAGATGCGGTCCTGAAACGTCCGCAACTGGCTCTGGAGTCTTCCCTGCTCTGCCTTCTTCTGCGCGATCCCGATGTCCATCGAATGAATCTGCGCTCTCATCTGCATGACGGCGGGTGAATCGCTGCGGCTTGGCGCCGTGCTCGCGGGCGTCTTCACCGGCGCCGGGGTCTTCGCCATCTTGTCCTGGAGTTCCTTGATCTTCCGCCTCACCGCAATAACATCCGGGTAATCGTCCGTATACCGCTGCGTCAGTTGCGATTCCTGCGCCTCAAGCTGCTGCAACTCAGCCTCTTGTGTCTGCGGAGCAGCCCCCTGGCCGCCCGACTGGCTGCTTTGTGACACCTGCTGCGACAGTATCGTCTCTGCGTAGCTTCTGTCCTGTTCCATGCGCGACAACGCCTGAGTGGCAGCATCCAACTGCGAGCTCAAGGTGCTCATCATGTTCAGGTTTGTCGACTCTTCGTCCGGCAGCCGGCCCGCATAGGTCTGCTGGAACTTGGCCAGCTTCGCCGCCTGCTCGTCCAGCTTGGCCTTTGCGTCGTCCAGTTGCCCCTTCAAAAATTCGGTCGTTCCCTCGGCCGAGGTCGCGCGGGCATGGAGGTTCTCGCTGACAAAAAGCGATGTAATCTCGCCGCACACAAGCTGGGCCGTGCGTGGATCGCCTGCTGTAAACGAAATAAAAAAGCCGGGCAGACCGCGCGTGATGTCCGACTGGATGGGCTTGATCCCAATGCCCTTTCTTGCCAGATCGATGCGGTCGTCCATCGACAGACCCTTGTTCGCGTACAGATTGAAACGCTCGATGATCGGGGCCAGCCGTGAGCGGCTCAGTATCTGCTCCTTCATCGTGGCCAGCCGGGAGTCCAGATCTTCCGTGATCACAGGCTTGACGTAAGACTCCGGGACCTTCTGCTGCTCGACCAGTACCAGGGTCTGCGAGACATACTGCGGAGGAACGAAAAACGTGACCGCATACGCGATGAATGGCAGAATCGCGGCGGGGATAGCGATGACCCACCATCTTCGCTTCAGGATAGTGCCGTAGTCTTCCGGCGTAAGTGGGCGATGACCAAGCATGATGACTCCTTAAAATTGACCAAGACGAAGCGCGTGCGGCGTATACGTAATCCCGATCCCAAACGTGTGAGACGTGCCGTTGAAGGCATTCACTCCGGTAAATTTCGAATCATAGGACTGATGCTGCGCTGTGTAGCTCGCATACCCCGAGAGGCTCCGGCTTATGCGGCGCGTGACCTGCACACCCCCGAAGACCGTCGAGAACGTCCCCCCGAACGGAATCGTCAGCCCGGCCGGCGGCAGAACATTGCTCTTCGTCAGCGCCTCCGTGTGCGAGTACGAGCCGGTGACTGCAACCAGCCACTCCCGTCCATACGCATGGCTTACTCCGGCCGACGCCGTATCGCTCAGGCCGCCAAGCTGCACACCCGACCCGCCGTTGACCCCGCGCGTGTAGCCAAGCTCCGCATTGGTCAATCCGTGAGCATATCCAAGACCGGCGCTCGCCGCAGCGCTCAGGCTATTGGGAATCAGCGCCTTGTCGGAGCTTGTCACCCATTGCGGTCCGGCTGAAACCTCAAGACTCAACGTCCGGCTCAGCAGGCGCGTGAATACCCCATTGACGCCGCGCGTCTCAAAGTTAATTCCGCCCTCGTTCTTGCCGAAAGTGAAAAGAGAATAGACAGCGTTCGCGCTGATCGTATCTCGCCCATCAATCCTGTGGTTCAGCGCCGCCTCTCCCGAGACGCCCGAGTTGTCGAACCCTTCGTTGCCGTTCAGAAAATGCTCGATCGACCACGATCCCACCGCGCTGGCCGATGTCTTACCCGTGAAGAGCCGCTCCGCGCTGCCCGAAACGGTGTTGTCAACCCGGTCTCCCGAAAACGTCAACAAACCTCCCGTGTACCCCGCTGTAGGTCCCCCAGGTGGAATCACCCCAATGTCGCCCACCCCCGGAATGCCGGAGTAGCCCGTCGTGGGCGACTGCGGCAGATAGCTGACCGAATCATCCAGCCCGAAGACCCATCTGCCGGCCATCAGGCCTTGCGACACCGAGAGGTCCTGATACGTGGATGTGTTTTGCCCCGACGATTCAGAGATAAGGACGCCCCCCGAATACACCATGTCGAACGGAGCCTTCGTGCTCATGGAACTGTAGCCAATCCCTCCCGAGACCGCCGCCGATCCGGTCACATTTCCCGAGCCGAAATACCCGTACTGCACAATCTGCGACGCGCCCAACTCATAGTGGATCGTCCCATCCGACCCTGGAAGCCTGAATCCCGCGTGCGACCCCACGTTCGATGCCGGAGTCGAAGATACAGGCGCGGTTGCTGTAGGCGTCGCCTGCCCATACAGAAGGCAGCCTGGCGTCGCCAGCAAAGCAAATATCGAAATCCCAATCCTCATGACGCTCCTCATGGAACCACAATCGTGTCGCCCGGCTGGAGCGAGATGTCCTGACTGTTGTCGCCCTTCAGCGCCTTTTTGTAGTTGAACGGTATCTTCTGCTGCTTGCCCTGGACACCGCGCAGTATGTAGATGTGCTTTTCATTCGCAAACATCGTCAATCCCCCAGCGGCCGCTATCGCCTGCAAGGGAGTCATTCCGGGAGTCAGCATGATCGGGCCCGTATGCGTTACTTCACCAACCAGGAAGATCTTCTGGCTGTTGACACCGAGCACAACGACCGAAACCACCGGGTCCTGAATGTATTTCTTCAGCTTCTGCGTAATGTCGTCCGAAAGTTGCGTGGGCGTCTTTCCCGCCGCGCGAACATCGCCCAGCATCACCATCGAGATCATCCCGTCCGGCCGAACTGGAAACGACCCTGAAAACGAAGGCTCCTTCCACACCGTCACCTGTAGCGAATCATCCGCCCCAATGACATATTTGTCCGGACTTACCGTCGGCGAGGTTGCCGGGGCGGCGGTCGAAGCAGCCGGAGCGGCGGTCGAAGCGGCAGGCGTCGGTGTCGCCACCTTCTGCGCCTGCGCGACTGCGGCAATCGGCGCGGACAGCAGGATTGCTAACATTCCATAAAACAACTTCATTGCTTAACTCCCATCCTTAGTGAGCATTAGCCTTGACTCATTTCATTCTGATGCATCCAGCCATGCCTGAAGCGGTATCTTCGCCAATTCTTCGAGATGGCCCCAAACGAATAACTCGTTTTCTTCTTCAGATGCCATTTCTTCCCCAGGGCAGTCTATATCCGTATTTACATATAGACTGCGGGAACCAGAAATGCCGCCCGCTCGACGTTCAGACAATTTGCCCACTTACTCCACTGAGGTTCACTATGTTCGTCAGCACAAAGGATGCCAAACCGCCAGCTATGCCGCTCTTTTGCCCAAAAAATTCCGAAAAAATGGGCAAATCGCTCTTCCGACGACGCGACAGGCCAGCTTCATCACCGTACAGCTCCAAAGATGGACTTCGGATTGCCCTTTAGCAACCCTTATGGTGCAGAATAGCAGCACTGGTATGAAATTCTTTTCCTTCTATGGGGGTCTTTTCCTACCACTTTAGTAGACATGCCCCCAGTTATCGAGAAAAAATGGGGTTCGCGGCGTGGAAGAGGAATTGCTAACGGATGACCTGTGCAGTATAACGGCTAACAAATGACAAGCAATAGCACTCAAACCGCGTCACTTACCCCTGCCGGAGGGGGCGGCCTCGCCACGAACAACGCCCAGGCAGATATGGTGCGCGGCTGGCTGCCTTACGCAATCATCGGACTTCTGCTCGTCGCCATCTATTACCGCATCGGCATCAAGCTCGTCCACGACTGGTATACGCTCCCTGACTACTCCCACGGGTTTCTGGTTCCACTCTTCTCCCTCTTCCTCATCTGGGACCGCCGCAAGTTCATCCGCGCCACCCCTGTTCGACAATCCTGGGCCGGAATTCCGCTCATCGTCTTTGCCATTGCTGTCCTGATTCTCGGCGTTTACGGTGTCGATCTTTTCACCTCGCGCATCTCTTTTGTCATTCTGATGGCTGGCCTTATCTGGACCTTCTCCGGTCGCGCGATGCTCCGCGAGCTCCGGTTCCCTCTGCTCGTCCTGCTACTTGCCATCCCGTTCCCCGAGATCATCTTCAACAAGATCACCTTCCCGCTCCAGCTTCTCGCCTCCCGCATCGCCAGCGACATTCTGCCGATACTTGGAGTGCCAACCCTCCATGAAGGCAATGTCATCCAACTTCCCGTGATGAAGCTCGAGGTCGCCGAGGCCTGCAGCGGCATCCGTTCTCTGATGAGCCTCTTCACCCTCGCCGTCTTCTACGGCTATTTTCTTGAGCGCTCCACCGCCCGCCGTACCCTGCTCGCCCTTGCTGCCATCCCCATTGCCGTGGCCGCGAACGTGGTTCGCATCGTAGGCACCGGCCTCTGCGTTCAGTATTGGGACCCCGACAAGGCCCTCGGCTTCTTCCATGAGTTCTCCGGCTGGGTCATGTTCGTCGTCTCCCTGGTCTGTCTATATCTGGTCCACCGCGCCATGCGGCTCATCGCGCCTGAGAGGCAATGCGCATGAGATCTCCAAAGTTCTGGACCGTCGTCGTTCTCCTCTGCGTCGCCTTCTTCGTCCTCAATCACCGCGGCGACGCAGACAATGTCCCCGCGAGCGCGCCGCTCAGCCAGCTTCCCGACACCATCGGCAACTGGATTGGACACGACGTCGCGCTCGACGCCGACACTCTCGCCGTACTTGGCAAAGGCGATTTCCTCAACCGCATCTATGCCAGCGACGTCCCGGCGGGCCAGCAGACTACAAACCCCCTCGCCGCCAACTACGACAGCGCGGCGCCTATCAGCCTTTTCATCGGATACTTCCCCACGCAGCGCACCGGACAGACCATGCACTCGCCCCAGCACTGCCTTCCCGGCGCGGGCTGGACCTTCGACTCCGAGAAATACGCCACCATCCAGGACATCCACGGAAAGAACTACAACGTCGGCGAATATGTCATCAGCAACGGCGAAATCAAGCAATTCGTCGTCTACTGGTATCAGGCCCACGGCCGCAGCATCCCCAATGAGTACAAAGCCAAGGCGTACATGGTCGCCGACGCGATCCGCATGAATCGCACCGACGGCGCTCTTGTCCGCGTCATTACTCCCATCCTTTCCACCGAAACGCTGGCCACCGCCAAAGCGCGCGCCCTTCGTTTCACCAGCCAGATGGTCCCCTTCCTGCCCAGATTCATTCCCGACTGAGCACCAGGTCTGCCCTTCACCCAACGGGCCATGCAGCACGGCTCTTGTTTCAATCACCGGAGAGAATAGCGATGAGAACTTCAATGACCCCAGCCGCCTTTCGGATTTCGTCCATTCTGGCTTTATCGCTCGTACTTGGTTCCACCCTCGGCTGCCATCGCGACCCCAACAAGGTTAAGCACAGTTACCTCGCCAGCGGCATGAGGTATGCCGACGAGGGCAAGTTCAAGGAAGCCTCCATCCAGTTTGCCAATGCCCTCAAGATCGACCACAACTTCGGCGACGCGCACTACCAACTCGCCAAGGTCTACCTCAAAGAAGGCAACCTGATGCCCGCCTACGCCGAGTTGCTGCGCACCGTCGATCTCCAGCCCAACAACGTTCAGGCGCGCATCGACCTGGGCAATCTGCTGCTCGCCGGCAAACAAGTCCCCAAGGCACAGGAACAGGTCGATGCCGTTCTTGCCCTTCAGCCCAATAACGCCGACGCCTTCGCTCTTCTTTCCGGCATCGCTTCCTCCAAGGGCGACCGCGCCGAAGCGATCTCGCAAATCCAGCACGCCATCTCGCTCGACCCCAACCGCTCCGCCTTCCACGCCACGCTGGGCCTGCTGCAAAGCTCCGATCCCGCCACCGCAAGCTCAGGCGAGGAGCAGCTTCGCAAGGCCGTCTCCCTCGACAGCAAAGATGTAACCGCGGCGGTCGTACTCGCCTCCATGCTCGAGAAGAAAGGAGACCTCACCGGCGCCGAGCAGCAACTCGTGGCCGCCGAAAAGGCCGCTCCCCAGAACGTCGTCGTGCGCGCCGCCCTCGCCGATGTCTACGTCCGGCAAAACAACACGACAAAGGCCGAGCAGACACTCCATCAGGCGACCGAGGACCTCAACGACACCGACGCCGGCGCCGAACTGCTCGCCAACTACTACATCCGCACCAACCAGGGTGCCCGCGGCGAATCCGACTACGCCGACCTCGTCTCCAAACATCCGAAGAGCATTCCCCTCAAGCTGGCCTACGCCCGCATCCTGGTCCTCAACCATAACGTCGCCAAGGCCCGCGACATCGCGACCGATCTCGCCAAGACCGACAGCACCCGCCCTGAGGTCGCCATCCTCAACGGCATGTTGATGCTCAACGACGGCAAGACCAACGACGCTTTCAACGTGCTTCAAAAGGCGGCCAAGGCCAACCCGGACAGCTTCCCCGTGCAACTCTGGTTCGGACGCGCTGCGCAAGCAAAAGGCGACATGACCACAGCGCAGCAGAGCTACCGCCAGGCAACGCGCATCAATCCCAAAAATCTCGAGGCGCAGGAGGCGCTGGCCAACATGGCCATGCAAAACCGCGACTACTCCACCCTGTCGGACGTAGCCAAGGCCGCCATTGCCGCCAATCCCGGAGCGTCCGACCCCTACGTCTGGCAAGGCATTGCCGAGGCAAACCAGAAGCTCTACGACAAAGCCGAAGCCGACTTCAATCAGGCCCTCAAACTCAACCCGAAGGACTGGCAGGCATCTCTCCAGCTAGGTCAGCTACGCCTCATTCAGCATAAGATTCCCGAAGGCAAGGCCCTGCTCGAACAGTCGCTCGCCTTCAACCCGAACAACCCGCGCGCTTTGCAGCTCATTCTCTCGGCCATGGCCTATGAGAAGCAGCCCCCCAAAGCCATGATCGCCCGCATTCAGGACCAGATCGCCAAGGCGCCGCAGAATGCCAACATGTACGACATGCTCGCTGGGCTTCAACTCCAGAGCGGCGACACCGCGGGCGGTCTGTCCAGCGCCGAAAAGGCCATGCAGATCAACCCCTCGGACCCGTCCGCGGCCATGGCCTACAGCCGCGCTCAGATTGCCCTGGGACAGGCGCCAAAGGCCATCGAAAAATGGAAGCAGTGGACCAAGGACCACTCCGGCGATGCCAACGGCTTCACTGTGCTCGGCTCTCTTCAGGAGGCCCAGGGCGACCGTGACGGCGCTATGGCATCCTACAAGGCGGCCCTCGCCATTCAGCCCGACCAGGCCATCGCGTCAAACAATCTCGCCAACCTCATGGTCGAAGCCGGGCAGAACCTCGATGTTGCCCTTACCCTGGCCCAGACCGCCCGACGCGCATTGCCAGACTCGCCCGACACCGCCGACACGCTCGCATGGATCTACTACCAGAAAGGAAATTACGAGTCCGCTCGCGGCCTGCTCGAAGATGCGGTCAAAGGCAGCCCCAACAACGCCACGATCCACTACCACCTCGGCATGACCTATGCAAAGCTGTCCCGGAAGGGCGATGCTGCAACCGAGCTCAAAAAAGCCGAATCTCTCGCCCCCAACACCCAAACCGCAAAGGACGCAGAGAAGGCCCTCAGTTCACTGAGCTAAGGGCTTTGACGGGCTTACATCGTCGACAGATTTCACAATATGACCGGCGCGTTCCATCACTTCCTGAACGATTCGACCATCAACTGCATCACGCCGGGGCAGCGTAGCTCCAGCGTGTGCCAATACCTTCTGCAATGCAATGGCCGCTGTATCGTTTGAAATCACCGGCGCAGGAAACGGTGCGGAGGCCGTGATCGTCGTTCGCTCGAAGTAGAAGCCTGTAGCCTTCCAGTTGTCCGCTGTCGCCTTCTCGTTGCCTTCAAGAACATTGCCGGAGAGAAACAAAGAGCCTGGGGCCACGGCTTCCATGCCGTCATGGAAGAGCCTGGGTCTCTGCGTGGTCGACGGCCCGGGCTTGAGATAATTTCCCACAAAGTTCAATCTGTCAAACTCGCCATAAGTGCTCTTTTCGCCCCAGTCATAGACAACGTTGTTTCTGAAATCTGCGTCGACCGCGCCCTGAAAACGAGGATTGCGGCTGAAGTTATGTGCAAACAGATTGTGGTGCCATGTCACACGGTTCCCTCCAGCGATCGAAGCATACCCGTGCCCGTCGATATTCAGGCTTTCGCTCAGAATGCACCACTGGATTGTAATTCTGTCGCTCAATTTTGTAGTCGACAGGATTTTGTTCGTCGACCAGCTCAGTGAAAGATGGTCGGCAATATCGTCGTGCGCGCCATCGATGAACTGTAGCGCGTATTCGCCGTCTCCAGCCTCATAGTGGATCCTTGGATCGTCCTGATGAACGTCCTGCTCCCCAATGCGTATGCGAAACTGGCGCAGAACCACATCGTGCGTGCGTACCACGATCCCATGTCTCTTCAACACAATGCCGATTCCTGGAGCATTTGACCCGTCCAGAGTCAGATATGGGTTCCGAATGACTAAATCCGAGTCGAGAACGATAGCTCCCGCAGTTCTGAAGATGACAGTCCTCGGTCCATCAGCTTCAACGGCAGCCCTCAAACTGCCGCTGCCGGAATCGTTGAGGTTGTCGACATAAATGTTGCGCCCATCGGCCCCACCTGCGGCGAACGCGCCATAACCTTCCGCGCCCGGAAATGCAACGCGCCCAGGCTTGATAGTGAGCGGGTAGACCGGATGATTCCACCATTGCGGAGTGGGAATGCTGGAACGGCTAAGGACGTGCGTCAAAGGCGCGCCCGGCTCATAGACGCTACGGTTTTTTAGGACCAGGTCGTGGCCGCTGGTCCCTCCCTGATAAGTCAACTGCCATCGATAGACATGGTGGTCATACTGGGCAGTTATCTCACTCCCTTCCGGCATCTCATCGAATGCGCCTTGGGTTGCCACGCGACTCGAAATCAGCGTCACATCTTCACGCGGAGGAACTGCGCTCAAATCGATATGCAAAACACAATGGCTCTCAGCGTCATGATCGATGCGCAAACCGTGCCACCGGGATTGGATTGAAATCGGCGTCACACCATGCGCATCGAGCGTAAAGGACAGCGTCGCTGTCGCCGCCTTCCCGCCTGGGTCCGAATGCGCGAGCAGGTCCACAAACTCAAGAGCGCTGATGGCCCTGGCACGCGATCCGTTCACCGCAAGAGTTGAATCGGAACCCAGACCCTCTCCGAGAGTAAGAGTCAAACCGATCAACTCCCCTCCGTTTACGATGAGCGCGCTCCTGTTCATTCGCCCTGTGCTTGCCGTCGCGCCTCCCACAAAGACATCCATTGCGCTCTCGACGCTACCGTCATTCAACACAAACTGGGCCACACCGCCGCTATACTCGCCTACGATCAGAGAGTCTTGCCTGACTAAGAGGCGTGCTCCATTCACCGCAACTTTGACGCGATCGCCCGCCTCAGTGCCGATCCTCAGATCCGCGGTTGAGAAATCGCCACGTGGGACAGCAACCTCGCTGACACCTCCGATGGTCGCCTCGCTCAAGACAGTTGGGACGCCATCGGTCCACTTCGCGGCGCTGCTCCAGGATCCGCTTCCTCCCCTCCATTGTGTGCTGGACGACGACGCTGCACCATACGCGCATGTCGAGCCCACCAACATGAGCAGGACGGTGTCACGGAAGGCTGCGGGCATGAATGGCATGGATACAAGAGTCTCACAGGCACGCCGTCGTCCGGAATTCCTCGGATGAGGCCGTACTACACAAAGCTACCTGGGAGCGAGAAGGATCTCCTCATAAACCTGTGCGGTCTTCTTTGCAATTGAGCGCCAGTATCCGTCACCGAAGTTCATCTCGCGCACCTTCACGGCAAACCGCTCACGCAACCCAGCATTCTGAGTCAGTTCCTTCAGTGCGCCCGCAAGTTCGGCGATGTTCTCCGGATCGACCAGCATGGCGTTCTCGCCGTTCGTCAGCAGTTCACGGAAGACCGGAAGGTCGCTCGCCACGATGGCCTTTCCCAGCGCCAAACCTGTGGCCAGCGCGCCGCTGGTCGTAATCGCGCGATAGGGATACACCACAACATCGGCGGCCCGATACAGCGCCACCAGTTCCTCGGTCGAGACGAAGCGGAAGTGCAGCTTCACCCGCTTCAGTTCCAACTCCCGCACCTGCGCGCGTATCTGCTCCACAAACTCCAAAGCGCCGGTCCCCGCAATCACCAGACACGCGCCGTCACCCGACGCCTCCACCTGCTGCCATGCCCGCAACAACAGATCGATGCCCTTATAGGGAAAGATGATTCCCTGCCACAGCACCATCACCTTGCCCGCCTCCAACTGGAAGTTTTCAAGCGCGCGCTCTGAGCCGGACACCGGCAGATCGTAAAAAAACGGTCCATGCGGAATGACCCAGATTTTCTGTTCCGCCACGGCAAACTCAGTCGCAAGCCGCGCCTTCACGTGGTCCGAGTGGCAGATGATTCCATCGACAAACCGATATAGCTCAAGAAACGTCCGCTTATAAGCCTCGCCCGAATCATGGGGCAGCAGATCATGCACCGTCAGCACGATCTTCGAGCCTCGTCGGCTGCAGAACCCCAGAAACCACCGGTCCAGTGGAAGCCGCCACCGAAACATCGGCAGATACTGCACATGAATCACATCGGGAGGAGCAAACGCGAATCGCACCGTCAGCGCGGCCAGATTGACAAGCGCCTCGGCCAACTTCATCACTCTGCGCGGCAATGCAGGCAGCCGGAACCGGCCCACCACGTTCATCAGTCCCGGGTCCACCTTGATCCCGCGGCTCGAAAAACAATTCGGGTCCAGATAATAGGAGATCGAACCAACCTGCAAATCGACCCCCTTGGCCAGCAGCGCCTTCGAGAGATAGGCCGTGTAATAAGGCACAATCGCCCAGAGGTCCATCATAAAAACCCTGGGCAAAACCTTAGCCCGCTGAACGCTCACCGCACCTTCCCCTGAACGGCCACCGCCTCCTCGTACACGCCAAGATAGTCCGCCGTCATCCGGTCAGCCGAAAACTCGTCCTCAATCAGCCGTCTCGCCGCCGTCCCAAGCCGCTCGCGCCGCTCCGGGTCGCGCAGCAGGTCAACGATAGCCCCCGCCAAAAGCTCCACATTCTCCGGAGGAACCAGAAGCCCCGTGCTCCCGTCCCGCACGACCGTCGGCACATCTCCCACCGCAGTCGCAACCAGTGGCAGGCCGCTCGCCATCCCTTCCAGAATCGCCATCGGCAATGCTTCCTGCCGCGACGACGAAACCATCATATCCATCGAAGCAAGCATCGAGGAAACATCGTCTCGACGCCCCAGCATCGATACCGAGTCACGAATCCGCAACTCATCGACCAGCAACTCCAGCTTGTCCCGGTCCGGCCCTTCTCCGACTACCACAAACCTCGTCCCGGGAACCTCCGCCAGCACGCGCGCCGCAGCCCTCAGGAACACATCCGCACCCTTCTCTCCGGACAATCTTCCCACCCAACCAACCGTCAAAGCACCTGCCGAAGTCGAAGAACGCGCGCCGGCAAAGGGCCGCAGATCAATTCCATTTCGAATCTGGCGAATCCTGTCCCCATGCACACCAGCCTTCAAGAGCCTCTGCCGCACCTCATCGGAGGCCGCTACAACCCGTGTGAAGCGGCGCAACACAAGACGGTCCACCACCCCATAAAGAGATACCAGCAGTCCGTCGTCAAGCCAGTTATGACAAGTCGAAACAACCGGAGTCTCCGTCTTCCGCAGCGCAAGATAGGCGTACACATCCGCCTTGTAACCATGCGCATGGACGATGTCGGCTCCCGTCCGCGCCGCCAACTCACGAAGACTCGCCATCACCGTGCGATCAACCTGCCCTCTGCACGGAATCAGATGCGACTCAATCCCCTCCCTCACGGCCATCTCATGCAACTGCACATTCGGATTCGTGGAGTTCGAGAACACTCCCAACACACTCGAATGCCCGCTCTCGTTCAACGTACGCGACAGGTTCAGAATTACGGCCTCCGCGCCATACATCCCTCCGCTGCTGATGACGTGCAGAACCTTCATTCGCCGCCGTCCCCACCGTCATCGGTGTTCGGTTCCCTGCGGTTCATAAGCCCCCACACCTTCGCGTACATCCTGTCACCCAGCAGCGCCTTCGCGGCTTCCTTCATCCGATACTGTCGCCCCAACCCGGACAATACCCTGCTGCCAGGCTCAAAGAGACTCGCTATCCACTCCAGCCTCATGTCGCCACAAATATTCAGCCTTCCTACAAGCGCTCCCTGCTGCGCTGCTTCTGCCCTGGGAATCGACGAGTACACGTGCGTATAGCCGGCCTCCTGGCAAGCCGAAAGAACGCGCCGGTTGTAGCGGCCCCCAGGCAACGACATCGTCGTAATCGAAGTCCCCAGCTTGTCCTCCAGCATAAGTCGCGCGCCGCTCAACTCTCTCTGCAAGTCCTTATCCGAGCAATGCGTCAGCAATGTATGGCTCCATCCATGCGCGCCAATCTCCTGCCCCGCCTCCCGCAATGCACGCAACTCCGGCCAGCCCATGTATCCGGCCTTCGTTCCCGTCC
>Ga0070658_10003595_pt1 | contig 12697 bp, 26 predicted proteins | sample KBSC13metaG_FD_64664 | JGI IMG/M metagenome (GOLD analysis project Ga0070658, IMG submission 64664) | Corn rhizosphere microbial communities from Kellogg Biological Station, Michigan, USA - KBS C1-3 metaG | ecosystem: Host-associated > Plants > Roots > Rhizosphere > Soil ... | reverse complement strand
GCCAGCGCCAGGCCAAGGAACGCCAGCGCCTGCACGCCGGCATGCTCCACCTCGCCCAGGTAGTGGCTCATCGATTCGCGCCACCAGCGGCAATCGGGCCCCTCGTTGATCGCCTCGACGTACACCTGCGCCAGCACGAAGAACACCAGCAGCGCGAAGATCAGCACGCTCATGGCAGCAGCGCCCCGGCCAGGATGCACGCAAACACGATCACGGCGCGGCGTTTCCACGCGGTGCCCTCGGCAATGCCATCCAGGGTGTGCGGCCGCGCGTAGGGAAACAGCATGCGATCGACCCAATAGCCGATATAGGCGAACACCGCCACGCGCGCGCAGCCCCAAAGCAGCAGGCCAACCTTCGCCGGGTTGAGAAAAAACACGATGCCGGCGGCAATCAGTCCCAGCGCCAGCATGGGCGAACCGCGCGCAAGATCGCGCAGCGTGGGCGCAATGGCAGCCCAGGCGCGTAGCAGTTTCAGCTTCCAATCGTCGGCGTTCATGCGGCACAAAGTGCCGCATCAGTCCCCGCAGGGTCTTTTAACGCGCGTTAATCGGAGATGAGGTCGAGCGGCGCATCCGGCGCGACATAGTCAGGCTGGCCGGGGCCGCGATCGAAGCGATGGTAGTACAAATGGCGATTGTCGCGCGACAGCACCGCGGCCACGTTCTGCCCGGCGAACTCGGCGCGCGCCAGCAGCTCGCGATAGGCGGCCTCGGCCACCGCCGCGCTGGGCGTGGTGGTTTTCTCGAACACCTCGCTACCACGCGACGTCTTGCGTTTGAGGTACACACGAAAAACCGGCACGCGGCGTTCCCGATGAGGGAGGCCGCGTCTGCACGGGCCTCGTGGTCAGAGCAGGAACTTCACGACGGCGACGACCATCAGGCAGATCAAAGCCAATGCCAGCCGCGAATACCAACGCGTACCCGCGTTGATGCGCGACGTCTCGGCCATCAGCTTGTCGATCTCGGCATACACCCTTGCCAGGCGTGCCGCGTCGTCCGCGTTCGGTTCCATGCGCGTGTCCTCATCGGACCCCGGAGCCCGCCGGGTCGGGGCGATCATTGCTGACCACACCAGCATTGGAACGCGCCGCAGCATACGGGTCAAGCGACGCGGATTCACCAGAAGCCGGCCGATGCGACGCAGATAGCGCGGCACGTCGGCGCGCGTCCAGCCCCATGCGCCCAGGCAAAAGATCGCTGTAGCCGCCAGGGACGCGTACACCCAACGATGCTGGTGCAACCCAAACCGGTTGACCAGGCCGAGGCCCAGCGACATGCAAATGGCAAACCCCGACAGCGCGGAGCCCATGATCCTGCGGCGCCGAAGGTCACGCGCAGCGCGCCGGCAAACCTTGCAGCGCCGCGCATCGGCCGCAATCAGTCGGGTCTGGCACGCCGGGCACGGGCGATACCCGCATTGGTCATACCGATGCAGGTGCACGTCGCGCCCCGCGGCAACGCTGCCGCGGTCGGCGATGACGCAGGCGTGAGGTGACGAGCCGTCCATATCCCCAGGGTGCGCAGGCAACAACAAGACTGCCAGCACGAATCGTGCCACGCGACCGCCGCCGCGCGAAAGGCCAGCACCCGTACCAGACGTGCGCGACTACTTGGATGCGAGGTCCATTTCCAATTCGAGCGCAGAATTTTTTGCATCCAGATCTGCGCGCAGCCTGGCTTGGGTCGCCGACAACTGCACCTGTTGGCTCGATGGAACGGTGCCGATACCTGGGACATAGTCCGGCAGCCCGGTCAGCGTGAAGACGCTTTGGAAGTAGCCATCGGCGGCGATGTAAAACGCTTTGATAGCGGCTTTCAGGTCTGCATTTCCCGCGGCCGCATCCAGCGCCGGACCAACCAGCGCCTTGAGATCAGACTGGCCTTTTTTCGCGGTAGGCACCTGTTGCGGATCATTGGGAGTCATCAAATAAACACCCAGCAGCGTGGCATCGCCCATCACAGCGTTATGAAACGCAACGACAGGGTTTCGTTGCTGGCTCGTCTGCGCTTGCGCCGCTGATGCCACACACAAGACGATCAGGATCGTTCGCAAAATCGATTTCATCGTCCCCTCCCCAGTTCACTTCTTGCGATCGCGCGATTTCGGCTCGTGCACGGTTGCATCGCGACCGGCGGCAATGCTGCCGCGATCGGCACTGACGATATACGGCACATCATCTTCCGCGGACCCGGCGCCCAAGTTACGAAGCGCGCGACGCTGCGCGGCCGGCGACGCCGCGCGAAAGGCCAGCACCAGTTCGCGCTCGATGCCGGAAAGCACCAGCGGCTTTTCGCCATACCAATGCGGCCAGATCTCCGCGGCAGGCCGCCGAATGATCTCGACAATGCGGTCCTCGATGCGCTTGCTGCGTCCGTGACCGTTCACCACCGAGCTGATCGCGCTTCGATTTGTCTCGAATTCCCTCGCGATATCGGCCAGCGAAAAGCCCGCAATCTCAAGTGCCGCCTTGATTTCGGCCGGATGCATCACACGCCCCCGAAAAACGCTTGACACGCGCCGCGAACGTGCGTAGTGTACGTGTTCATTGAACTTCGCCAATGACGATGTTTAGCGCGAACGTCTGCAGACCCGGAAGCGAAATGACCGAATCGAACACCACCGTGAAGATCGCCCTGATGCTCGCTGGCGTCTCGCAAGCGGATATCGCGACGCAACTTCGGGTGTATCCGAGCGCGGTGAGCGCGGTCGTGGCTGGCCGTGGTCGTAGCAAGAAAATTGAAAACCGCATCGCGAGCGCCACTGGCGTGCCGCGCGAACGTCTGTGGCCGCAGTGGTATGGCCCGGAAGCGCAACGGCGGCGACGCCGCAGCATGACGCCGGCAGCGCTCACCGCCGCGTTGGATCAGCTTTCCGACTTGGCGAAGGCGAGCTGACCCATGCACGCCGTCATCGACAGGGGCCGCCCCACATCGAACCCGCAGCTGTCGCGCGAAGACCTGCGCGGCCTGGTGGTGGAGCTTTCGCCGCGCCGCACGGGCGAGGCGATTGGCGTTTACCAAGCGCGCATTGCGCGCAACGTGTCGCTGCTCATTTCCGCCGGGCTGGAGCCCGGTAACCCGCTGCACCGCTACCTGACCCGGTTGCAGCCCTTCACCAGCGCGGCCGACCGGCCGCACGCCTTGCGGCATGCAGCGCGGGAAGCGCTGCTGCAAAAGGCTGCCTAGAGGATTCCGCGTCATGGGTCAGGTCATCAGGGGGTTATCGGCATTTCACCAGCCGAAACACGTTTTCGCAACGTCAAAATGTAATCGCGTTTGGAATCCCGCGCGCCGCATGGCGCAAGGGGGGTTCCAATGAACCGCCGCAATTGGAAAGTCTGGCGGCCCACCAGCCTGCAGGAAGCGGTCGAAGGTTGCGTGCAGTACGCGCAGGCCCACGACGCGCGCACGAGCGTGGAACGCATCGGCGACCTGGTCGGCGAGAACAAATGGACGCTCTACAAGTGGATGGAAACGGGCGCCATCCCCGCGCGCAAGATTCCCGGCTTCGAAATGGCCTGCGGGCGCGCCTACATCACGGAATACCTGGCGCTTTCCGCGCACAAGCTGGTGGTGGATATGCCCACCGGCCGGCGCGCCACGCCGATTGACGTGCACGCCCTGCAGCAAGCCTGCAATGACGCCGTCGGCGCGTTGCTGGCCTTCCACAAGGGCGCGGCCTCCGCGTCCGAAACCATCGATCACCTCACCGCGGCCATGACCTTGCTGGCGCACGAGCGCGCGCAAGTGGAACGGGCTGCCCAACCGGAGCTGGAACTGCCATGAAAAACATCACGGAAATGCAGGCTCGCCTCGCGCAGGTCAACGATTTGACGGAGTCCGCGCTGACAAAGCGCGACAGCTTGGCCGTTGGCTCGCCTGAGCGCGACGAATGGGATGGCATCGCGTTCGCCTGCCTGCGTGAGCAGCGCCATCTGAAAAGCGACATCGGCCGCGTGCGGCAGATGGCCAGCGACATGGCGACCGCGCGATGAGCGACCGCTACATCAACACCGCGCAGCAGCGCATTTTGCAGATGCTGCTGCGCCTGGCCGGCCACGAGATCGACGGCCTTGCACCCAGCGAGTTGGCACAGGCGCTGCACACCAGTGCCAGCAACGTCACGCGCGACCTGGCCAACCTCAAAGAGGCCGGTCTGGCCGAAGAGGTCATGCCCAATCGGTGGCGACTTACGCCGCGGGTGGTGCAGATCAGCCTGGCCGCGCAGGTCGCCTTCGCCAAGGCGCAAGACAAGCTGCAGGAAGCCCAGCAGCGCTTCAGCCGCATCCGTTGACACCCACCAAGGAACCGCACCACATGGCACGCCCACGCAGCACCCGCAGTCCCGACCAAACCGATGGCATCGCCGATGCCAATGTCGATCACCAGGCACTCGCCGACGCCGGCGCCGCGGCCAGCGAACACGCGCAGCAGATATCCGTGATCGATGCCGAATACGGTGTCGACCTGCCGTACAACGTCGATCTTTACGTCGCGACCATTCGCCGCTACGCCGCCGAATCGGCTACGCGCCTGGTGCAGATCGGCTGCATGCTGATCCAGCTGCACGAGCGCGAAACGCTCGACGATTATCGCGACATCCTGGAACGCATCGGCATCGGCGAGCGCTTCGCGCAGCGTGCGCGGCAGGCCGCGGTGAAGCTGCGCGACCGCAAGACCATCCTGCAGCTCGGCGTGTCGAAGGCGCTGGAGTTGATGACGGAAGACGACGCGGACCTCGACGCGCTGGAAGCAGGCGGCTCGTTGTTCGGCGCCACGCTCGATGACATCGACCGCATGACGGTGCGCGAGCTGAAGGAAACCCTGCGCACCGAGCGCAAGGAGCGCAGCGACGAGAAAGCCGCCGACGAGGAAATCATCCGCAACAAGGACGAGCGCATCAACAAGCTGATGCGCAGCAAGCGCAAGCTGGAAACCAGCAGCGTGCGCGCCCAGGTGGACGAGCTGCTGCGCGACATGGATGAAGTCGCGGTCACGCTGGCGCAGCAGGCCACGCTGCTGGTGGCCGGCATCAATGATGTGCGCCGCGCCTACGACGAGGCCGGCGAACACGTCGACCCCGAAGTGGAAAGCCGCATTAGCCAGAACGTGCAGCTCGCCAATGAGTGGCTGGGCGAACTCGCCGCGGTGGACGGCGAGTAAGCGCAATGTACGCCGGGGAACTCGCCGAGCTCGATTATCTGCGCGATCTGGCCGATCGCCTGGCCGCCGCGCCGCAAGGTGCGTCGGGCGGGCTGATCGCCGATGCGCAGGCCCGGCTTGGCGGCGTTTCCCGGCCCACCGTGTACAACAAGCTGCGCAACGTCGGCTGGACATCGGGTCGCAAGTTGCGCACTGACAAGGGCGACAGTCGCGTCAGCGAAACCGAGGTGCGCGCCGTCGCCGGCATCCTGCGTGCCAGTCAGCGTCAAACCGGCAAGGAACTGTTGCCGGTGTGCGATGCGATCGAAATCGCGCTGGCCAACGGCATGCTGCGCGAACGTGTGTCGGAATCGACCATGTTGCGGTTGATGCGGCTGCACAACTGCCACCCGCGACAGCTTGCGCAGCCCGAACCGCACGTGACGCTGGCCAGCAAGCACCCGAACCACGTCTGGCAGCTCGACGCGTCCATGTGCGTTTTGTATTACCTGCGCAACGGCCGCATGGGCGTGATGGACGAGCGCAAGTTCAACGTGCGCAAGCCTCGCGACCTTGTCGGCGTCAGCCGTGAACGGCTGCTGCGCTGGGTGACCACCGACCACTGCACCGGCGACGTGATTGCCCGCTACTACAACGTCGCCGGCGAAGACCAGCGCAGCCTGTTCGAGTTCATGATGCATTGCATGCTGCCGCAGCCAGGCCGCGTGATGCACGGCGTGCCTTGGATGCTCGTATGGGATGCCGGCAGCGCCAACCAGTCGCACGCGATCGCCGCGTTGCTGGACGCTCTGATGGTGCGGCACTGGGCCCACATTCCCGGCAACCCGCGGGCGAAAGGGCAGGTCGAGGTTCACAACAACATCATCGAGCGCAAGTTCGAAGGCCGGCTCACATTCGCGCGCATCGATTCCGTCGAGCAGTTGAACGGCGAGCTGGATACCTGGCTGCGCGCCTTCAACGGTACCGCCGAGCATTCGCGCCACAAGCACACGCGCGACGGGCTGTGGCAGACGATTCGTCAGGATCAGCTGCGGCTGTGCCCCAGCCTGGAAACGTGCCAGGCGCTGCTGCATTCGAAGCCGCAGGAACGCAAGGTCGACGGGCGCCTGATGGTGTCGTTTGCGCCGAAGGGTTTCGAGTCGGCCATGTATTCGGTGGAGCACGTGCCGAACATCCGCGCCGGCGAAAAGGTGCGCGTGGCGGTGAACCCGTATCGCGCACCGTCGATCTTCGTGATCGGCGAAGCCGAGGATGGATCCACGCGCTACATCGAGTGCGAGCCGGTCGCCACCGACGCCCACGGCTTTTTCGTCAATGCACCGGTCATCGGTGAAAGCTACGCATCGAAGGCCGACACCGTCGTCGACACCGCGCGCAAAGACATCAACGAAGCGGTGTATGGCGAGCGCGACACGCTCGATGCCATCGCCGCGCGCAACAAAGGCCGGCTGGCTTTCGACGGCAAGGTCGATCCCTTCAAGGATCTGCGCGAGGCCGCGGCCAACGTGCCCAGCCACATCGCGCGCCGCGGCACCGAACTCGACGTGCCCAACCCGGTGCAGGTGGATCTGAAACCGGTCGTCGTCATCGACGCGCTGAAGCATCTGCATCGCGCGTTCGATCGCCCCATCACCGCAGCCGAGGCCGCGCAGGTGCGCGCCTGGTACCCCGAAGGCGTGCCCGAATCCGAACTCGAAACGCTGGCCGAACGGCTCACGCAGCCGGTGGTCGAGCGTCCCCGTCTTTCCGTCGTCGGAGGTCAAGCCGCATGAAGTGCACATTCTCTGCCCGCGAACCGAACATCCTGATGGAAGCACAGCCCGGCGATTTGTTCGTGCCGCTGGGCCCCGACTTGGTCGAGTGCGTCTGTGCGGTTTGCAGCGTCGAAGACCGGCCGGACGAAAAGCCGCGAATCGCCGACGTTTTCCCATCCAACGAGCTTGATCCGGAGTGCCGTCGTCCTGTGATCGTGCTGGCCTGCCGCGTTGAGAAAGGCGAGCCGGAATATCACCCGGCGGGCTTCAAGTTCTACCTGCGCGGTGCCGCGCCCATCGCCTTCCTGGAACAGGTCGAGCCGGCGGCGTTTCGTGCGCGCGCTGGCGACGAGCGGCCGCTCAATGTCTGCATCGACGAGGGCGCACTGCACGCCGCGCTGAAAAAGGCGTCGAACGGCCGCGTCGTCGAATACAGCAGCAAGCCCGCGCCCTGCAGCGGCATCGACGACTTCACCGTCACGCGCATCGCGCGTCTGAAGCCCGCATGCGACGCAACCGTCGAATCAACGGGGGTGCCCATCTCCCGCCTGTAACCCGCTTCACCCACCCACCTGATCAAGGAGATCAGCCATGCACGCACGCAACATCGAACTCGAACCAATCCGCACGGCGCCGCCGCTGGTGCAGCGTCACCCGCTCACGCCCGTCCAGAAGATCCGCGCCGGCGAACACTTCGTCCGCGTCGATTCGCCCAGCGAAGTGCTGGTGCTGATGACGTGGGCCGGCGGCGGCTTCATGGATCCGTCGCACAGCTACGCCGTGGTGGTGGCCACCAACCACGACAGCGAAGGCTACGTGGTCGGGCAGCTGCTGCGCCTCAAGAACACCATGCTGGTGCGCGTGGTGCACGAGGCGCGCCCGCCGGTGTTCGCGCTGGAGGCTTGAACCGTGCGCACAGGCCGTCCCGTCACCACCAAGATCCAGCCGTACCGGCTGCACACGCTGTTGCGGCGCCATCGCATCCCGCTCGCCGAGTTGCGCACCTTGTTGCCGGTGGAAGCCGGCAACAACAAAGGCCAGCCGATGGCACCCAGCGTGTTTTCCAACCTGCTGGTGCAACGCCGCTGGCCGGTCAACACCGCGGCCAAAACCATCGTCGATCGCGCCGCCGAATTCCTGCGCGAGCGCGGCTTCGACGAAGCCGACATCGCGGAGGCATGGCTGGTCGACGGCGATCAGGCCGACGACGGCCCGCCGCTCGATCGCGAGCTGCGCGCGGTGCACGTGCCCGCCGTCAAAGACGACACCTTTCAACTTCCGGAGGCAGAAATGTTGAGCCAGGCAGCACGCGAGCAGTTCGGCCTTGCGCGTCACCCGTTCGTGGATGACGTGCAGGGTCCGCAGGATGTGTATCTCTCCAAGGATCAGATCTACATCCGCGAATCCATGTACTACGGCGCCAAGCACGGCGGGTTCATCGCCGTGATCGGCGAGTCCGGCAGCGGCAAGTCCACGCTGCGCCGCGACCTGCTGGAACGCATCCGGCGCGACGACGAACCCATCGTCATCATCCAGACGAAGATCCCGGACAAGCGCGAGCTGACCACGTCGCATATCTGCGACGCGATCATCGCCGACATTTCCACCGAAACGCCGCGCTTGAGCAAGGAAGCCAAGGCGCGCCAGGTGGAACGCCTGCTCGCCAGCAGCGCGCGCACCGGCAATTCGCACGTGTTGATCATCGAAGAGGCCCACGACCTCAACAAGAACACGCTGCGCTACCTGAAGCGGTTTTGGGAGTTGGAAGACGGCTTCAAGAAACTGCTGGGCATCATCCTGATCGGCCAGCCCGAGCTCGGCGACCTGCTGGACGAACGCCGCAATTACGACATCCGCGAGGTCATCCGCCGCATCGAGCAGGCCCGCCTGCGGCCGCTCAATGGCAACCTGGAGGAATACCTGCGCCTGAAGTTCAAGCGCGTCGGCGTCGATATCGCGCAGGTCTTCGAGAAAGGTGCGTATGACGCCATCCGCGCGCGCCTCACTCGCCGCCGCCACGGCACCAACGAAGTCGAGTCGCAGCTGTACCCGCTGGTGGTGCAGAACCTGATCACGCGGTGCCTCAACCAGTGCGCCGAGCTCGGGCAGCCGCGGATCTCCGCCGAACAAGTGGAGCGCGTGTAATGGCCACGATCACGGACGCCATTCGCGATGCGATTCGCAACGGTCCCATGTCGCTGGACCAGATCATGGACGTCATCGGCGACATCACCGACCGCTCGACGGCCAGCACGATCATTTCGCAGCGCAAGCGTGCCGGCGAATTCTCCTGCGCCATCGAGGACGGCAAGCCGGTCTACGCCTACGTCGAGGGCTACAAACCGAACTATTCGCCCAAGTCGAAAGCCGGCACCAATCAAAATGCGGAGGGCTCGACGCAGCCCCCCCCCCTGTTGCCACCAGCAAAAAGCCGAAGCTGGAAACGCCGCACGAAAAGGGACGCGTCGAACGCTTGCACCGCAAGCGGCGCGATTTCTTCGTCGCCGCCGAGTCCGCCGACAAAACGCTGAAGGCGCTTTTGTTCTCCCGGCAAACCGCCGCGGACGCGCTGGAGGTGTACGTGCATTCGTGCGTCGATCCCGAGATCTACCAGTCGCTGCAGTACGCGGTGAACGCGTCGCAGGCGGCGATCGACAAGTTCTCGGCGGGAGGTGCTGAATGAGCACGTCCCACCAGCGCCTGCACATCCGCACCATGTTGTACGAGCGGGATATCCCCACCGCGCGCATGACGGATGACTTCGTCCGCTACTGCAAAGCCGCCGGCATTGAGGCGCGCGAAGCCTGCGACATCGGTATGCCGCTCGATGCGTTCCTGGTATCGCTGACGCGCGTGCAAGCCAAGGCCCTGCAGCAAAGCCTGCTCACCGGCGAAGGCGTTGCATGACGCGTCTGCCGCCCAGCCGGATCGAAGACGCCGCGAACGACGTGGCGCCGAGTCACGCGCGCGAAGCGCGGGCGGACAACCGCATCTGGCGGCGTGGCACCTACTTCATTCAGAAATTGTGGCGGCTGCATTGGCACAACGATCGCGTCGACGCGCCGCTGCCATCCATTCGGGGGAAACGCTGATGTTCACCTTCTTCATCGGTTACGTGGGCTTCGTCGTCGGCTGGTGTTGCGCGTTTGGCCTCGCGGCATGGCTGACCGTGCACGAAGACTCTCTGGCGACGCACTGATGCGTATCACTTGCCCAAGCTGCGCCGCGCAGTTCAGTCTGGAATCCGCGCTGCAGATGGATTCCGCGCGTTCGGCGTTGCTGCGCGCGCTGCACATGCCGGCACCGCTGGCCGGGCTGCTGGCGCAGTACCTCGGGCTGTTCCGCGCGAAAGGCCGCGTGTTGGCGTTCGACCGCGCTGATCGGCTGATGGCGGAACTGCTGCCGATGCTGGAATCGCAAAGCGTGCTGCGCAACGGCGTGACGCGGCTGGCGCCGCTGTCGGTGTGGCAGGCCGCGCTGGAGGAAATCATCGAGCTGCGCGCCGCCGACAAGCTGCGCCTGCCGCTGAAGTCGCACGGCTACCTGCTGGAAATCGTGTTCGCCGCCGCCGACAAGCTCGATGCGCAGGCCGAGCGCGCAACCGAACAGCAGCGCCGCAGCGGCGAACACCGCGCCGCCGGCGCCGATCGACTGCAGCGCCTGGAAAAGCTCTCGCGCATTCGCGCGGATCTCGGCTTGCACCTCATCGAGCGCGACGAAGCCGTTCGCCGCGCCAAGGAAATCGGCTACGGGGAGGATGCGCTCAATGGCTGAACTGACCTATCACACCCTGCTGGCGGCGCTGCGCAACCACATCGGTCGCGATTGCGGCGTCACCGCGCAGCAGCTGGTCGTGGAAGTGCTGGGCCACACCAGCGCGGGCGACGAGCGCCGCCTGCGTGACCTGGTGGTGGAACTGCGATTGCAGGGGCACCACGTGTGCGCACACCCGCGCGGTGGCTACTTCCTGGCCGCGAGCGCGGAGGAGCTGGAGGAAACCTGCGCGTTCCTGCGTTCGCGCGCCATGAAAGGCCTCCAGCAGATCTCACGGATGCAGGGCATCGCGCTTCCCGACCTGGTCGGGCAGATGCACCTGCCCACCTGATCACACGCAAGGGGATTTCACCATGTGCAATTGCATCGACAAAGCCAACCGCCAGCTGCGCAGCAGCGGCCACACGCTGGCCGTCGCCAATCGTTCGCAGCCTGGCACGCGCGTGATCGAGCGCGTCGCGCAAGTGCGCGCGGTCAGCCTCGATCCGCTGCGCCGCGGCCGCGGCCCCACCGTGCTTGCCACGCATTGCCCGTGGTGCGGGCAGAAATACGGGAGCGCGGCATGAGCGACCAATTCCCGCCCGGCTGGGGTTTCCACGCCACGCCGAAGGCGGAATTCGAACGCGCGCACGTGGAACGCGTCGACCGCGAAGAACGCGCGAAGCGCATGCGCCGCCAGACCGCCGCGGCACGCAGCACCGAAAGCCGCCAGAAGGCCATCGCTGCGCGACGCGCGGCGTTTCGCGGGCAAGACCGCTGCATGCATTTCCAGTTCGCGCTGTGGGCCGCCGCGCACGGCATCAAGCACGATGCGCCGCCCAGTGCGCAAGCCATCCGCGAGACCTTCGGCGTCAGCCGCACCACCGCCTACGCCTTCCTGGCCGATCTGAAGAAGGCCGCCAACCGTGTACAGGAGCAGCAATGAACCGCAAGCCCAACACCCGCATCAAGGCCGCAGCGCTCGATTTCGTGCCGCAGACCATGACCGAACTCAACGATGCCGTCGCGGGCATCGGCGCGGCCCAGCGCGAGCGCGATCGCATCCAGGCCGAAATGAATGACAACCTGGCCGCGGTGCGCGCCGAATACGAAGCGATGGCGCGCCCGCACGCGGACCACATCGCCGAGCTCACCCAGGGCGTGAAGGTGTATTGCGAAGCCCACCGAGACGAGCTGACGAAGGGCGGCAAGGTCAAGACCGCACGTCTGGCCACCGGCGAAGTGTCCTGGCGCACCCGCCCGCCCAGCGTGGTGGTGCGCGGCATGGAAGCCGTGATCGATGCGCTGCGCCGCCTGAAGCTGGACCGCTTCCTGCGCGTCAAGACCGAACTGGACAAGGACGCGATCCTGGCCGAGCCCGAAGCGGTGACCGCCATCAAGGGCCTGTCCATCAGCCAGAAAGAGGACTTCGTGATCAAGCCCGACCTGACCGAACTGGAGGAAGTCCGATGAACGATCAAGACCAGGTGGCGCAGAAACTCGACTCCGTCGACCGCATGCTGCGCTACGCCCGCACCGAATACGCCGCCGGTCGCGTGGAAGATGCCGCCGACCTGCTGCGCACCGCCGACCGCAACATCCAGCGCGCCATCAGCCTCATCGACAAGCGCGCCGAAGTGGTCACTTTCCGCGACGCCGCCGGCGCCAACCGGAAGGAGGGCAGCCATGCACGCTGAAACGTCACGCTGGCGGCGTCACGAAATCGAGCAGCGTTCGACGCGCGCGCGTGCTGACTATTCGGCCGACCACTTCGAGCTCGATTCCACGGGTACATGCGCCCGGCGGTGCCGGAAGTGCGGTTGCGACGATCTGCACGCGTGTCCCGGCGGCTGCTCTTGGGTCGCGGAGGATCTTTGCAGCGCATGCGCCGGAAACAGCGTTCGCGACCCGCGCAAGGATCCGCAGCCCGGTGACATGCTGGCCGTCGATCGCGACGTTCGCGAAGTCCTCGATCGCGTGCAGGACAGCATTGAATACGGCTTTCCCAACCGCGCCGCCAGC
>Ga0070658_10003594_pt1 | contig 12700 bp, 13 predicted proteins | sample KBSC13metaG_FD_64664 | JGI IMG/M metagenome (GOLD analysis project Ga0070658, IMG submission 64664) | Corn rhizosphere microbial communities from Kellogg Biological Station, Michigan, USA - KBS C1-3 metaG | ecosystem: Host-associated > Plants > Roots > Rhizosphere > Soil ... | reverse complement strand
TATTCTACTCTTCTAATCAATTACAGTAAAATGGTTGGAGAAAGTTCTTCCAATGGCGCAAACTTTTCACAAACAAAGGGTAAAGTTTCGGAAACAGTCATCCATGACAAGTTTGGTTTAGATAATTGGACAATTCCCGAGTCGGTCAAACAGCATCCGTACTTTGTCGAATTATCTGGGAACACCATGTTATCCGCCATACAAGAATTGGATAGACGAATGCTAGCTGCAGACGATTACCACCTGATAACTAGAAAAAGAGTGCATTCCCTTTTTGGGAGAGAAGTCCAAGCTGGTCAAGTTGGGATCTACTCTTACAGAGGTCGTCCTGTGTTAGCTGTTAACCCAGGTTACTATTGGAACTTTTCCCTTACTCATAGCTTTGTGAAAATGTTTGACATCACTGAAGAGATCGATTGTCTTGGATTTACTTCTGCACAAGTTGGTCAAAGTGGAGCTCTGGTTGTCGAAGACCCGGAAAATAGAATTTTCGTGATACGCAATGGAGGCTTTGCTGCGTTTGGATCGCATGGTCGTTTTAGAGTTCTGGCTAGCGTTGACACCCTGAACCTTGGAGAGGATTCCGCCGTTTACGAACCTGAATCTAGACGCCTGCTTGGTCACAAAAAAGTGATTCGCAGTGGAAACGTGGTAGTCGCCACTTTTCTCAACGTGCCTGCAAATAATGTTGCCGTTGTTCAACAAGGCAACGATCTCCTTACCTTGGAAGCCGGTCAACATGTTATCACAAATCCGAAAACAACCTTTAGGCGTTTCTACAGTCTTGGAGAAAGACAGGTTCAGATACAAACGAAACCTTCTTACACGTTAGAAGGTGTTCCCGTTATTCTTCATGTCAATTTGCGTTATCGAGTCAATGATCCATTGCTGTTGACCAGAAATTACGATGATCCTTTCCAAGCTTTATCGAATCCAGCTCAAGTTTCAGTTAATGCTGTGGTCAGTCGTCTCAGTTACCAGCAGTTCATGCGTGCGAAAAAGGTTGGAGGAGATGTCCCCGATATTGACATCGTTACATGGATTGAAGCTTTCAAAACTGAATGTCTTCGTGAACTTATCGAACAAGCCTCCACCTACGGTATCATAGTCGAATCCTTTGATGTCCTTGACAGGAAACTGGAAGGAGATCTTGGGAAGGATCTCGAAAAACAAGCGGAACAAGTTCTTCAGAATCAAATTAAAGCTACCCAATTGGAGTTGAGCAATCATATCGCAATCGAAACGCAAAAGGGTCAACTCGAGATTACCCGAGTCAAAAACGAACAAACAAAAACTGAAGCGGATGCTAAATTTTACGCCAAGAATAAGGAGGCGGATTCTTTGTACTATGAAGAGATGAAAAAGGCAGAAGCGGCAGCTCAGGCTTCGGAGCTTGAAGCGGTACAACGCGCTAAGAATATGGTCATGCTTGCAGATGCAAAGAAACGAGAAATCGATCTTATGACGGCAGCCTTTGATTCCGTAACCAACGATCACGTCAAACGCATTCAATTGGAAGAGATTGAAGTTCAAAAGAGAAAAAGTCTCCCTGCTCAAACAATTTACTTTGCTGGAGGAGAGGTTGGAGGCGCCGCAAATGGCGCAAATGCTGTAGCAGAAGGATATGCTTTTAGTATAGGAAGGGCTTTGGCAACTAAAGCTTTGGCTGCAAAAGTGTAATATTTTTTTTTACAAAGCTATCGTTAAACAATGCCAAAGACCAGAAATTCAAAGTGTCCTTCAGGGAAGAAGTTGACATGTTACTGCAAAACTATCAAGCCCGCTGCGAAGAAGTCTCAAACCAAATCCCGCTCTAAAAGCAAAAGTCCAAAAGTGAAATCTCGTTCCAAAAGCAAAAGTCCAAAGGTGAAGTCCCGCTCTAAAAGCAAAAGTCCAAGAGTTAAATCTCGTTCCTTGAGCAAATCTAAAGCAGGCAGTAGATTATATCTTTCCCAGCGACAGGTAGATAGAGTTATCGATATTGTCACAAATAGAGAATTTGAAAACGTTGAACAGCATGGTTCTGCAAAGGATAAAAAGTTTGTAGAAAGAATTGACCGTTACATTGAAGGAGACACAAAGAATGCAACACTTCTACTAAAAAGGACCGCTTTGAAAGATTTCATTCACTCATGTGAAAACATGCCGGAACCCGATATTAGAAAGAAAGACTGGAACTCATCTTTGAAGGAGTTGAGGTCGATCCTAAGAAGTAGCAGTAAAAGCAGATCATCATATTAATCCAATGCATTTAAAACGCAAAACGCATCCAAAAATATTTGAGCTTGTAGAATCAAAAGATCAGATGGGTTGGTTTTGGAATAGAAATGAAAAATTAGAAAGGAACCAAAATGCAGAAAGTGAACATCAAATTGTGACAATAGGTAATAATGAATCGGTGGAAATCGATGGAGTAGGTAAAAATGGCGCTTACGTTGTTCTAGTGGAAGATGTTGATGATCCAGACAATGGAACACATGGTACTTTTTTCCTTACCGGTAACAAGTTGCGTGGCGGTGCGATTTTCCGAGCAACCACAATCAAAGGAAAATCTAACGAACATACAACTATCCATTGGACAACAGGAACAACCCCCCGTTTGGCTTATATGTCAAATCCTGATGATGGCAAAGAGAGACGATACCGTGTGAAAGTGATGACTTTCTAACGGGGAAAATGTAATTCTCTGGCAAAATGATCTATCGATAGGAAGCTATCCGGCAAAAACGATCGAGAAAAATAAAACTGTTTAAAAGATTCAACTTAGTGCTCAGATGCGTTTGGATCTTAATGCTGTGCGTTACGTGTTTTATATATAGCATTCCTTTGACCAACATTATTTACTAAGCTTATGAGTTCTACTGGAGTATATCATTGTAAGATCGTTCATTCGACGTCGGAAAAGAAATTCTCTCGATCCATGTTCTCCAAAGAGGGTACCGACTGCTTACTAGAATCTATATCGGGTTCCTTCTTCTCAATAGGCAATTCGTTGTTGCTCGAGAAAACATCTAGATCCATATTTCCGTCAACATGACTTCTCCTCACGACAGGAACTTCAGCATTGTTAGATTCGAATGCTTCTCCACCTACATCTTTATTAGAACGCACATTGTCATTATCGCTATTCTCTGATGCAACATCTTCTCTTTCCTTTCTGTTCACAGGGGTGATACCTTGTATTCCCGATAAAGATGCTCGTCTTCCATGAGGTTTAGTTAGTATAATGGTTTTCACATTGTCTTCTTCTACTGGAGTTTCCTTGAAAGGATTGAAGTCTGACAATTTTGGTTTATCACCTTCGTTCCGGCTTTTCAGCCAATCAAAGTTAGGTTTAGGTCTCGGTTGCTCTTCACGCTTTTCTAGAGGATCATTTAATTCACTGGGCTCGAACAGAGAATCCGGATCAAACGGTTCCGATTTGCGTTCAGGGCTTCTGGATTGAGTGAAAAGTCGCGGTTCCGGTTCAGGTTCTCGTCTTTCTTCAACTACATGATTGTCCATTTTTAATGGGATCGATCCGAGTTCATTCATGCTGGGTTGCAACGATCCATTAGAAGGAGGTGGCGTTGTCATGATATTATCTTGTTGCTGAGGTTGTTGTAGAAAAGAACTTACTGTTGGAAAAGATGTCAAGGGTTTCTCCTGTGGAATTTGTACCGGGGGCACTTGGTATTGCTGTTGGAAAAGCATGGGTGGAGGAGTGGCGTCTTCTCCTTCAGCATTTTCATCCATCGTGTTGCTGAGCAAACTTTCAATGGGTAACATATTTCTAATGGTGTTTTCGATACAGGTAATGATCAGTTTGTAAGCCTTTTGCATATTCCTTTGTTGCTCTCTTCTGTCAATGGTGTTAGGTCTATCTTCCATCAGCAAGGCATTCTCGTAAAATGCTCTTGCGCACTCCTTGTAACAATGGTGAACAAACTTTTCACCTTTGGGCACTTGCACCTTTATTTTACGAGATGCATCGCCTCTCGACATGCTGACTGCTGCTAGAATTTGAGTGTTCAAGACGAAGATCCACTTGATGAGATCTTCGAAAGAAAAAGGTTCATCTCTTTTCTTTCTGATTTCGTCGAGGATGCGTTTGTACTCCCTCTCAATTACATCTTGATTCCATTTTGGAACTCTGGTCAACTTATGTTGAAACGCAGCGTAAACTTCCCGTTTGTCTACTGTTTTCTTGGTTTCTTCCCAAATGGATTTTAAGCCCTTGTAGATCTCTGGGTAAAGCCAATAAACTAGATGAGTTGTGTATTCCTTTCTAGCCACAAAGACGCAATTCCTTTGTTCGTCCATTTCTTTAGCTCTACATAACAAATACATTCAAACTAAACAACCGCGTTCACTCGTTGGGTCAGGATGGATAATGAACAAGGCAACTATCGATAGTTATCTCGCGGAAACTTTCCCAACGCGTTTATCAACCACACTCAAACCTCTTTGCGACAGTTTGGGATCGCTGTTGTTTTGTTTGGTAAACGCAGTCGGTATATTGGGATCTATGTAATCTCCAATATTTGCTGATAAGATCATCAACGTATTTTGGTAATCTTCTCTCAGTGCCCTGATTTCATTTAATTTCAAACGCAGCAATTTGATGTTTTGTTGTTTCAATCGAAACTCGGTGTTGTCTCTAGTGGCTAGATTTGGATTCTGCGAAACCCACCTGTCAAACTCACTCATTGCTGCGTTTAACTGCGTTTGGGCGGCTTCCAAGGCGTCATCGGCAGTTAAAGATACGGCTTGCTGCGGGTCCATTTAGACTTTACCCAGAAATTATACAGGGCAAACGCATGCAATACTGTAAGTAAAACTCTGCTTAAAGGATCCCATATGCCTTAACTGGTATTTTGGTTGCGATGCGTTTAGGGAGGAAGTTTTTACAGATGAGCCAGACAGTTCATCTATCGATAGTTTACCCAGATCGTAAACGCACTTGTATTAGATAGAAGATGGCGCCAATAGTTTTTCATCATTACATGAATAGAAAACGTACGTTACTACACTAAACAACTACACTACATGTAATAAAAGTCCCAGATGGTTTACATTCGGTACCAGGCGCACAAGATCTCGTTATAAATTTCGCATTGCTGTTATCCGATGGTACGCAGGTTCTAAAGGTAGTGGCAGTAGCGCATTCCATATTTCCGATGGTACATTTAGGAAGTGGAGGTGGTTTGTTGAAACATTGACCATTTTGACATGTTTGTCCCGTAGCACATGGAACAGGATTTCCCCAGACAGTACCGCGAGGAAAGCTTGTACATTGTTGAACCGAGGTGTTGTTAAAGCATCTGCTGCTTCCAAACGGACATTGTAAAAGATCAGACACAGGTCTGCAAACTATTCCTCCGTCAGCAGATGGAAAACAGGTGGTACCACCACCACAAGATAACACAGGTCCAAAAGTCAATCCGGTAAAATCATGATGAGCACAGATTTGATAACCTCCAACTCGGCAGATTTGTTGACCTTCTACAGTACAAGGTTCAAAGTTGTTTTGCGCCCAAACGGATGTAAAAAAAGCAGCTACGATGAAGTACTTGAACATTTTGCTATCAAGTTTTAAGTTTCAACTACCCACCTATTGTAGAGATCTTTTATAACTTTGGGCGAGAACTATCGATAGGAAAGAGGGTGCCATGATGCGTTCGTTCCAATTGCAATGCCAATTTTGCCCTCTGATAGTTTGCATCTTTCCGCACCAAACGTTTCATGTACCAATTGGTACGGTTTTGATGGAAAGATGGTTTCTCATCAATTGGAAGACATCTTTCCAAGTGATGCGACCGCTGAATCAAATGATTTTACAGCTTGGGTGAACCGCATGAAGATTCTCTCTACGCAACATATTTCAGCCGATTGGTATATTGCAGGGTGCCATTTTAAATTATAAGACCCCAAAACTAAGTCTCATAAAAATAACAAGTGTTTTGGTCTCGCTTTTGCAAAAGCGAGTATTAACCGCAATGATATGTGCATCCGACAAAGGCTACCAAAGCAGTATTTTCGTCATCGAGTGCCATTTCCTCACAGACGTAAACGTCAGAATCCAAGTCAAAATTGCAGTCACAAGTTATTTTGGCTACAGTGTAATTGTGCAGAATATCATCATCCTGTCTCACACCATAACCTGGCAATACACTTGTAGTCGTGATGTATTCGCCGTTCTTGAAAGAACCATTAACATTACAGACCCAAATGGCACCTTCTCCTACAGAGTTAATTCTTATCCGTTCAAAAATTTGTCGGTTGAAATCGTCGTCTCTGTCATTGTAATCGTATACAATGTTACCGTCGGTATCGGTATTGTTCTCGTTTCGGGAATCTGTTACTACACCGAACACCGCCATATCTTTATCTTTTTGAGCCAAAGAAACAAATGGTAGCGCTTCGTTAATCTTTATTGCATCTTTTCCCAAGATTTTCTTACCATCTAACGTAGCAGACCCGTACCGTCCTTGACTCACTACAATCTTTCCAACTAGTAGTTTTCTCAACCATTTGTCAGGATCAGAGCCATCATCAAAGTAGTTCATGTGCTGTCCGGTGAAAAATCCACCACTCGTTCCTATCCCAACATAATACTTTGTGCCACCCGGATCTTTCCAATAAAAGAAAAGAGTACTACCCCAAACAGCAGGACCAAAGATAGTTGCGTTTGGGTAAGCATTTATATCACTGCTTGCTTGAGATGTGTTTGCGGTAGAGACTTGATACAATCCGTTTGTACCACAGTTTGGCAGATATAGTTTACCATTACCATATAATGACATATTCATTTGAGTACCCCCAAACCATTGAAAGTTTGAATTAGTATCTGGTGTAGAAAACCATAAAAGATAACTACTCATTCCAATTGCGTACTCCGCTGCCGTGCTCGACACTCCCTGCCATAGCACTAATCGTGAGCCTGCGGATCTACTATTGAAAGTTGGTGTACCAAGTCCGCCATTATTGAACTGAATACAAGGAGTGGAGCCTGCTATGTTGATTGCAGTGGTACTATCAAGATTAATACTTGCTTTTGAAAACAATCTAAGATTACCACTTGTTTGCGTGTCTATAAGGTTTTGATAAACTGTGGAACTTCCTGACCCATAAAGATATATTTGATAAGATACAGCACTATAACCTATGTTTAACGTTCCTCCGTTTGTCAAGGAACCCCCACCTAACCATAGGGTTTTCGCAATACTTGCTCCACCTTTAACTTGAAAAGCGCCAGTGATTATAGATGATGAGTCGGTCGTGGTGTTTACAACAACGTTTCCAGTTGAAGTTATCAAATCAAGATTTGAAACGCCGTTGCTTATACCAAGACGAATGTTACCTGCTGTATTTCTAAGAGTTATATCTCCAATCGTTGAATTAGTGAAATATTGAGCGGCTGTTCCAATTTGTGATAGCCCATTTGTAGCAGTTGTACCGAAAAAGTAACCCTGATTCGTACTCGATGGTACTGTTATACTTAGATTCGTAAAAAGGTTCTTTCCTAAACTAATACCTCCAGCAACTTGAAGAGAACCTGTAGAGATTGCAGTAGAATCGGTTGTATCCAAAAGAATCAAAGGATTGAAATACTTGGTAGATGACATGGTTACACTAAGGCAACACTTTTTTTCGTTAACCACCGCATTGTTGAGCATAAGCCATTATAGCTGTACTTAAACAGAACTCTGTAAGATAAAATTCATGAAGATGTTTTTCACCATAGTAGATCACGTTTCAAATGATTTCGAAAAGATGCCTAGTGAAACTCGAGAAAAGTACGTTTTGAGTAATCCAAATGCTTTAGGAGGTGTTCTTATACTTCAAGATAGTTGTCGCACCATTTGCCCACTCTATGTAGCCATTATCAACCACGACCAAAACTCGGTTAGGAGACTTTTACAGAAAGTTGATCCATCTGCAGTTTACTATACAGGAGTTCATCCAAGTTTTAGACACGGACGCAATTGGTCATACTTATCATATGCTTTACATGAGCAGTATATGCCCGTCGTGAGAATTTTGTTGGAAGATATTCGAGTAGTGAGATCCATTTACAAACAACAATATCAAGTTTTACGCTGGTGCTTAGATGAAGAAAGATATCTTGACTTTTTGCCTCTGATTGTCAAAGTTCTTAGTTTAGACTCCAACGTTCCTATGCCTGAAGACGTGGAGCGCATTACGACTTCCATGAACAGATTTTACCAGCGTAACTCCAAAGTAATAAACGAACAAATATTCAAAAATGCGCCAATCTGGTTAAAGGATATTGCACATATTACATGCGCGATTCAAACCTGATTTTCTCTAAAATTCTGGATAGTTCTCTCTTGACAACATCACGTTGCAACCACAATCTTTGTGCACTTATGACTGCAAGTAATGGAGTTACTAACCAAACGAAACTTTTGACATCTTTATCTTTAATCTTATAAACGGGCGACACTAATTGATGCATAAGGGATGAATCCATTGGTTTCCCTAGTAACATGCTTTCCAGTAAAGTAAGGAAACATGTATCTTGATCAAAGTACCAATGAGCCATTAAACTCATGGAGGTTACTAGATGCAAGAAAACTATGGGCCACTGTATCCTTACAAACGGCGTTATTAATATGAATCCAACAAGACAAAGGTGCAGAAAACGTATCAAGGCTGCCAAAATTACCATCTTTACTACTTGCTGGGAAAAGTATATGACAACAGACTGTTGACAAAAGCCTGTTTAAGGAGATGACATCTTTTACAATTCTATCAAAATAATGGACAAAGCGTTTATGAACACTAGTGTGTCCAAAGAAACTATTGAAAAGTTATGTACTTGTGCTGGAGTTTTCTTGATAAAGAACGACCCAGAACCCAAAGTCCTTTTAGTAGAGAGTCATAGAAAGTCTTTTCAATTTTCCTTTCCTAAGGGAAAGCGAAACAAGAATGAACATACGTTACAAACTGCTAAACGCGAACTGTACGAAGAAACGGGCTTAAAGGAATCAAGTTACAACATTATTCCGGGGAAGGTGTACATAGAATACAGATCGGACACGGGGAATCCTCACATCATCTACTATTTGGCAGAATTGAAAGATAACGATGTCACATTGTGTCCAATCGACACAGGTGAAATCAAAAGTGCCGATTGGTACACTGGTGATGACATTTACAATATGAAAGGAAGTTTCTATTTCCAACGTCGACAAATAACCACTCGTGCTTTGAAAGAATGGAAACTTTCCCGTACTAAGCGAGAGAATGTTTGTTCCCAATTCGCTACACCATTACACTAGATCTCATTGCTTTTTTTTCAGGAGCTATTGTAAAATGAAACATAAACGCAGTCTAAAAGGAGGTGCTACGTATGTAAGACCTGCACTGAGACAGCCATTGCCTTTGGATGTTAGAAAAGCAATGATCAATCGTGCAATGAATCGTCATCTAGAATCTGACAGCAAGGCTTGGAACCTTTTGGGCAAGAAACTGTCAGGCAACCGCAGAGGTATGGTTGCCAAAACCATTATCGAGGAAGGTGTTTCCCGATTGGGTCCAAAGGCTGTCAGTTACTTAAGACATGTTTCTCGAGAACGCAAGTTGAAGACGAGTAGTAAAGCGAAGAAGAAGCGGCTTTCTAAGAAAAAGAAAAAAGTAACCAAACGCCGCAGAAGCAAAAGTAAAAGTAAAAGCAAAAGCAAAAGATTACGCAGATCCAAACATTGATTGGATGTGGAAAAATATACACAGCTACAACAAAGACCCGCTTAAAGGATCCCACTGAACTATCGATAGTAACATGTCGTAATTGCTGCGTTTGATGAAAACCATGAGATAGATTAGTTGGCATTCATTGGAAATTCTACATTTCCCAAAGATGCGATTCAAATCATCTACATCGATGGCATCCAGCTGCAGCAAAAACCCACTTAAAGGATCCCACTAGTGTTTGCGGCGTCTTTTGTTTGTATAACGACGTTTTGAAGTGGACCTTTTGCGCTTTAAAGTTTTAGAACGGCGCGTGGAGCGCTTTCTTGAAGATGATCGTTTTCTACTTTTTCTTTTACCACTTCCAGTCATTTGTTTGAACAACTTCTCACTTTCACTACTTTTCACAGCATCATGATGATCATTTTTTGCATTTCTCAATATTTCATAGATTTCTCTTGCTGCCATAGATATCTCCAATCTAGATGACGTTTCAAATGGTTGTATTTCATCCATGGCTTCTTTAGCATTTGCTCCCCTGAAAACCAACTTCCTCACCACAGTCTCAAAAAGTTCTCGCACTTCATCTATCTTATCCACAGGATACATTTTGACACTAGTGTAAAGAGAAATCACATTGTGCAATGCTTTAGTGGGGTCACGGGCGTTTTGGGCAAGGATCATTTCGTCTTCAATCTTCTCAACAGATATCTTCCTTCCAAAATCAAATGCATTATGAGGATGCGGCTGTGTCGTCCGAGGGTCTACCCCTATGCTATCATAAAACACATCCCATTCCTTGACTGTCATTGTTTTGTTTACCATTAGAAGGGAAAAAACTTCTAAGATAACTGATTGCCGTTTAAACATCCTAGATAGAACAAAGCTCTCCATTTCATAATTTAAACCATTTGTTTCAACCCAAACGCACTCGGTAATTTAGCAACGTAAGAATTAAAGTCATACTTGTAGCACGTGTTTCCTGCCGCATATGGATAATCGGCAGGGCACTTTTTGTAACACTTTCCATCTTTGTTTACGTAGCCATCAGGACAAATGAGTGATACCTTGTCTTTACTATTGTCTGTAGTGTCCTTTTGACATTTTCCGTTAACAACTTTCCAACCGTCGCCACATACCGCAACACAAGACGTACCTTTTCTAACGAAACCCGTGAGACACTTTGGATAACATTGTCCATCTATTAACTCCAAGTTTTGAGGACATACTATAGACGTTTCTTTATCCGGTACTCTTTGACAGGTACCGTTTCCATTGTCAACAAAATTCGGTGGACAATTTTTGGCACATCCCGTGCCACTTCGCGTCCATCCCTCTGGACATATATCATAACAATTTCCATCTACCAACTCCTTTCCAGCAGGGCATGAATTTGCAAGACGTCCCGCCCCATTTCCATAAGAATTTTTTTGACAGGACACTCCAGTGTCTTTCCACCCTGGAGGACACGTTGCATAACATACGGGTCCTGCCCCACTGTAACCGGCTTCACATTTATTGTAGCAAAGTCCTGCATCAAATTCCTTTGTTCCACAGTAATTCATGGCAGTACCTGCACCTCTACCGTAAGAATCTTTTTGACAAGCAACACCAGTATCCTTCCAACCCTGTGGACAAGATGGATAACATAAAGGACCCACACCTTTGTAACCCGCAGGACATTTATTATAACATAAACCAGCATCATATTCTTTGTCGCCACAATACGTTAATGGCGTTCCCGCGCCATTGCCGTAGGAATCTTTTTGACAAGATACTCCAGTGTCTTTCCACCCTGCAGGACAATTGGCATAACAGACTGGACCCGCACCAGAGTAACCTGCATTACATCTGTTGTAACAAAGACCTGTATCGTTTTCTTTGTCGCTCGAACAACTAGGAGTTGTTCCTGCTCCTCGACCATAACTAGGTTTATTACAAGTTGCTCCTGTATCGGAAAACCCACTTGGGCAATCTGGGCTACAAACGCAGCAACCAACCGCATGATAACCTTCTCTACACGTAGGATACCAAAGAAGACCGTTCTTTTCACATGATCTACCTTCTTTTTCTTGGCAACTCGGGATACCTCCCATTTTCGCCTACTTTACCTATTGATCAAAAAAAAATCGCGTCGTTACTGTTTGGTGTAACCCGCACCACGTCCGTAGGAACTGGGTTTCCCACAAAATACTCCGCCATCAGAAAAACCACTTGGACACGATCGCCAACAAACCGGTCCAACTCCATAGTAACCACTATTACAATTAGGGTAACATAATCCACCATCCATGGTGCCTCCCGGACAAGTATTTGGAACTGTTCCCGCACCACGTCCATAACTATTTTTGGTACAAGCGACACCGGAATCCGTCGTGTTTGGAGGACAAGGTCCTTGCCAACACACCGGACCTACTCCATAATATCCAGACCTACAATTTGGATAGCAAAGAGCCCCGCTTTGATATGTTCCAGGCGGACAAGTTGGAACAGTACCTACTCCTCTTCCAACCGATTTTTTTGTACAGGAAACACCGGAGTCTATTGTTTCAGGGGGGCATGGCGTTTGCCAGCATACTGGTCCGATTCCATTATATCCGGCTTTACATTTGTTGTAACAAAGACCTGCATCTTTGTCGGCATCTGGTGCACAATCTGGCATGGTACCGACACCTCGCCCGTGAGACGCTTTTGTACATGTCACTCCGACGTCGGTTGTGTTGGGAGGACAAGGACCTTGCCAACATACAGGTCCTACTCCGGTGTAACCGTCTTTGCACTTTGGATAACATAGTAACCCGCTTTTATACTCGTTTTCTCCACATATTGGATCAGACTTACCAGTTCCTTCAACAGTAGGTTTTGTACATGTTCCATTCTCTTCAGTAAATCCTTCCGGACACTGTTGCTTACACATGTTTCCGTTTGGCGCAAAACCTGGTTCGCAATTCTGGTAACACTTTCCATTGTTGTAAAACGAATCAGGTGGACAATCTCCTTCACC
>Ga0070658_10003590_pt1 | contig 12713 bp, 14 predicted proteins | sample KBSC13metaG_FD_64664 | JGI IMG/M metagenome (GOLD analysis project Ga0070658, IMG submission 64664) | Corn rhizosphere microbial communities from Kellogg Biological Station, Michigan, USA - KBS C1-3 metaG | ecosystem: Host-associated > Plants > Roots > Rhizosphere > Soil ... | reverse complement strand
CTCCTTTGCTGCTGAATACCTAAAAATAGGTATACCTTAAAAAAGGTTGACATGAATACAGGAATACAGATATATGTGGGTTGTCGCAATCGTTTTCTACCCAAGTTTGCGGTAACACTGCATCGTGCATACGGCGGCAAAGTGACCGCGTATCCGTCAGGGCAGTGACCGCAAAACCTTTGACGAAAGGAGGAGCTGTAAAGAGCGCCCGAAGGCTCTCCAGAAGAGAGCAAACCGTCCCTCCAACTTGCGGATCAATAGGAGATTCCCTTGAAAAAGTTGCTTCAGTCTCGTCTCGCCCGTCTTCGCAACATCACAATCAACCGACAGCAGATCAAACACCAGGCCGCGCTTGTCGCTCGCTCTGCCGCACCTCTCGCGTTGGCTCTCGCCGCTTCGAGCGTGGCTCACGCTCAGGGTTCTATTGATATGAGCGGTGCGACTACCGTAATGAACACCTTCAAAACGTTCGCCATGTACGCCGGAGCCGTCATCTGCCTCGGTGGCCTCATCTTTGCCGGAATCAAGATGATGAGCGGCGACTTCGCTCGCGCGGTGCCCGGCTTGTTCGGCGCTCTATTTGGTGCCGGTGTCCTGGGTTGGGGTGCTGGATGGATCTCCTCTCTCACCGGCCAGTCGGTCACAGGGAATTAGGGATCACAACCATGCGCAAACGGGGAACACCGCTACCAATCAACGGAGCACTGAACCGTTCTCGAACCAAGCTGGGCTTGGACCTCGGAACGTGGATGGTGATCGTTTTTTTCTCGATCACGGTGTTCCTCGTTGGCTTTCGCTTGCTGGCCGTCGGGAGCTTTCCAGTTCTCGTCGGCACGGCATGGCTCATTGTCCGCAAGCACCCCAAGATGTTTCAGCTTTGGGGTCACAGCCTACAGCAGAAGAGCTACTATGACCCGCGTAAATTCTGAGCAATCCCGTTTGTTGCCGTGGTATGCGAAAGCTGGCGCGGCGTCGAGCATAATCCCTCTATCCAGGTGGGTATCCCCCACCATTTTCGCGCTCAAAAATGGCGGATACGGCATCTTGGCTGCCGTGACCGGCATTGATGAGGAGAGCCTTACCGATCAGGAACTCGATTCACGCACGCGCGCCCTCGAAGGCGCGTTGCGTGGCCTGCCTGAAGGCTCCTGTCTTTATCAGTACAGCCGTGTGTTATCCGGCTATGCGATTCCACGCAAGGAAAGTTACGGCGATCCCGTACTTGATTCTTTTGTGAATGACCGGCTTGAGTATCTAAATTCTAATGCCGAGTTCCGGCGTATCGACTTGTTTTGGTGCCTCACGTTTGAGCCATCAAAGATCAATCCATTGGACCGAAAGCCGAAGTATGCCGAAGTAGACAACGCTCGTCGCCTCGCATCACTTCGCAAGACGGCCAGCATCCTGGAATCGCAACTAGAGTCCGTCATCGGCTTCCGGGTGCTGGAAAAAGCACAGGCGTTTCCGTTCTTTTCGTACCTGTTCAATCTGGAGCCGTGGGCCGATCATTCTGTACTGCGATCGGATGCAGGATTAGACCGCCAGATCGTACACAGTCCGGTCGCGATCCAGGGCGACCATTTGCGCGTAGGGAAGCGTTACGTGCAGATGTTCTCTTTGATGAACAACCCCGATATTTCCAGACCCGGCCAGTTTGCCGGTCTCATGACGCTGGACTGCGACAGTGTCCTCTGCACGACATGGAGGCCGAAGTCAGCAGCGCAGGCCCGCGCCGAAATATCCCAACAAGAGAAGTTCATCAGCTTCTTCAAAGTCGGCATCTTTAGCCGCGTCATGGCTGGACGCGATACCGCCGTCCTTGAGGAAGGCGCAGGCGCACGCGCAGCAGATTCAAATGTCGATGACCTCAGCCACGTGATTCGCGAGCTAGACAAGATCGGCCAGGGCGAGTTCACTATGCGCCTGTTGCTTGCAGCCAAGAGCAAAGAACAGCTCCACGAAACCATTCCCAGCGTGCATCGCTTGTTTGTCGATGCCCGCGCACAGGTGATGGAGGAATCACTTGGGAACCTCTCGGCCTTTTACACCATGTTTCCCGGCAACTCAAAATTCAACATCTTTCCGCTCTGGCTGCCGGAGGATCACAATGCCAGGCTCGCAAGCGTCTACGCACCAAGCATCGGTCATCCACACTCGGAAGACCTTGATAACGAGTATCTGAATGTCTTCGAGACCCGGACCAAGACGCCATTTTTTCAAGATGCTTTTGTGAACGGTGTAAAGGTCGGCATGATTCTTGGGCCACCGGGCGCGGGAAAGAGCGTACATAACAATCAGCACATAGCTATGGAGATGAAGTATGGCGGCTTCATCTACATATTCGATATCGGCGGCAGCTATGAAAGCGTGGTGGAGCTGTACGGCGGCAAGGTGGACAAGGTAGGCAAAAACGGCCCCCGAGTGAATCCTTTTTCACTGGAACCGACTGATGACAACCTAAAGTTCCTGTACAGCTTCATTACGTTGCTGCTCACCAACGGTGGCGCAGAGCTTAAACCAGAAGACGAGGATGTAGTTTTTAGCGCGGTGAGAGGCATGTATCAGCTCGAAACCGAGAACCGCCGCCTTTCCAATCTGCTATTGCCCAAGCATCTCAACCGCTTCCTTTCCAAGTGGACCGGAACCGGCGTCTATGCCGCCATCTTCGATAACGTGCATGACGAGCTGGAGCTAGGCCGGGTCCAGTGCTTCGACTTTCAAGGCATAGGGCCGCAGGACGCAGATCTCGTTGAGCCACTAATGGTATGGCTCCTTCGCCGTATCAATGCGGTGCTCTACGACCCGAAGAACTGGGGTGTGCCAAAGCATGTCGTCATCGAAGAATTGTTTTCTTCCATGAAGAACAAACAGCTTCTCGATGCAGCGCTCGCTTCGATCAAGACAGTCCGCAAGAATCTGGGCGGTGTGACACTCATAGGCCAGTCCGCGAACGACCTGGGCGTAAATGCCGACAGCATCGTGAACTCCTGCACTTCTTTTCTGTTCTTACCGGATGCCACATTCAACAGGAAGTTCTACGGGGAGCTGTTCAAGCTTAGCGAACAGCAGCTAGACCTTTTCGAGAGTCTTCAGCAGCGTGAAGCGCTGTACGTGCGCAGGGACGGACTCACCAAAGTCATCATCCTGAACCTCGACAAGCGCAGCTATGCCAAGTTCTCCACCAAGCCCAAGGACCGCACTCGCCGCGCAAAGTTAGTCGAAAAGTACGGACTAGCCGAGGGCATCGAGCGCTTCGCACAAGGAGAAAACGCATGATGCCTTCCACCAACCCTACTTCGGTTCACAAACTTCACGCCACGAGGACTCGTTATGAAAGCTCCCCTATATCTCGCTGCTAGTCTCGCATTTGTCGCGGTTTGCCACGCTTCAGAACCCGCCGACGCCAAGCACCCCCTTTTTCCAAGCGCACCTCGCACGGTTGTTGTGGTCGATTCCGAGACGCCGCCCGTCGTTCGCGCTGGTCTCCTGCAATCGACGCTGATTCTGCTACCGGCCGAGGAGAAGGTTGCAACCGTATTCGGCGGCGACACTTCGAGCTGGGTTTTCGACGGCGGTCACGTCGCCAGCCGTTTCATCTCCATCAAGCCGAAAATCGCCGGCAGCAGTACGGATGTACATATCGTTTCCGATCACGGCAACGAGTACACCCTGCAGCTCCGCGAGATCAGCACCGATCCTGACTCGCACTTTGATTCCAAGGTATTTGTGATGCCCGGCGACCAGGCCGGGAAGGACAAGCTGGCAGCGATGCCCGTGTTTGTTCCCGCAGCAGAGTTAGACCGAGCCAAACGAGAAGCAGCAGAGGCCACTGCAAAGGAAAACATGGAGCGCAAGGCCGCGGAGTCAAAGGCCGAAGCATACCGCAGCCAGTACCCCGGCCAGCTCCACTTCGATTACACCTGGGACCGCAAAAAGGCCGGCACGCTGGGATTGCAAGAGGTATGGCGTGACGACAAGTTCACGTACCTACGGGGCAAATTCCAAGAAACTCCGGTTCTGTATGAGCTGAAGGACGGTAAGGGCAGCCTTATCAACTGGGATTACAGCGATGGCCTGTACACGGTTCCTAAGACCGTTCTTCAGGGATATCTAACTATCGGCAAACAGCGGGTCGATTTCCGCAAAGAAGGGAACTAAGGCCATGGCAGAGACACCACGCGATATCAAATCCGCAGAAATTGGCACTGTTCCAAGCCAGCCCGAAGCGCAGGACAGCAAGAGGTTCAATCTGAAGGTTGTCGGCGGCATCGCCGCCGTCATCCTCGTGATCGGCATTGCGAACCTTCACAACGGCACCAAGCAGGCCCCCATAGCAAATAGCGCAATGGTGAAGCCCGCTTCGCCCAACGCCACGCAGGTAAACAGCTTTGAGGCACAACAGCGCCTCATCCAGATGCGCGATGCTGAGGAGCGACAACGACAGGCAATGCTTGCCGCCCAAAATGCACAACTCCAGCAAGAGCAGGCCATTCCTGGCCCAGAGTCGGCCAACGCTGCGCCGATGACGCAAGCACAGAGGAATGCCATGTATGGCACAGGCAATCCGAACGCTCCACAAAAGACCTCCGGTGTATCCCAGGCTCAAGCTGAGGCAAAGCAGCGCCAGCTTGAACGTGATCGGCAGCATCAGGAAGCCCTAAATAGCGATACCGTGGCGATCGACTTCGCGCGAACGGCTCCCGCTTCTGGGAATGCCAACAACACCACCTCCGTGGAAGCAGCTACCGCCGAAGCTGCCGCAGGGAAAATGGAAGGCGAGGACATAGCCCAGGAACGTCCGATCGTGCGCCCAGCGTCGGCAGCAACGCAGGCTCAGAAAGACCCTATGGCCAGGTACGACTTTGACGGTTTCCAAGGCCGTCTCTATCGAGTATTTGAGGGCACCGTTCTTGAAGGCGTGTTGACCAATCACATTGACGGCGGTTTCGCCGGTCCCATGATTGTGATGCTTACAACTGACTACTACTCGCACGATCACCAGCAGCTTCTACTTCCGCAGGGGACCAGACTGATTGGCAACGTGCAGAGCGTGTCGGGTGCTGGCCAGAGGAAACTCCTTGTCACCTTTAATCGCGCCATCTGTCCGGACGGGTTTTCCCTAGACCTCAACAAATACATCGGCCTGGACCCGCTGGGAACGACTGGCCTTGCGACCAACGTGAACAACCATTACCTGAGTTCATTTGCTGCTGCCGCCGCGGTGGGAGGAATCGGCGGGCTGGCACAGATAGGAAATAGCGGAACCGTGCTTGACCCCAACACGCAAATCCGCAACGGGATCTCCGCGCAAACAGCGCAGGAGAGCGAGCAGATATTGAACAGATTCCTCAATCGTCTGCCCGTCATCACGGTAAAGGAGGGTTCAAGAGCGCGCGTTTATATCAACCAAGACATACTTATCCCGAGCTATGCAGAACATCGCGTAGACCCGTCTCTCTAACGCTTCACACACGGAGGACGTATGCAATTCAAGCTGTCCCGAAAGAGGAAATGGGTGGCCGCGGGAGCGTTAGTGCTCTGCACGGCAACCCCGAGTTTCGCTCTCTTCGGCCTTGGCGATATCGTCTTCGATCCAACGAGCTACGGATCACTGGCAAGCCAGCTATCCGAACTCACGAAGCTTTACACCACGGCCAACAATCAGTACAACAGCTTCAAAAACAACGTCGTCAATTTCAGCATCAAAACGCAATGGCAAACGGCCCTGAACAGCATGAAAAACGTGCAGGTCCGCAACAGCTACGGCGAGACTAACGGCATGACCACCGCCCTCGACCAGAATTCCACCACCGCCGCAACCACGGCATGGACAAATTCAGGCGTTGCGCTCTCCTCAAACACTGACACTTACCTTGCTGGCGAAGCTGCAGGCAACAGCGACAAACTCACACAGCTTGCCATCATTGAAACATCGGACACTGTATCGCCGGACTGCCTCAATGCCGTTGGATCATATCGCGCGGCGCGGGCTGCATCGGCAACGGCAACCCAAAGCCTTCAAGACAATCAGCTTGACGGCTCCAACGGCACAAATAGCGAGGTCCAGCAGTTGAACCTTGTGAACGCATCACAGGCCCAGCAGCTCAACGAGCAACAGGCCCAGGGTGCTCTCCATGCCTGCATCGCTCAGCAAATGACGGTGCAAAATATGCAGCAACGTAACGCTATGGCGCACGACCTGAATCTTGCTGCAAACATTCAGGCACAACGCCAAGCCAACCCCACCGGTTACGTTAACTCTAGCGGAACGTACACCGATTATTTGCCATAACAACCGGGCAGCGTCACTTCTTTCCGCAGTGGCGCTGCTCACCTAACCACAAGGAGCCCATACATGACCAGGACTAAAGCAGCCTTCACACTTTCTCTCTTCCTCGCGGCCCTCATGGGATGCCACTCAAACGCACAGCCAACGCCTGCCGTGGAATCACCCAAAAGCACGAATGCCGCCCCCACTCCGCAAGGATGTGCAGCTATCTCCGACCCTGCCCTTGCCGAGGATTGCCGCTTCAAAGCTGCAGTGGAAGCGGAGCGAAAGAAGAGCAAGGCCAATCCCGTTGTCACACATGCTCCAGGCACCATCAAGCAACCCTAACGCGCGATATTTTCCAAGAGGCTGACCACGATGCCCGGCACAGACTGGCTTTATCAATTCACAAACAACTTGACGGCGCTCACCACCGCGAATGGGGGAGCGCTGACAAACTTCGGCCTTACACTGCTCACCTTCATCGCCTTCATGCAGCTAGTGAAAATGGTCGTCAACTTCAGTATGTCCAATATGAGTTTCAGCCTCGATCCGACCCCACTTGAAGGGGGTGAAATCGTCCGATTCATGCTGCGTCTTGGATTCTGCTGCATCCTCGAAAGCTATTGGATCAACCCTCTACCGGGTGCGAGCTGGGGCTTCAACAAACTGTTTTCAGCCTTAGCGCAGGAAATAGTGAAGGTGCTCGACCAGAACACGCAGGCACAATTAGCCAACGCGATTCAGGAGGCATGGCACAAAACACCCATGCCTTCACTCCTCTCGCCGCTCGAAATCTTCGAATACGTTTACGTCCAGGCGTTGATGGGGATTGCCGCAGCCATCATCTTCGTTATCAACGTGAGCAGCTTCATTTTTTACGCAGTCACCGCGCTTTTTGGACCTCTCTTTATTCCTCTCTTCATGGTGGACAGCTTTCGAGGCAAGTTCTTTCAGTTTCTTGACGTGCTTCTCAGTTTTGCCATGATTCGTGCGGTCGCCGCCGCCTTCATCTTTGTGTGGTCCGGCTTCTACACGACGTTTCTCCAGCAGACTTTCAACGGCGATTACTCCATTGTCAAGTGGATGGCCAATATTATCCCCGTGACGATGGTATTCGTCGCCTTCATCATCAACATGCTTTTCATTCCGCAGATTACCCAGGCCATCTTCGGCGGCGCTGCCGGGTCAACCGCATCTGCACAAAACCTAGTAACCCGTATGGCGCTCCGCTACGGGAGTGGAAAGAAGTAACTGCCATGAATTGGAACGAGGAATGGGATTACGAGTCGAACGGCGACGGTTGGAAGGATGGCCGCAGCAATGGTTTACGTGGTCCCTCAGCCGCGCCCCTGCCACGATCCATAGTGCGTATCTTCCTGCGCTTCATCCTCACGATGCTTGCCGTCGCCGGTGTTGCAGGGGCGATTTTTCAGCTGTATCTGTGCGTCCGCATTGCTGCGCGGGTCATGAACCAATGACTCGCTAAATATCCCCCGCCCACCACAGTTGATTGCACTTCCTGATAGGAGCCGACCATGGCAACGCAAACCTCACCTCTCACTGACGCCGCATACACTCCAGAGCAGGCCGTACTCACAGACACCATCGCTAACGAGGTCTACGCAGCTCACTACAACGAGCGGAAGACAAGCCGCATCATCATCGGGGGGCTTTCGGTCCTTTTACTAGGATCATTTGTGTCGATAGTTGCCCTCGCACACAAGCCAGTCATTAATCGTTACATTCGCATTGATGAGATAGGCCGCGCCCAGGCCATCCAGTACAGCGACCTCAGCTATAGTCCACGCGAGGGCGAAGTCCGGACGTACCTCACGGATTGGGCGAACTATCGGTACACCCTGAATCGCGACACCGTTGCGAAGAAATATCCGTTGAACTATTACTTTCTCTCACAGCAGTTGGCGTCGCAGCTAATGACCGAGGACAATGCCAACCACACCATCTCTAAAGTGACAGCCGGACAGATGGAGCAGAGCGACGTAGAGGTGCGCAACGTCACCATTACTTCCATGTCTACCGAACAGGTTCAGGGCGTGGTGATGGCGAAGGGAACCGCGTTGGTAAACATCGACCGGCTCTACTCTCTGCGCAATTCCAGAGACCCGCGTACCGAACACTGGATGCTCTCGGTCACGTATTACCTCAATCCCAAGCAGGTATCCGACCAGGCTAAAGTCTTTCCACAATTTGAAACGATCAACCCGCTTGGCCTCACCATCACCGAATTTCACGAGAATCGTATCGGTGTAGATCCCATCGCAAGAGATACAAAACTCCCAACACCGCAGCGCCCGGTATCAACAACCGTCACGCCATCGAATCCGTTCCTTCCCGACCAGAAGGAAGGAGCCGCACAGTGAGCTACGATCTCATTCTCCCGTTCTTTCCAACAGAGATTCGAACTCTACTGCTTGACCCGTCCATCTCTGACCTGATGATTAACGGCACGAGCGGGGTGTATGCCGATCGTGCTGGAGTTATCGAGCGCGTGAGCCTGTCAGACGTTTACACAAACGAGCGGCTCACAGCAGCGATTGAACGGGTGGCGCGAGTTCTAGGGCAGGATTTGACGACGCAAAATCCCATCTTGAACACACGTCTGCCCGACGGGTCGCGCGTTGCAGTAGTGGGGCCGCCCGCCTCTATAGGCGGTCCGACTCTCACCATTCGTAAGTTCAACAAGTGGTACACGAGCGACGAGCTGGTAGAGAGTGGAAGTCTGCCGCGCGATGTGCGTGACCTCATCGTATCTCTCATAGGCCAACGCAAGAACGGTATCATTGCAGGTGGTACTGGCAGCGGTAAAACGACGCTGATGAAGGCGTTACTAGACCACGTGCCGATGACGGAACGGCTATGCGTGATCGAACAGCCAGCCGAGTTGCAGATATTGCAGCCGAACACTATTCGGTGGGAAGCCGTCGATGCAATTCCTGGTCAGGTTGCTATTACACCGAGCGAGCTTCTGGCCGCAGCTCTGCGTCATCGTCCCGACCGCATCATCATGGGCGAGATTCGAAACGAGGCGGGCTATGACCTTCTTCAAGCGATGAACACAGGTCACGGCGGTACGTTGTCCACCATCCACGCCAGCTCAGCCGTCGATGCCCTGAACCGTCTTTCCAATCTCGCTCTAAGCGCAAGGTCGAACCTCAATCACGCGTTCATGCGTAGTGAGACAGCAAAGGCTATCGACTTCACGCTGTACTGCGAGCGTGCGGCCAGCGGTCGTCGTCAGGTGCGAGAGGTTGTGCTGGTACATGGCTATGACTTCCGCTCTGAGCAGTTCGAGGTGGAGGAAGTTTATACGGCACACCCGCCAAAATCACACCGCGAGCCTCAGCTTGTCGCTGCCTCGGCTTAAACATCAACGGCGCAGTTTGCCTAACCAGCCACAGAGAGGAATCACATCATGGCGTTGTTCACAGTGAAGACTTCCAAGAAGGTCGAAACCAACATCAGGCTTGAAGAGTCAACCGCAAAAATGTTGGATCGATATGCTCACTTTCACAAAGGCCCGGCTGATGAAGTAGTGAATGAAGCACTGGAATACATCTTCAAACACGACAAAGAGTTTCAGCAGCACCTACAGAAGAACCCTAACGAGACAGTAGCGGCGTCCGTGCGGATCAAGAAGACTCCCGGCACTGCAAAAGGCATGAAAGCTACGGCGAACAGCGTCGGCGGCCACACTGTTTCAGCATCATCGGCCTCACCTGTAAGTGCGAAGTAAGCAGCAAAGATCGTAGGGATGCGCTTTGCGCATGAATTGTTGACACTCCATCCCTTCCAGGGTGTCGCGGCGACGCACTCAAGGTGCTGTAGGGCAACCATCAACAAAACAAACGGGTTGCAGAAACAAGGGTGCTCTACAGCACCCGCAGGGTGCCACTTGGCACCCTTGGAGGACAAGCATATGACCGACGTAGAGAATTACACCCTCGTTCCCCTTGCGGATCGAATTCGACGCTCCTCTGGCCGTCTCGCGCGGAGGATCAGCGCCACTGCGAAAGTGACTCGGGATGAACACGACGAACTGGAGAAGGCCGCCAGCAAGAGCGGCAAGGCTCTGGGCGAGTGGAGCCGCGAAACGCTTCTGGCCGCCGCCCGAGGTGAGGCTATAACGCCGAGTTTTACCGAAATCGTAGCTATCCGGCAGCTTCTCAATTCGGCCTTGCGCCATGTCGCCTGCGGCACTGTTATGACGCCGGAAGCGTTCCAGGCAGAGTTGCAAGGCATTCGATCCAGCAAACACAAAGCTGCGATTGAAGTGATGCAGCAATACGCCCCAACGGAGTCCAACCGATGAATAGCAATCAGAAGTGGGGCCGCAAAGAGACTATCGTGTGGCCGCCACATGCCCCCATCTATACCCTCAGTGCCTTTGCCGTCGCCTTGCTGGTCACACTCCTTTTCGTGTGGCAATTTCTTCACTTCAGGGAGACGCCTTTGCGCCGCACCTACACGGCGACCTACGTTCGGTCGCTCGTTGGAGCAATGTTCAATCAACACGGAAAGTACCGTCTGCTTTATGTTGGCGGGGGCAGGATCGCTCACCGGCTGGCTCTGCCAGCCGATTTTGTTCCGGGTGAAACCGCGCTCCCCAATGGAGCTGTTGCCCCCGTCGAGCTGTCCGCGATCACCCGCCACCAGGGTTACACCGCCTTTTATCAAGGACCGGAGAAGGACTATAACGACGCCGCCCTGAGCCAGTGGCTACGTACCGTTTTCTTCGACGGGCAAGGAATCCTCGAGGTTTATCAGACCTCGTTGGTAGAGGGCTTTCTTGTCCTGGTGATTGCTCTCGCTTTCGCTGGACGGGCCGACCTGAAGCGCTTCCGAGAGTTGAAGTATGGACGCCGACTCAAAGGGCCAGTGATGCTCACGCCGACGCAATTCAGCAAGACTCTCGCGGCGGATGGTCTAGCGATCACGACGGCGCAAAAGCCGTGGTATTCCAGGAACCCAATCCTCCTTCGCATACCGCGAAGCGCGGAGGCCAAGCACATTCAAATTATGGGCGACACCGGAGCAGGGAAGAGCACGCTCATTAAACAGATGCTCCAGCAGATCGCGGACCGGGGCGAGAGCGCCATCGTTTACGACCCGGCAGGTGAGTTCACCGAATGCTTTTACAAAGAAGGCAGAGGGGATTGGATTCTGAATCCCTTGGACGAGCGTGCGCCTTACTGGACGCCCTCCAGTGAGTTGCGCAACCCCGCCGAAGCGAGAACCATTGCGGCGTCGATGTACCAGCCGCGAGAGGACAAGCGTGGCGAGTTCTTTACGGACACGCCGCAGAAGATCTTCGCCCATCTCCTGAAGTACAGACCGACGCCGGAGGAATTAGTCGCGTGGATGTCGGACGAGGCCGAGATTGACCGCCGCCTGAAGGGCACCGAGCTTGCCAACTTCGCTCCCAAGGACGCACCGCAGCAGCGGAGCGGTGTCCTGGCCTCGCTGGGCCTCGTTGCCGACAGTTTGCGCTTGTTACCGACCCGCGAAGAAGCAGACGGTCGAGAGTGGTGCGCCACAGATTGGGCCGAGAAGCGCGAGGGGTGGATCTTCCTCACGTCCACCGAGGCGCAGCAGGAAGCGTTGCGGCCCCTGCACTCTCTATGGATAGACCTGCTCGTGTTGCGCCTACTGACGAAGCCGAGGCCGGGACAGACAAAGGTGTGGCTTGTCATCGACGAGCTGGCCAGCCTGCAACGGCTCCCGCAGTTCCATACGGCGCTGACCAAGGGCCGCAAAAGTGATAACCCCATCGTCTTCGGCTATCAGGGCAAGGCCCAGCTTGAAACCATCTATGGCCATCTGGCTGAGGTGATGTTGTCCCAGCCCTCCACCAAATTCATTCTCCGCACCGCCGAACCCAACGCGGCAAAGTGGGCAGCGGAGATGATCGGTGAGATTGAGATTGAACGCCTTCGAGAGACAGTTGCAGACGGTAAGCGGCAGGGAAAGAGCTTCACCCTTGACCGACAGATTGAGCCGCTTGTGATGAAGTCCGAGGTGGAAGGTCTGCCCGACCTCCATACCTTCGTGAAGATCAACAACTATGTCTCGCGCTTTTCGTTTCCGCCTATGAATCTTCCAAAGATTGCTGAAGCGTTGAAGGCCCGCGCGATACCGGAACACAAGATGTGGTTCAACCCACTGGCGCCGGTCAGCAGTGACGCCAGCGAGCCGACGCCCGATGCGACTCCCACCGCGCGGAAGAAACCCAGCAAGGGCGCTCCCATCAAGGAAGCCGAAGCCATTGTGCCGAAGGCCGAGCCGGAGCTTCCCAACGTTGTCGTTATCGCGCCGCAGACTCCCCCACTCTCGCACAACCTATAGGCGGCCATGCTCACCATTTCCAAAGCCATCAGTCCCGCGCAGGCGCAGACGTATCACAAGTTGGAATACACCAGTGATG
>Ga0070658_10003589_pt1 | contig 12716 bp, 7 predicted proteins | sample KBSC13metaG_FD_64664 | JGI IMG/M metagenome (GOLD analysis project Ga0070658, IMG submission 64664) | Corn rhizosphere microbial communities from Kellogg Biological Station, Michigan, USA - KBS C1-3 metaG | ecosystem: Host-associated > Plants > Roots > Rhizosphere > Soil ... | reverse complement strand
CCGAAGTCGGTCTTGAAGCTGTCGACGCCCATGTCGAGCAGGGCCTTGAGCTTGCTCGAGTACCACGCGCAGGCGTCTGGATTCGTAAAGTCGACAATGCCCATGCCCGGCTGCCACTGGTCGGTCTGCCAGACATCGCCGTTCGGTTTCTTGATGAGGTAGCCACCCGCCTTACCCTCCTCAAACAACTTCGATCGCTGGGCAATGTACGGGTTGATCCAAACGCAAATATGCAGACCGCGCGCCTTCAATCGTTGCAGCATAGCCTCGGGATTCGGGAACGTCCGCGGGTCCCACTCTAAATCGCACCAGTGAAACTCCCGCATCCAGAAGCAGTCGAAGTGGAAGGTGTGCAGCGGCAGATCGCGCTTGACCATCTCGTCCAGAATTTCAGTGACGGATTTCTCGTCGTAGTTCGTCGTGAACGACGTCGTCAGCCACAGCCCGAACGACCACGCCGGCGGCAGCGCGGGTCGACCGGTGAGAGCCGTGTACTTCGACAGCACCTCCTTGGGCGTCGGTCCGTAGATCACGAAGTACTCCAATGCCTCTCCCGGCACGCTGAACTGGACCCGCGAAATCTTCTCCGACGCCACCTCGAACGAGACATTCCCGCTGTCGTTGACGAACACACCGTAGCCCCTGTTCGTCAAATAGAATGGGACATTCTTATACGCCTGCTCGCTGCCAGTGCCGCCGTCCTTGTTCCACATCTCGACGACCTGACCATTCTTGACGAACTGCGTAAACCGCTCGCCGAGGCCATAGACGTTCTCGCCGACACCAAGCGACAACTGCTCGTGGACGAATTTCTCATCGCCCACTTCGACATAGCCGATGCCGCGACTGCCCGTCCCGGTGATGCGCTTGCCGCCCCCGAGGAAGTCGATGCCCCACCCCTTCCGCGACACTCTGGCGGTCAGATTGCCAGCGGTCAATGTCGCGAAGTCATCCTCGACAGCCGCCTTGCCGCCGCCCGATCCAAAGATGGGTAAGTGCGGAATATTGTCCTGCGCCCCGGTAAAATGTGCGATCCTGACCTTAACGACATCGGCCATTGGCGACGAGAGCGTGATTGTGAGCAAGGGCCCGGAGAGTGTATCGCCCCGGTGGTTGATGTGCTTGGTCGCATACACCGTCAACGACTCGCCGTCCGTGTCGATATCATAAGCCTGTGATGCGTAGAACGGCGTCGTGTTCGGCTGCATCATCCAGTTACCGTCAGTGAATTTCATCTGATTCCGCCTTAGAAAAGTTGTCTATACAATTATAGGAACAAGTTAGACCATCTGTCAACCCGGCAATATGATGCCGCATGGACTGGTAAGATTGCGTAAACCTTTGTGCATATCTTGACAGATGCGAAACTCTGCGTGATAATAGAGGTCAATTGCCTAGGCTAAGAAGACGCGTAACATTGATCGGAAAGCACTTATGTCTCAACAATCCTTTGTCTCACTCCCATTTATTCCACACGGCGCGGACTACAACCCAACTCAATGGCCGGAATCCATCTGGGATGACGATGTTCGCCTCATGGGCGAGGCCCACGTCAACATCGCCACGGTCGCCGTGTTCGACTGGGTGCACTTGCAGCCGACCGCCGACACGTACACCTTCGACTGGCTCGACAAGGTGATGGACAAGCTGCACGCAGGCGGGATCAAGGTATGTCTGGCGACGGCCACGGCCGCGCAGCCGGACTGGTTGGATCACGAGTATCCGGACGTACTACCCGTGGACATCGAAGGCCGCAAGCGCAAGCATAGTGGGCGTCAGAACATCTGCCCCAACTCAAAGTCCTTCCGCCATTTTTCCGCGGAGCTCGTCAAGCGTATTGCCGGCCGCTACGCTAGCCACCCAGCCCTTCTTATCTGGCACATATCCAACGAATACGCCACCCAGTGCTACTGCGACAACTGCGCCGCCGAGTTGCGCGTCTGGCTAAAAGCCCGCTATGGCACCCTCGACGAAGTCAACCGCCGCTGGAACACGGCCTTCTGGGGACACACGTACACTCAGTGGAACTACATCGAGCCACCGTCGCACCTTGGCGAACGCTGCACGCAGGGCTTGACCGTCGACTACGACCGGTTCCAATCCGAAAGCATCCTCGGCCTCTTCAAGATCGAGCGCGACATCCTGCGGGCGGCCAGTCCCAACATACCCATCACCACCAACTTGATGGGTACCTTCAAGCCGCTCGACTACTTCCAGTGGGCCAAAGAGATGGACATCGTCTCCTGGGACTGCTACCCATGGTACGGCGAACCGCCCGCATCGGTCGCGTTCAACCATGCGCTCACCCGGGGACTGCGTGACGGTCAGCCCTTCCTGCTGATGGAGCAGACACCATCGCAGACCAACTGGCAGCACTACAATTCGCTCAAGCGCCCCGGCATAATGCGGCTCTGGTCCTACCAGGCGATGGCGCACGGCGCGGACTCCGTAATGTACTTCCAGTGGCGACGCTCCCACGGCTGCATCGAGAAGCTCCACGGCGCCATCGTCGACCACGAGGGCACCAGCAAGCCGCGCGTCTTCCAGGAGGTTGCGGAACTCGGGCGCGAACTCAAAGTCCTCGGCGAGCGCACACTCGGCGGGCGCGTCCCGGCTAAAGTCGCCGTGCTCTTTGACTGGGAAATCTGGTGGGCGCTCGAATACTCGGCGGGCCCCTCACGCGACCTCAAGTATGTCGATCAGGTCAAGAAGTACTTTATCGCGCTGCACGACCTGGGCATCCCCGTCGACGTCATCCACTCGGACACTGACTTCGCCAAGTACGACGTCGTCGTTGCGCCTCTGCTCTACATGGTTAAGCCAGGAGTCGCCAAGCGCCTGGAATCCTTCGTCGACGCCGGCGGGACGTTCCTGACGACATTCTTCAGCGGCATTGTCGACGAAACCGACCTTGTGTACCTGGGCGGTTATCCCGGTCCGCTCCGCAAGCTCCTGGGGATCTGGGCCGAAGAGATCGATCCGATGCCCGCTGACCGTACTAACGCCGCCGTCTTCGAGACGCCGTTCGGCGACCTCAGCGGCGCCTACACAAGCCGCCTGCTCTGCGACCGCATTCACGCCGAAACGGCCAGCGTCCTGGCCACGTACGAATCGGACTTCTACGCCGGCGAGGCCGCGGTCACCGTCAACAACTTCGGCCAGGGTAAAGCCTACTACATCGCGACGGACCTCGACCAGGATGGGCTCGTTCCCTTCCTTGCCAAACTCTGCGCCGACAAAGGCGTCACCAGTCCCGTTCCCGGCAAGCCCGCAGGCATAGAGGTCAATGTTCGCGTCTCGCCATCAGGCGAACCGATCCTCTATGTACTGAACCACAACAAATCGACCACCACCGTCAGCCTGCCGGCGGGCGGGTTCACGGACCTGCTAACGAACAAGAACGTCCAGGGCACAGTCGACATGGCCGCCTCCGACATCCTCATTCTCACCCAAGCATAAAGTGTCTAAGGCCGATCCATTCCGGATCGGCCTTCCACTCGCCGCTGAATATCACAGCAATCCCACCTCCAGCAATGTACGGAGCGTCGCGAAGCGATCCGAGTGGAGCGAGGACCCGAAGGCCGCCCCTCGGGGCCAGCTATCTATGTAGCGCCCGCCCCAATCGCCAAACGCCCGACCGCCTCTTGCGTCGCATCGACACCGCTGACCTCACCGGCGACGCGGCCGCCTCTGATGACGATGATGCGGTCCGCGGTCGCCAGTACCTCCGGCAGATCCGACGAGATCATCAAGATGGCGACCCCGCGCTCCTTCATTTCGCGCATCAGCTCATAGATCTCAGCCTTCGCGGCGACATCGATGCCCCGGGTCGGCTCGTCGAGAATCAGCAGGCGCGGCTCGCGGAGCAGCCACTTGGCGAGGACGACCTTCTGCTGGTTGCCTCCACTCAGTTCGCCCACCGCGCGCTCGACCGTCGTCGTCCGCACCCGCAGACGCGTCGCCTCCTCGGTCGCCCGCGCTCGCTCTCGACGTCCCTGGATCCAGCCAAATCGCGAAAACTGAGGTATCGACGCAAGTGTTGTGTTCTCCCGAATGGTCATCCGAAGAATCAGGCCCTCGCCCTTGCGGTCCTCCGTCAGGAATCCGATGCCTGCGTCGATCGCGTCCTTGGGTGACCGCGGCGCGTACGGCCGCCCGTCGAGCCGGAACGTGCCCGCATCGACACGGTCGACACCAAAGAGGCAGCGCGCGATCTCCGTTCGCCCCGCGCCGACTAGACCGGCCAGGGCGACCACCTCGCCCGCGCGAACGTCAAAGCTCACGTCGGTGAGGACATTGGCGACGCGACCTCGCCGCGTCAACCCCTTGACCTCCAGCACCGCACGGGTCGCCGTCGACAGCGTGCGTCCCGCGGCGGCCTGGTCGAGGACGCGTCCCACCATCTCGTTGACGATGGCGTCCTCCGAAACGGACTTAGTTGCATGAGTAGCCACCGTTTGGCCATCGCGCAGGACCGTGATTCGGTCGGAGAGATCGAAGACCTCGTTCATGCGGTGAGAGATGTAGATAACCGCCACTCCATTCGATCGGAGCGTCCTCACGAGCCGCCAAAGTTGCGTCTGTTCATGCTGCGTGAGCGACGCCGACGGTTCGTCCATCGCGATAATCCGCGCATTCCGGCTGATCGCTTTCGCAATCTCCACCATCTGCTGCTGCGCGATTGACAGTTGCCCCACCGACGAGCGAACATCGAGGTCGAGGCCCAGGTCGGCGAGAATCTTCTCAGCCTCGGCGATCATTGTCCGGCCGGCAACCCAGCCGGGAATCGACGTTGGCAGGTGCCCCAAGAAGATGTTTTCGGCGACGCTCAGATGCGGTACCAGGTTGAGCTCCTGGTAGATGATCCGAATGCCGAGCGCGATCGCCTGCGGCGGGTTCTTGATGGCGACAGGCTCGCCGTCGATGAAGATCCGCCCGGCGTCTGCCTGCAGCGCGCCCGCCAAGACCTTCATCAATGTCGACTTGCCCGCGCCATTCTCGCCGACAAGCGCGTGGACTTCGCCGGGCCTCACGTCGAAGGACACACCGCCGAGCGCGCGAATGCCGTCAAACGACTTCTCGATACCTTCCATCCGCAGTAGTGAATTGGCCGAAGGCAAAAACTCTTTCCCCTCCCGTTTCGGGATGGGTGCCGAGGAACGAGGCGGGGTGGGTTCCTTCATATCACGCCACCTTGCCGTCGATGGCGGATCCTGTCGAGGGCCACTGCGATGACAATCACGGAGCCAATAATGATCTCCTGCGTGTACGACGGCCAGCCCATCAACTGTGCCCCGTTGCGGAGCAGCGTCATGATGAGGGCACCGATCATCGACCCGAGCACGGAGCCCTCGCCGCCACTAAGGCTCGCCCCGCCGATGACGACGGCCGCGATGACGTCGAGTTCCTCGCCGGCCGCGATGGTCGGATCACCCACCCCACCGAGACGCGAAAACTGGATAATTCCCGACAGGCCAAAGAACAGGCCGGCGACTCCGTAGATGGCAATCTTGAGCCGGTCGACTCGAAGCCCCGACAGCCTCGACGCCGTCTCGTTCGACCCGATCGCAAAGATCGAGCGGCCAAACACCGTGTATCGAAGGATAACGTTGACGATGATCGCAAGCACGACCGCAATCCAAACCGCCTGCGACACGCCGCCAAGCGCTGTGTTCTCCGTCAACCGGTCGATCCACGTGTGCTGGTGAACATAGACCGCGTTCTCATGCCCGATGCACTTGGCAATTCCGCGCGCAATGCCAAGTGTGCCGAGGGTGACGATGAATGGTGTCACGCGCAGCCCAACGATCGTTGCCCCATTGAAAACGCCGACCACGGCCCCGGCGAGCACGCCGCCCAGGACCGCGATTGCCGGATTCACATGGCCGGCCGAAAGCCACGTCGCCGTCAAGACTCCCGAGAGCGCCACGACCGAGCCGACGGAGAGGTCGATACCGCCGCTAATGATGATCAACGTCATCCCCAGCGCCCCGAGGGCCACGATCACCGTCTGGTTGGCGACAATCTGAAAGTTAGCGAGGCTGAGAAACGTCTGCCGCACATCCGGCGTAATCGAAAATAGGACGATGACCACCAGCAGCCCAATAAACGGACTGAGCAGCCGCATCGTCCGCCCCAGTACGCTGTTGCCCTTCGGCGTCTTCTCTTGAGATTGTTGCAATTCTTTTATAGTTGTTGACATAGATCAAACGCCTGATCAAATCCTATCGTGGGATGGGTGTCCCTGCCCGTCCGCCGTGTTGTAAGCCCAACCGACAAGGTTGTCAATATGCCGCTTGATCGCCTGCTCGAACCCGTTGAAGCTCCAGGTTACAGGATTAAGCGAACCCGGTGGCACATGCTCCCCGTCGATAGTAATCGTCCACTCATCGCGAACGCTCACGGCCCCGTAGTCGAGGACGCGCTCAAGCGATATACCGAACTCTCTGCCTCTGTATCTGCCAAACATCGTATCGCCTCGCCATCTATATCGAATTTATGTTCGATATTGTAGCAAACATTTGTTTGCCAGTCAAATTCGACGGCGAGGCTACAAATAATATATGGCGGTTACGGCTGTGCTGCCCTGGCTCGTTCGAGAAATAGGTATTCTCAGAAGCAAGCCCAACACGCGCAGTGCACGCACCGACGAAGGCGAGCGGTTAATTGCGCTGGACGCCCCAACGCTAGTTGGCTATTCCACGTACTTATCGATCGGGGGATTGATCAGCGACTGAATGTCGGGCGTGTTAATGTTGTCCGCCGTGATCAAAACCGCTCCCGTGTCAATAGTCGGCGGCACCGGCTTCTTGGCGATGGCGTCCGCCGCCGTCTTTACGCTGTCGTAGCCCATCAGGAACGGGTTCTGAGCAACCAACCCCTGGATCTCGTTCGCCTTGAGCGCCGTGATCAGCTCGGGGCTGGTGTCGAAGCCAACAAGCTTCATCTTGCCGAGGACGCCCAGATCCTTGAGCGCCAGCCGCATGCCGAGCGTCGAGCTCTCGTTGGGGGTAAAGACGCCGTCGGTCTGTTTGCCAAACCGCGCGAGGACATTCTGTGCCGACCGATACGCCGTGTCGACCGTGGCGCCCGCGTATTGATCGCTGGAGATAACGTGGATGCCGGGTGCGGTCTTGATCGTGTCGAGGAAGCCGGCCTCGCGGGCCTCCGTGCTTGCCGACCCGATCGCGTACCGTACCATGATGACGTTGCCCTTGCCACCCAGCAGCTTGATCATCTGCTGAGCCGCCATCACGCCTCCCTTGTGGTTGTCCGTCGCGACAAACGATGCGCTCTTCTTGGAATCAAGGGCCGAATCCATCACCACCACCGGGATCCCCTTGGCGACAGCATCCTCGGTCGGGCGAACAAGAGCCTCCGAGTCCAGTGGCGCAAGCACGATTCCCTGAACTCCCTGCGTCACGAACGTCTCGACGACATCGTTTTGGCCGTTCCGATCGTCCTCACGGAGGGGACCCTTCCAGATTATCTTGACATTCGTGCCCGATTTCTGAAGTTCCTGCTCTGCCTTCACGGCCCCGGCGTGCACAGACTTCCAATACTCGTGAGTTGTCCCTTTGGGGATGACGGCGATCTCGACGGTTTTGCCTGCAGCAGGGCCGCTACCGGTCGCCGCCGGTGGCGTCGACGTCGACGATTGGCTGCATCCGGCCGTAAAGACTACGGCCACAACGGCCAGCCCATACAAGCGCTTGCGTGTCTCTTCGGCTATTCGAACACTACGATGTGACATGAAGTATCTCTTTTCTGATGACGAGGGTCGCGCTGAAGGACAATATCCCCAGATTAATGAGCGTTAACGTTATATTGAGGTCACGGTATTCCCGCGACAATTGTAATTGAACTGGACGAAAGCGTCAAGTCACGATTCCGTTAAGAATATGTATGTATTCGTGATCCGCCCTCCTGGTAAGATGCGCAATGTTACATCGACACTGGGGAGCATCGCGATGACACAATCATAATCCACAAAATTCGTCAATTTTACCGGTATTAGTTGAACGTTAAATTACGTTCAGATATTTTTGTTGACGTAAGGCTGCTGGTCGTGTATACTTGTTGAAGACACAGGTGTATCGGTACAGCTTAACGAGCCCGTTTGAGATGACAATCTGTTCTCAGGGCACAATAACCCGCCTTTACAGGTAAAGACCTAGACTACTGTATCGATATTGTTCTATGGATTATTGCTATAATTGCAATATACGTACAAAGAACGCACGAGACGTTCACCGAGCGAGAGGTACAAACAACCAATGAAGGTGCAGAACCTGGCGGCCATAACAATCGCCGCCATCGCAATCTTGCTAGGGTCGCTGACCATGAGCGCGCAGGCACAAACCAAGCAGGTGTTTGCGCACTATATGGTCACCAACCAGGACTACGGGACCGGCGTGACCGGCTACCAGCAGGAGATCCAGCAGGCACAGGCCGCCGGTATCGACGGCTGGGCCCTCAACTGCGGTGGCTGGTCGGCGCAGACCTACTACCAGACGTACACGTCGCAGATCTTCCAGGCCGCTCATAATCTGGGCACCGGGTTCAAGCTGTTTTTCAGCGCCGACCTCTGCTGCGGCCTGAGTTCATCGGACATCGTGTCGATGATGCAGACCTACGGCAACGATTCTAACTACTTCAAATACAATAATCGCCCAGTTCTCACCAGCTTTGCTGGTCAGGCACAGGGTCAGAGCTTCTGGCAGGGGGTGCTCGGCAGCATTCGCGGCGGCGGTATGAACGTCCTGTTCGTCCCCTGCTTCTTCACGCCCACCTCCGACACCGAGACCCCAACGCAGAGCGAGGTACAGACTCAGTGGAACTCCTGGTGGGGTTCTGTCTCGGACGGCCTCTTCTACTGGGGCGTCGCGGGCGTGCCGAAGTCCGGCTATAGCCCGAACCAGATCCCCAGCAGCGAGGGCTACGCCAATGTCGCCCACGGCGCGGGCAAAGTCTACATGGCCCCGATCCCGCCCCACTTCTGGGCGATGGCCGATACCGGCGGTGGTCGACGCTACTACGAGTACGGCGGCGGCGAGGGCATCCGCAACTTGTGGATGGACGCCATCAACACCACCCATCCGGAGTGGGTCGAGATCCCGACATGGAACGACTTCAACGAAGGCTCGTACATGTGCCCGATCGACGATCCCAATGCCCACCCAGGCAACTACCTCTTCAAGACATCGCAGGGCTTCTACCTCAACCATCAAGGCACCTACGACCTGATGAAGTACTATATCCAGTGGTACAAGAATGGTTCAGCGCCCGCACTTTCGCAGGACACAATCTACTGGTTCTACCGCACCCATCCAATGAACGCGACCTGCGGTGAAGCCGCCGTCAGCCAGCGCAACGGACCGATCGGCGACACCATCTACGTCACCTGTAACCTGCAGTCGGCCGCCACCCTTCGTGTCACCAGCGGCGGCGTGGTCACCAATGTCAGCGTCCCGGCCGGCAGTACCGACGTCGAGGTTCCCTTCCACACCGGCGCGCAGAACTTCCAGCTTGTTCGCAACAGCACGGTCATCAACGCGAACGGGCACAACATCAACTCGAGCATTAGCGAGTACAACTTCCTCTACTCCAGCGGCGACGCCTCCGGATCGACCGGCGGCACCACCGGCGGAACGACGGGCACCACCACAGGCGCCACCGAGTCCCCCTACGGCGGCACCGCCGCGGCCATCCCCGGCACCGTCCAGGCCGAGAACTATGACAACGGCGGCGAGGGCCTCGCGTATCATGACGCCGAGGCCGCCAACCAGGGCGGTCAATACCGCACCGCCGACGGCGTCGATGTCGAAGCCACCTCGGACACCGGCGGCGGCTACGATGTCGGCTGGAACAGCGTGGGCGAGTGGATGAAGTACACCGTCAACGTGGCCACCGCCGGCACGTATCAGGTGACGTTCCATGTGTCAAACGGGACCACCGCGAACGGCACGTTCCATCTGCAGAACGCAAGCGGGACAAATCTATCGGGTACAGTCACGGTCACCCCATCGGGTGGATGGCAGACCTGGAAGACGGTTACGGCAAACGTGACGCTTCCCGCAGGTCAGCAGATTCTCACGCTCTGGGATGACTCGAGCAACTACAACATCAACTCAATGGTCTTCGCGTCCTCGGGCGGCGGCGAGTCGCCGTATGGCGGAACAGCCGCCGCGATCCCTGGGACGGTTCAGATCGAGAACTACGACAACGGCGGAGAGGGCGTGGCCTACCATGACACCGAGGCCGCGAACCAGGGCGGTCAATACCGCACGGCCGACGGCGTCGACGTCGAGGCCTGCACGGACACTGGCGGCGGCTACAACGTCGGCTGGACGAGCACCGGCGAATGGATGAAATACACCGTCAACGTGTCGACTGCCGGTACGTACACGGTCACCTTCCGCGTCGCCAATGGAACAACCGGCAACGGCACCTTCCACCTGTCGAACTCTAGCGGATCGACACTCTGCTCCGGGACTGTGACGCCAACTGGCGGGTGGCAGACCTGGGCGAACGTAACTGCAAGCGTAACCCTGCCCGCAGGTCAGCAGATCCTCACATTCAACGAGGATAGCGCTAACTTCAACATCAATTCCATGGCGTTCGCCTCCTCCGGCGGCGGTGCGCCTGGAGTACCCGGCGGTGTGTCGGCCTCGGCGGGCAACGCGCAGATCACGGTCAGTTGGGGAGCCGTCTCCGGCGCCACCAGCTACAACATCTACCGGAGCACGACACCCGGCGGCGAGGGCACCACGGTCTTCGCCACCTCGGGCTCGTCGCCGTACACCAACTCGGGGCTGACGAACGGCACCACCTATTACTATAAGGTAGCCGCCGTGAATTCCAGCGGCACCTCGGGCCAGTCGAGCGAAGTCAGCGGCACGCCTAGCGGTGGTGTCGCCGGCATCGACCTCCTCGTCACCAGCGTGACGTTGAACCCGGCCTCGCCCACAAGCGGCAGCCACGTCGTCTTCAGCTGTGTCGTCAAGAACCAGGGATCGGTGGCCACACCGGCCGGCACCATCATCGGCGTCCAATTCGCCGTCGACGGCGTCACCACCCCGATCAACTGGTCCGACAACGACACGACGTCCCTCGCCCCTGGAGCATCGGTAACGCTGACTGCAACCGGCGGCACCAACGGCACCAACTACTGGACGGCAACGTCCGGCAGCCACAGCGTCCAGGCGTGGGTCGACGACGTCAACCGCATCTCGGAGAGCAACGAGAATAATAACAAGCTCAGCCAGGCGTTCAGCGTGCCTTAAACGCTGCGGATCGGTAGACTTCATAACCTCCCATTCTCTGCCCCCTTCCCGGTCACCGGGAAGGGGGATTTTTGTGCGGCAGGTATTATCTAGAAATGGGAGGCAACGGGCGCAAGGAAAGCAAGGTGAGGAAGTGGTTCAGGGCGATCCTCTGGCTTTGTCTGTCTTCAATCCTCTTAGCTGTATTTCTCATACTAGTGAGTGACGATATTCGCCGTGCTGTCGTTGCCATGTTCTTCGAAGACCGTCAATCAATTCGACTCAACTCGACAGAACCGTATTCACTAGTTGAAGTTCCTATGTCCTTATCGGACGGTACGGTTCGTGTCGATGCCGTAATCGATGGCAAGCGCCAGCAATGCATTCTCGATACTGGCTCACAGGTCGTAAGTGTATACTCACCCATGGGGCACGGGAACTGGTTTCGAGTCAAATCGGGCTCCCATCAGTTCGTCGACATCGTGCCGAGGATTCAGATCGGAAGCTTCGAAGGACGCGGAATCGCTGCGATCGAGGAGGTAGGCCGAACCCGAACATCACTCCTTGGCGATAGTCTGTTTCGCACTTCAGTGGTGTCGATCGATTATCGGCGTGGGACCGTGCAGTTTCGAGACAAAGGCTACGCCCGCACTCTTCGCAGAAGATGTCGTCCGCTCCGCAACCTGGGCCATGACTTTCTCCGGGACGTCCCGATAGTCGAGATGAACGTCAACGGAAAGAACATCCCATGCATTATCGACACCGGGTCGAATACGTCCGTGGTCGATGTAGATACTCCGGAATTTCGTCAATTAATTGGAAAACGATCAGGAAGAGCGAGGTTCCCTGGAGGTCAGGCGGATGTATATTGGACCAAGCAGCCCATTCCGGTTTTGCTTGGAGGCCGTGAGATTGGAAGCATTCACCTGGGCATTAGAATTCCGGCCGGAATACGCGTCCTCATCGGCAACGACATCCTGCGCAACTTCCGCGTGACGATCGACTACCCCGACGGCATTACGTATCTGGAACCGTACGATAAGGTCGGAGGCGACAAATCACGTTAATCGACGACGGGCTTGGCGTCGGCGATGGTCGACAACCACTCTTTAAGGGTGGCGATGGCGTGCTTGGTGCTTTGGGTGATGACGAACTGGATACCGACGGTTCTCAGGCTGGAACGCACGAGGACGTGCCGTACGACGCCGTGGAAGGAGATTTCCACGCCGCGCCACGACAGGTCGACTTCGAGGAGATCGTCGATATCGAAGGGCTGATCGGTCAGGAACGAGAGGCCGAGGAGGCTGACGTCGGTGACGGCGATCCCGAGCGACCGCGAACGGCGCGCCAACTCGTTGGTCGACCGCAAGGGCCGCACCCTTGCGATCAAACTGACGTCCGTCCTCGCGGCTCGCCGATGCTCATCGGTCACCATTCGATTGATACCACTCT
>Ga0070658_10003587_pt1 | contig 12719 bp, 12 predicted proteins | sample KBSC13metaG_FD_64664 | JGI IMG/M metagenome (GOLD analysis project Ga0070658, IMG submission 64664) | Corn rhizosphere microbial communities from Kellogg Biological Station, Michigan, USA - KBS C1-3 metaG | ecosystem: Host-associated > Plants > Roots > Rhizosphere > Soil ... | reverse complement strand
ATGGTGGCGCTGGGCCGGTGGGAAGAATTCCAGCTGCACGTGCGCGCCGCGCTCGCCACCGGCGACCTCGATGCCGACGACGTGAAGGAGATCCTCCTGCAGCAGGCGATTTACTGCGGCGTGCCCGCGGCCAACACCGCCTTCAAGGAAGCGCGGGCGATCGTCGAAGAGCTCGCGGCCGCGAAGAAGCCCGCGAAGAAAATGAAATGAGCGCGGTGGAGATCGCCTGCCGCGACTCGGGCGGCAATGGGCCCGCCGTGCTGCTGGCGCACGCGATCGGATGCGACCATCGCATGTGGGAGGACCTGGTCACGCGGCTCTCGCCCCGGTATCGCGTGATCGCGATCGATGCGCGCGGCCATGGCCAAAGTCCGGTGCCGCCGCGCCCCTACACGCTCGGCATGCTCGCCGACGACGCGCGCGCCCTCCTCGACCGGCTCGGCATCGCGAAGGCGCATTGGGTCGGCCTCTCGATGGGCGGCATGGTGGGCCAGGCGTTCGCGCTCGAGCACCCGGATCGGCTGGGCAAGCTGGTGATCGCGAACAGCACGAGCTCCTACGGCGCGGAAGGACGCGGCGCGTGGAGCAGCCGGATCAAGCTCGTCGAGGACGGCGGCCTCGCGGCGATCCGGGACATGGTGGCGCAGCGCTATTTCTCGGAAGCCTTCCGCCGCGACCACGCGGAGGTCGTGACGACCGTGATGGATCGGTTCATGGAGACGCCGGCGCAGGGCTACCTCGGCTGCTGCGACGCGATCCGCGAGCTGGACTACTCGCGGCAACTCTCGGAGATCCGAGCGCCTACACTGGTCATCGCAGGCCGCGAGGATGCCAGCACGCCGATGGCCATGTCGGAGGCGATAGCGAAAGGGATTCCCGACGCGAAGCTCGAGGTGATCGAGGGCGCGGCACACCTTTCGGCGGTGGAGAAGCCTCGCGAGTTCGGCGATCTCGTTGCCGATTTTCTCGCTGCGCGCTAGGGCCAGAAACGCAGAGTTACGCTGAGTAACGCAGAGTTTTCGGTCATTGCACAGCGGGTCAGGACGAGGCTTGGCCCGTTCACTCAGCTTTACTCAGCGTAACTCCGCGTTTCTGGCCTTGCTTTAGACCGCGATGACACAGACAGCGCCAGCGAAGCCAAGCGCCGCGGCGACGAGCAGTGAAGCGCTGAACGACTCGGTGCGCCGCAGGAAGAGCCATCCAAGGAAGAGCGTGACGAACACCTCCATCGAGGACACCAGCGCCACGCGAGCCATCGGACTGAAGTTGAGCGCGAGGAAGTAGAAGATCTGCCCGGCCGAGCTGAGCACGCCCGCGGCGACGAGCCACGGGTTCGGCCGCGCGAACGTGGCCTTGACCGCGCGTGCGTAGTCGCTGTTGAAAGCGGCGGTCACGACGAAGAGCGCCGCGCCCACGAGGCAGCCCACCGCGGCGCCCAGGAATGCGTCATGCGCGACCGCGAGCCCGGTCTTGCGCAGCAGGTAACCGAACGCATAGCCGAAGGCCGAGATCGCACCGTACAGGTAGCCGCTGTTGAGGCGTCCGCGCACCTCGCCCGGCGCGGGGGCCGCGCGGCCGCCGCGCAGCAGCACGGCGAAGCTCGCGACGATGAGCACCATGCCGGCGATCATGCCGCCCGTGAGCCGCTCGTGCAGGACCCCCACGCCCAGCATCACCGCGAAGAACGGGATGAGCCGCTTCGTGGTCGAGGAGCGCATCGCCCCCACGCGCTGGATCGACGCGTAGAAGAAGACGCGGCCCACGAATGCGGTGAACACCCCCGCACCGGCGAACCACAGCAGCGCACGCATCGTCACCGGCTCGAAGCCGCGCAGCAGTCCCGCCACGATCCACGCCGTACCCGCGATGGCCGTGGTGATGAGCAGCGAGATGAACGCGCCGTTGTCCTCGGCGCCCGGACGATTGCCGCGCGCCACGGTGATGTTGGAGCTCGCGAAGCACAGCGTCGAGGCGACCGTGAAGAGGTCGCCCAGGTGCTCGGCGAGGTTCAAAGGACGCCCGGGATCCAGCGCTTCACGCGCCGGCAATAGTCGCGGTACGTGTCGCCGAAGAGGTCCGTGAGACGCTCCTCGTCGCGTCGGACGTGATGATGGAACCAGAAGAAATGGCCCGCGAGCACCACCGCGGCGAGCCACGAACGCAGCGCGAGCGCCAGGCCCGCGAGGAAGATGAGGTGCCCCAGGTACATCGGGTTGCGCACGAAGCGGTACGGGCCCACATCCAGGATCCGCTCGGGAGGCACCTTCTGCCCCGGCCCTCCGCCGCCTTCACGATTGCGGTACGTGCCGACCAGCTTGTACTGGAGGTAGCCCCAGGCCATCACGGGCAGCCACCACCACGCAACGTCGGGCAGGCCTTGCTGGAGCGCCGCTTCCGCCGCGAACAGCGCGACGGGCCAGGCGATGAACGTCCGGTTCGACGTGCTGCCGATCCACTTGCGTGCGCGCGCGAGGGCGCTCACGCGGGCTTCGTCTCCTTCTTCATCACGTCGGGCATGCCGAGCACGAAGAAATTCGCGATCACGATGGTCGAGGCGAGGAACCAGAACGTGGACGTGATGCCCCAGCGGTCCGCGATCATGCCGCCGATGAGCGGGCCCACCGCGGAGCCCAGCGATTGCGCGCCGAAGAGGATGCCGATCGAGGTGCCGCCCATGTTCTTCGGCGTGGTCTCCAGCAGCCACGCCTGCAGCACGGGGCGAATGGCGTACAGGAAAAAACCCAGGATCGCCACGAACACGATGAAGGCGTGCGACTTGCCGGCGAATCCCATGAAGAGCAGCACGACGCCGGTCATGATCATGCTGGTGACCAGCACGCTGCGCCGCCCCATCGTGTCGGAGAGATGCCCCGCGATGGGCGAGGCCGCGAAACCCGCAGCCTGCAAGGCGAACATCGCGGCGCCGACCCAGATCGGCGAATAGCCCATCTCGTAGGCGAGGTAGACCGGCAGGAACGTGAGGATGCCGTTCTGGGTGAGCGAGCGGAACGCGCCTCCCATCGTGATCATGATGAGCGCTCGATTCTTGAAGAGCGCCGGCACGCCGCGGAAATAATCGCCCAGCGCCTGCACCTTGCCCTCTTCGTCCGCCTTCTTCTTCTTCGAGCCCAGCTGCAGCGTGCCGAGGAAGGCGAGAATCATCACCGCCATGACGATTCCCGGGATCACGTTGATCACGACCACCTGGCGCCACGTGAGGTACGTGAGCAGCGCACCGACCGCCATCGGGGCCAGCGCGTCGCCGACGTTGCCGCCCATGCCGTGCAGCGAGAGGACCAGGCCCTTGCGCTCGGGGAAGATGCGCGCGAGCGTGGGGATCGCCGTCGGATGCCACAAGCTGTTGCCGAAGCCCACGAGCGCCACGCACGCGAGCAGCATGAGGTAGCCGTGGCTGAAACCCATCAGCAGGTACGGAAAGCCTACCCAGAAGAGCGACGTCGCCATGAGCACGCCCTTGCGCCCGACCGTATCCACGAGGATGCCACCCGGAACGTTCGCAACCGCCCCCGCGATGAACTGGCAGGTCATGATGAGGCCGATCTGCGAGTACGAGAGCCCGAGCTCCTTGCCGATGATCGGAAGCAGCAGGTAGAACGTCGATGGATACCAGTGGGTGAGCGCATGGCCCATCGTGATGAGCCACATCTCCCTCAGGGAGCGGGTAGGCGGCGTACCGCCCCTGCCTTGGGAAAGCGCGGGGGAGAGGGTGTCTACGGTCTGGTTCATTTCTTTTTCGCGATGATCTCTTCGAACAGCTTGCTCCACTTTTCCGACTCGTCGAGGGAGCGCGCCGGATCCGTGGAAATGATCTTCACGCCCTTGAGGGGCGATTCGATCTTCGTGTTGGTGGGGACGTAGTCGATGCTCGTCATGGCCTTCTGCCCCTCGGGACCCAGCAGGTACTCGTAGAAGAGCAGCGCTGCGTTGGGATGCTTGGCCTTCGCGGCCACGCCGACCGCGTTGGAGCGTGCGATCGCCGGCTCGATCACGAACCAGTCGATCGGCGCGCCCTTCTCCTTGGCCTGCGCCGGCATGTAGTTGTAGACGGTGAGCGCCAGAGGCACCTCACCCGAGACCACCATGTTGTTCAGCAGCGTGTGGCCCTTGCGCACCGAGATGCCGTTGGTGTCGGCGAGCTTGCGGAAGAAGTCCAGGCCCTTGGGCTCCCCGCCCATGAGCTGGACCACGCTCGCGAACCAGTCGTCGTCCTTCGCCTCGATGCCGAGCTTTCCCTTCCACTTGGGATCGAGCAGGTCCTCCCAGGTCTTGGGGAGGTCCGCCTTCTTCACCGCGTTGGTGTTGTATGCCTGGACCCACACCGAGAGGATCGTCGCGGCCCATTGCTTGTGCGCGGGCACCGCGCCGGGCATGAGGTCCTTCTGGACCGGATCGTCGACGGCCTTCAGGATCTTCTCGCGCGCGAGCGCCTCCATCTCCGGCGAGCCGTAGTGGATCACGTCCGCGTCGTTGCGGTTGGCGCGGGCCTCCTGGATCGTGCGCTGCAGCACCTTGTCCGTGCCGGCGCGCCACACGTTCACCTTGATGCCGTACTTCTTCTCGAACGGCTGCACGATCACCGGCAGGTCCTTCTCGGCGATCGTCGTATAGAAAGTGAGCGTGCCTTCCTTCCTGGCCGCGTCCACCAGCGCCTGCGTCTGCGCCGCGGCGGGAAGTGCGGCCAACACCACGCTTGCGAGCATCCATTTCAACCGGCTCTTCATCTCTCCTCCCTCTTTCTTGTCAGTCCCGGATGTCCTGCAGGAACCACTCGGTCGGGATCTCTCGCCCGAGGCCGTGCGCCACGGCCGCCTCGTACACGACGGCAGCGACCGCGTGGAATTGCGCGCCCTGGATGTTGCCCCGCTCCGAATAGGTGATCTGCTCGCGTGACGTGCGGCCCTGCGCGCGCCCCGAGGCGATCTCGGCGAAATGCACGTCACCTTCCCTACCCGTGACGGCGGTGGCCTTCCGGCCCACCTTCTGCCCCGTCCAGGCCGGATCCGCGGGCCGCGCGAGATAGCCCACATATTCGTCCGTGGTGGCGAGCTCGGGCCGGCCCACAGGCGCGGGCGTGGTGCCGATGCGCAGCCGGCGATCGAACCTCGCACGTGCCGCTTCATCCGGGCGGCCTCCAATGGAGATGACATGCATGCCCGGCTCCAGCCATTCACCGCGGATCACGGCCGTGACCGAATCCGTGCACGCGGCGAGGATATCGACGCCACGATAGATCTCGCGGGGATCGTCCAGCGCTTGCGCATCGAGGCCATGCATGCGCGCCATGTCCTGCGCGAACTTCTCGCGATGCGCGCGCGTGGGGCTGTAGACGCGCAACGTCTTTATCGGCCGCACCGCGAGGATCGCCTCGACGTGCGAGCGCGCCATGCCGCCGGAGCCCAGCATGCCGAGCACGCTCGAATCCTCGCGCGCCATGATCGCGGTGCCGATGGCGCTGTCCGCGGCGACGCGAAGGTGCTGCAGCCAGCCGTCGTGGATGATGGCGACGAGCTCGCCGTTTTCGACGCGAGTGAGCAGGACGAGCCCGCAGTAGAGCCCGGGCCGCGAGCAGTATTTCTCCTGCGTGCGCGCGCCGCCCCGCTCGACCTCGTAGACGATGTCCGACTTGAGGCGCATCGCGAAGTAGCCGCGCGTGGAGCCGCCCTCCATCGTGCCCCACTGGTACACCTTGCCCGCTTCCCCGGTGGGGATGCGGATGTCGATGCGCGGGCGGCACACGCCCTCGCCCTCCGCGAGGTCGCGATACGACTGCTCGAGCGCACGCCGGGTGGCTTCCGGCGTGAGCACCTTGGCGACGACGGTGTTGTCGATCAGGAGGGTCATGGTCACTGAGCGGGGGAGATTGAGCGCTGCATTCAGGCGCCGCACTCCCCGCTGCCAGCCACAAGCTCACTCGTGGTTGTAGTTCTCTTCGAAATGCCGCGGCACGAAACCCTGCCCTTCGGGCGTGGCCTCGGTCGGACGCGGGATCACGCTCTTCTGGAACAGCATGTTCATGAACATCAGCATGGGCTTGGGCTTCAGCACGAGCGCGCGCGCCGGCTTCACCGGATCGGCGTTGAAGTGCTGGTGCACGCAGTTCATGTGCACGATGGCCACGTCCCCCGCGCTCCAGTCGTAGCGGATGCCGTCGTGGATCTCGTAGCCCTTCCCGTCGAGGATGTAGAAGGCGGCCTCGTTCACGTGGCCGTGCTTCTGCGTGCGCCCCCCGGGGCCGTACTCCTCGAGATGGACGTGCAGGACCTGCGTCATGCCGTCCTCGGGCTCGATGAAGTGCTTGCTGAACGACTGCGGGCCGTCGTTGAAGAGGAGGTCCTTGCCCTTCACGACGCGCGGCATGTCGCGCAGGCGCTTCAGCTCGTCCTTGAGGCTGTACTGGCCGGCGATGCCCCGGACGAAGACGCGGTCCTTCTTGCTGCTGTAGTGCGATTCCTTGCCCATGGGGCTCCTTACCTGGCTTTCGTGAAGATGTCCGCGTACAGCTTTTCCCACTTCTGGAATTCATCCAGCTGCACGCGCGAGTCGACGAACTTCATCGGGATCTTGTTGAGCGGCGTGTCGACCTTCTTGCTCGTCGGCACGAAATCGCGCTTGGCGAGCACGCCCTGCCCCTCGGGGCTGATCTCGAAGTCGTAGAAGAGCACCGCGGCGTGCGGATGCGGCGCCTTGTTCGACACGGCGATGCCGTTGGGCCGCGCGATGGCCGGGCCGATCGTGAACCAGTCGATGGGCGCGCCTTTGTTCTTGAGCTGCTCCGCCTTGTAGTTGTACACGGTCAGCGCCAGCGGGATCTCGCCGGAAGCCACGAGCTGCGTGAGGAGCGTATGGCCTTTGCGAACGGAGATGCCGGCCTTCGCCACGATGTCCTTGAAGACCTGCTCCGCCTTCTGCGGGCCCATCTCCGCGTACTGGCCGGCCAGCCAATCCGAATCCTCCTGCTCGATGCCGAGCTTGCCCTTCCACTTGGGATCCGCGAGGTCTTCCCATTTCTTCGGCAGCTCTTCCTTCTTCACCGCCTTCGTGTTGTACGCCTGCACGAAGACGTTCAGGCGCGTGCCGGTCCACTCACCGTGGGGCAGGACGGCCTGCGGGATGAGGTCCTTCAGGTAAGGCGAGGTCATCTTCTGGACGATCTTCTCGCGGTGCATGGCCTCGAGCTCGGGACCGTTGGTCTCGGCCACGTCCATGGTATTGCGGTTCGCCCGCGCTTCCTGGACCGCGCGCTGGAGCACCTTCTCGCTCGAGGAGCGCCACATGGTGACCTTGATGCCGGGATACTTGGTCTCGAAGGCTTTCACCAGCGCGCCCATGTCGTCGCTCTGGGCGGACGTGTAGATGCTGAGCTCGCCTTCCTTCTTGGCGCCGGCGAGCAGCTTCTGCTCGCGGTCGGGCCCGCTATAGGCGGCAAGCTCCGCGAGGCTCTGGGCCTGCGCGGCATGGCTGAAGCCGGAAGCCGCGAGCGCGGCGGCGATCAGTACGCGAATTTTCATGGTCATTCCTTTTCCTTTTCGATTTTCTGTCCCTTCAGGAAGATCTCGCTCCAGAGCTTCTCCCACTTCGCGCTCTCGTCGAGCGTGATGACCGGATCGATCATCTGGAAGGGAAACTTGTTCAGGTGGGTGTCGACGGCGAGGCTCGAGGGCACGCGGTTGCGCTCCTTGATGAGCTGCTGGCCCTCCTTCGACAGCATGAAGTCGGCGAAGAGCAGCGCGGCGTGCGGTCGCGACGCATGGCGTGCCACGCCGATGGCATTGGGGCGCCCGAAGGTGGGACGTATGGCTTTCCACTTGACCGGCGCGCCTTTCACCACCAGCCGCTCCACATTGTGGTTGTAGAGCGTCGCGGCGAGCGGGATCTCGCCCGACGCGACCAGCTCGGCCATCAGCGTGTGGCCGGTGCGGATCTGCGGCTTCTGGTCGGCCAGCTTGCGGAAGAACGCGAGACCCTTCTCCTCGCCCATCGACTTGACCATGGCGCCGAACCAGTCCACGTCGCTGCCTTCGATTCCGACGCGTCCCGCCCATCGCGGCTGGGCAAGGTCCTCGTAGGCGTTGGGCACTTCTTCCGGCTTCACGAGGTTCGTGTTGTAGCCGATGGTGAAGAAGTTGAACCGGTCCGCGACGTAATGCCGGTGCCTCGGGAAGGCCGCCGCCGGCAGATCACGAAAATGCGGGCTGTAGAACTCGTCCAGCAGCTTCTCGCGGTAGCAGGCCTCCATCTCCGGGCCGTTGGTCTCGATCACGTCGCACGCGAAGCGCCCGGCCCTCGCCTCCGTGATCGAGCGCTGCAGCACCTTCTCGCTCGAGGCGCGCCAGAGGTTGGTGCGGATGCCGTACTTCTTCTCGAAGGCCTCGGTGATGGGCACCGAGTCCTTGAGGTTCAGCGAGGTGTAGATCGTGACCTGCTTCTGCTTGCGGGCCTCGTCCAGCAGCTTCTGCTCCCGGTCGGCGCCCTGGTACATGTAGATGGCGCGGTTGGGAGAATCGGGTGGCTTCTGGGCGCGTGCCGCGATCGGCAGGGCGAGCGCGGCGAGCGCCGCGCGATGGAACGCCCTGCGCCCCGGCTTGTGGCCCGGGTCGTTCGGATCATGCATGGTTTTCTCTCCTCGTCACGGCGCCTCTGGCGGGCGCTGCAAAAAAAGCGGGCGCACGAGGCGCCCGCCGGACTTACCTTCGTTGCTGCGAAGCGTCAGAACGCGTGGCTGATGCCCAGCGCGTAGATCGTGATGTCCTCGCCCGGATTCGGATTGTCCGTGAAGTCGTTGTTGTAGCGCGCGGACTTGTCGTTCTTGAGCCAAGCGGCCATGAGGAACGCATAGGTCTTCCGCGAGAAATAGTACGCAACGCCGGCCTGGACCTGGTCCCCGTCGAGCCCGTCCGTCGTGCAGATCGCGTTCACGCGCGAGCAGCTGCCCTTCAGGGACTTGATGTATTCCAGCTGGGTGCGCCAGGACCTGGACCAGCGCGCATCCCAGACCAGCTCGTAGGCGTTGTTCTTGTAGTTGGCGAAGCGCCCCGTCACCGTCGCGTTCTCGTCGTACTTCTTCTGGATGTAGTCCGCCTCGAAGCGATGCACGCCGACCTTGTAGAGGATCATGGCCTGCAACGCCTTGTCCTTGGAGCGCACGCTCTGGTCGTTGAAGTTGGACATCGCGCTCGGCACGTTGCGCGAGCCGCCGAACAGGTCCCAGTGCTGCTCGTACGCAACGGAGAGGCGCAGCGGGCCGCCTTCCCACGCGATGGCACCCGACCAGACGTGCGGATGGCGCGTGGGCGTGTCCGTCTCGTCCGTGGAGTACTGCACGGCGCCGTTGAAGCCCGCGTAGTCCGGCGTCTCGTACTGCACCGCGTTCGCGCGGCGCAAGTGGAAGCTGGATGCCGAGCTCGTGCCGAAGCCCGTCTTGCGCAGCACGTTCGAGGACGACACGAAGTTGCCGCTCGACACGCCGAGGAAGGACAGCTCGTCGCCGTAGGCCTTCAACGGCGTATCCATGCGGCCCAGCTTGATCGTGCCCCAGCGCTGGCTGTCCAGGCCCACGAAAGAATCGCGCGCCGCGAATGCGGAGTCGTTCTGGTCGACGCGGAATTCCGTCTCGAGCTGGAAGATGGCCTTGAGGTCCGAACCCAGCTTCTCGTGGCCCCGCACGCCGAAGCGCGTGTTCGGCGACTCGACCAGGGTACGGTCGCCCACGCCGTTTTCGCCCGCGGCCGCCGCGCAGATCGTGCACGTGGCCTCTCCTTTCGGAGTGGCATTCTTGCCCTGCGAGTGGGCGAACTCCGGATACGCCCGGCCGTAAAGCTCGACCACGGATGCCGGTTCCGGCTTTCCGTCGCCGTCGCCCTTCGCGGCATAGGCAAGGGCAGGAATCGACAGGGCGAAGCCCACGGCGATCACGAGCGCTTTCTTGTTCTGCATCAGTGCGATCTCCTCCAGTAGTTTCTTGGCCCGTTCCCCTATGGAGAACGTTGATTTTTCGGGTAGAACGGCTCGCGCTTAGGGTATTTGCACCTTTCCGATGAGTCAAGAAAAAAGCCACGGTTCGTAGCAGAAATACAACGCTTTTTCAGGCCGCCTGGGACATCTTGGGCGGCAGCTCGGCCAGCTCGGCCTGATAAGCGTCTTCCATGCGCGATTTCAGGCCGTGCTTGGCGAGCGCCTCGGCGAACATCTGGCGCACTTCGGCCGACTCGTCCGCGTAATCGATCTGGTGGCCGCCGATGCGCTTGCTGATCCAGGCCTTCGGAACCCCCTGCTCGTTCCGGATAGCGACACCTTCCTGCTTGAATGCGAGGTAGCGCGCGGGAGCGGCGCCCGTATTGAAGTGCTGGTGGAACCACATGTTGGGCGGGGTGATGAGCGTGCCCTCCTCCCATTCGTAGCGGCGCGGCTTCTCGCCCTCGGGCCACATCAGGCTGAAACCCTCGCCGCTCATGACGATCACGTACGCGCCCGGCCCATGGGCGTGGGCCTTCTTGTACGTGCCGACCGGGAACTGCGAGATGTGGCTGTTCATCGAGCCCTTGGCCATGTTGAAGCGGATGTGGCCGCCGCCCGCGCCGCGCTCCTTGGCCGCGATCAGCGGCAGGTTGATCGCGTCGGCCACGAAGTTCGTGTCCAGCAGCAGGCCCTTCTGCTCGCCCTTGTTGGCGAAATAGTCCGGCTCGCCGCTGAAGCGCTCGCGGAAGTCGTACTTCGTGCCGAAAACGAAGTCGAGGTCGCCGAACGCGTTGATGATCGCGGGCGCGTTGGTGACGGAGACGAAGCGCGCGGCTTCCTTGCCCGAGGTGTTGAAGTGCTGGTGCATGGTGTTCAGGGGCACCGCGAAGATCGCGCCCTTCTTCCACTCGAACGTCACCTTCGCGCCCGAGTCGTTCCACACGGTCGTGGATCCACGGCCGTCCAGCACGTAGACCATCTCCTCGAAGAGCTGCCGGCGGGGTGCCAGCTCCTTGCCCGGCGGGATCTCGCACACGTACGCGTCGTTCGACGTGCGCGATGCATCGTGGTTGAGGAACACACCCTTGCCCCCGCGTGCGGGCCAGTCCTTCAGCTCGATGGTGTGCAGGTTGCGCTGGTAGATCGCGCTCTCGATCTCCAGGCCCTGCGCCTTCACCCAACGTGTATAAGGCGTCTCCTTCTCGGTGGCGAATTTCTTCGCCATCTCGTCGGAGACCTTCGCCGTTTTCAGTTCGTCGCCTGCTGCCATGTTTACCTCGTCTCAGTTAGCGGGGTGCATCCACCGCCGTTTTTCACCACAGAGGAATAAAGGAACACAGAGGTTGCACAGAGGAAAGCCATGCTGGTGTTTCGTGCCTGCATTCACCGAATCCACGAACACGACCCGATGCTTTTCCTCCGTGCCGCCTCTGTGATCCTCCCGTCCTCTGTGGTGAGATCCACCGTCTGTGATCCCCGCTATTTCCGTTATGCGGGCTGCTTGATCTTGCCGGTCAAAAACTGCTGCACCAGCTCCGGGGTGACCTTCACGTCCGGGCGGTACTCGGGCGCGTCCTCGAGCTGCTCGAGGTCGTTCAGGCCGCAAGCCTTGAAGATGCGGTTGACCGCGGAGATGAGGCGCACCGGCCGGTCGGGATCCGAATTGAAGTGCTGGCTCGCCGTATTCGGCGGCACGTAGATCACGTCTCCCGCTTCCCACTCGAAGCGCTTCTGCTCCTTCTGCGGGCTCCAGTGGTACGTGTCGGTAATCTCCACGTCGTAGTCGACATGGATGTCGTAGCCGCGGCCTTCCACCACGTAGAGGCACTCCTCCGCGAGCTGGCGATGCCTCCCCGACTTCGAGCCCGGCGGAATGATGAGCATGTACGCGTCCACCGTCTCCATGCGCGTGTTCATGCCCGCGTTCATCAGGTGCTTGAGCAGGCCGTGGCGCGACAGCTCCCACGGCATGTCCTCCGGCGTCACGACCTTCTTGCGCTTCGCGTTGCGCGCGGGCATCTGCGCGGCGTCGTCGAGCAGCGCCTGGTACAGCGCCTGGTTCGTGGTGCCCCGGTTCCAGGCTTTCGATTCACCCCATGCCATTTGCTTCTCCTATGTCCACCCCGTGCGCCGCCGTTGCGGCAACGGCATCGGGGCCTAATTGAAACTCAGTGATTGAAGTCCGACTCTTCTTCCCGCGCCTTGAAGGCGGCGGCCTCGGGGCCGGCTGCGGGCTCGGTCGGACGCGGTTCCACCTGCTGCTGGAACAGCATGTTCATGAACATGTACATCGGCTTCGTCTTGATGACGAGCGCGCGCGCGGGCCTCTTCGGGTCCGCGTTGAAGTGCTGGTGCACGCAGTTGTTGTGCACGATCGCGACGTCGCCCGCCTTCCAGTCGTAGCGGATGCCGTCGTGGACCTCGTAGCCCTCGCCGTCGAGGATGTAGAACGCGGCCTCGTTCACGTGGCCGTGCTTCTGCGAGTGGCCGCCGGGACCGTACTCCTCGAGGTGCAGGTGGAAGGTCTGCGTGATGCCGTCCTTGGGCTCCACGTAGTGGCGGCTGTAGGTCTGCGGGCCGTCGCGGAACTTGATGTCCTTCGCGCGCCGCACGCGCGGCATGTCGCGCAGCTTCTTCAGCTCGTCCTTCAGGCTGTACTGGCCCGCGATGGCGCGCACGAAGATGCGGTCCTTCTTGCTGTGGTAGTGCGACTCGGTGCCGGCCTGCTTGTCCGGCGTCGAGAT
>Ga0070658_10003586_pt1 | contig 12723 bp, 8 predicted proteins | sample KBSC13metaG_FD_64664 | JGI IMG/M metagenome (GOLD analysis project Ga0070658, IMG submission 64664) | Corn rhizosphere microbial communities from Kellogg Biological Station, Michigan, USA - KBS C1-3 metaG | ecosystem: Host-associated > Plants > Roots > Rhizosphere > Soil ... | reverse complement strand
AGGATGCCGGAGAGCTGCACCATTGCCAGGGCCAGCCCCCGCTCCGCCGGCGCGTCGATGGCGATGGCGCCCGGCGCCGCGCCCAGGTCGACGGCCTTGCGCAGGATCGACCGGATGCGCGCGTGCGCGTACATCAGGTAGGGGGCGGTGTTGCCCTCGAAGGCCAGCATGCGCTTCCAGTCGAACACGTAGTCCTTGATGCGATCGTTGGCCAGGTCGGCGTACTTGATGGCGCCCGTGCCCACCGCGTGCGCGATGCGCGCCTGCTCGTCGGCGGGCAGCTCGGGGGACTTCTCGGCCACCGCCGCGGCGGCGCGGGCGTCTGCCTCGGACAGCAGCTCGGCCAGGCTGACCGAGTCGCCGGCGCGCGTCTTCAGCATCTTCTTGTCGGGCCCCAGCACCGAGCCGAACGCCACGTGCTCCAGGCGCACCCCGTCGCCCGCCCAGCCCGCCATCCGCGCCACCGCGAACACCATGGCCAGGTGCTGCGTCTGCGGCGAGCCGACCACGTAGATGATCCTGGTGGCCCCCAGCTCGCGCACCCGCTGGCGCAGCGCCGCCAGATCCGTCGTCGCGTAACCGTAGCCACCCTCTTGCTTGCGGATGATGAGCGGCGTGGGCTCGCCCTCGCGGCCGGTGAAGCCGGGCGGGAACACACACATGGCGCCCTCGCTCTCGCGGGCCAGGCCCTGCTGCGCCAGCTCCTCGACCACCCCGGGCAGCAGGGCGTTGTAGGCGCTCTCGCCGACCACGTCGGCCGCGGTCAGCGTCACCCCCAGCGCGGCGTACAGCTTCGTGAAGTGCTCGACCGAGATGTCGATCAGGCGCCGCCACAAGGCGAGCGTCTCGGCGTCCCCCGACTGCAGCAGCACCACACGCTGCCGGGCCCGATCGGCGAACGCCGGATCGCCGTCGAACTTCACGCGCGCGGCCCGGTAGAACGCGCCCAGCTCGCGCACCCCCGCCTCGGCGCCCTCTGCCCGCACGTCCAGCAGGTGCTCGATCAGCATGCCGAACGGCGTGCCCCAGTCGCCCACGTGATTGCGGCGAATCACCCGGTGCCCCTGCCATTCCAGCAGGCGCGCCAGCGAGTCGCCGATGATGGTGCTGCGCAGGTGGCCGACGTGCATCTCCTTGGCGACGTTCGGCCCGGAGTAGTCGATGACCACCGTCTCGACGGGCGCGGTGGCTGGCACGGCCAGGCGGCCCGTCTGGTCGGCCCGCATGGCCTCGACCCGCGCCGCCAGATCGGTGGCGGCCAGCGTGATGTTCAGGAAGCCCGGCCCCGACACCTCGACGGCGGCGACGACATCATCGACGGCCAGCCGGGCGGCGATGGCGGTGGCCACCTCGCGCGGGTTCTTCTTCAGCTTGCGCGCCAGCGCCAGCGCCAGATCGGCCTGGTAGTCCGCGTGCTGCGAGCGATGGAGGGCCGCGTCCACGTCCGCGGCGTCATCGCCGAACGCGGCGCGCGTGGCGGCAAGAATGCGGTCGCGAAGGGCGGCGAAGGGATCGGGGGTGACCGAGCTGAGCGGGGGCATGGAGATGCCGGAGACTACGACACCCGCCGCCGTCCGTCGCGCGGCACCGCGCCGCTCAAGAACACCCTATGGACGTGGAATGGCCATGGCCGTCCCGCCCGTCGCGCTCAGAAGTGTACGGACAGCAGCGACGCCGTGGCGGCGGTCGGCGCAGCGCCGCGGCTGACCGCGCCCAGCCTCCATCCGGTCTGGGCGCCGTAGGCCGTGCCCAGCGAAAATCCAGCCGCGGCAGCCGAGATGCTGGCGATGCCCCCCACGACCTGACCATTCAGGCAGCCGTCTTGCTCTTCCCCGGCGCCCGAGCAGGGTGACTTCGCGATGAGGTAAAGCAGCAGCAGCCCCGGCACCGCGCCGACGACCCCGATCAGCGCCCCCACGAGGGAACCGCGACATCCGCCCCGCCGGGTGGGGCTGAGCTGTCCCACGGCGCAAACGATCGCGCCCGTCCCCAGCGCGCCGCCCAGCGCCGCCGCGCCGGTGTACCAAACATTCCCGTGAGTACCGGCGTAGGTCTCGATCGACACGATCGACGTCCCGACACCCATCACGATGCCCAGCACCATCTGCATCGTGTCCGGTTCGGCCAGCGACGAACGGCCGGCGCTCGAGCTGGGCGCAGGGGCGTTGAAACGGAGCCGCGGCGACTCCCGGTCGCGCGCTTGCGGAGCGCGCCGCGTGTCGCCCTCACCGCTGTCAGGATTGGAGGCGCTCGTCGCCGGCGGCAGGGGCTCTACCGGCTCCTCCGCCTTCGCGATACGGCACCAGAAGCAACCCCCGGTAACCACGACCAAGAACCACAGGAGCGCCCCTTTGCCCATGCAGAAGCCCGGTGCAAGGTGAAGGCCACGGCCGCGGTCGCGATCTTCCGAGACGGCGGCGTCCAAGATCTGACGACGGACTGACACGAGAACGACGGGGCGTGGACGGAGCGCTCTCGTGGGGGTCGTCGGCCGCTTGCCGCCTTCGCGGCACGCGGCGCCGTCACCTCAATTCGTGAACGTGACCGTGCCGACGGCGCTGCCCGTGGTGGCCTGGAAGTCCATCAGCCAGTCGCCGACGGTCTTGGTGGTCGACGTGGTGACGCTGGCCGTGAAGCCCGCCATGGCCCCGAAGCCGCTCATCAGGCTGGCCGGGATCGTGACGGTGCCGGCCGAGGCCGCCACCGAACAGGAGATCGCGGCGTTGGGGGCGGTGCCCATGTCCGACAGACCGATGACCACCTGGCCCTGGACACCGCCGGTCCAGCTCACGACCAGATCGCTCGACTTCGAGACGGTGTACGCCCCGCCGGTGGCGGCGGAGCCGGTCGGCGCCGGCGCCGTGACCGTGATCGGGGTGGGCGTGTCGAGGCTCATGGTGTAGGCCGGCACGCTGGCCGAGCCGCCCACGGTCACCGTCGCCGGGATCGAGGTCGTCCACAGATACGACGTGTACGAGGCGCTGATGTAGCCATTGCTGGTGGCGCTGATCGGATTCAGGACGACCGGTGACGTCGCCAGGCCCGTGACGGTCACGGTGCCGGCGCTCACCTGGGTCGACCCGGTCGAGGCCGACGAGCAGCCCGGAAAGAGCTGGCAAGACCCTACGGTCGTCGGCGCCGGGCAGTTCGCGGCGGTGCCAGGAAGCGTGTACGACGCGACGGCCCCCGACCCCACGACCGTCAGCTGCCCCGCCGGTGCCGGCAAGGTGTACGTGATCGTCGTCTCGCTCAGCGCCACGATGCCGACCTTGCCCGGACCGCCCGCGCCGCTGCCACCGGCCCCGCCCGTCGCGGACGCGCCACCGGCGCCCCCCGTCGCGGACGCACCGCCGGCGCCGCCCGTCGCGGACGCACCGCCAGCGCCGCCCGTCGCGGATGTGCCGCCCGCGCCGCCCGTCGCGGACGCGCCACCACCCACCCCGCCGGTCGGGACGACGCTGCCCGCGGCGCCGCCGGCGCTGGTCGTCTGCCCCGCGCCGCCACCCAGGCCGGATGACCCCCCGCCGCCCACGACCGAGCCGCCAGCGCCGCCGGCGCCGGCCGTGCTGCCTCCCGCCGCGCCGCCGACTCCACCGGACACACCTCCGTGTCCGCCGGTCGCGCTGTGCCCGGCGGAGCCGCCGCTGCCGGAGCCACTGGAGCTGCTACTGCATCCGGAAGCAGCGAGTCCGAGAACGGCGAGCGTTCCAACGAAGGTCGCAAACGTGGAGACCGCAAAGATAGGCGAGCGCGAGGGATTCATTTTCATGGCTATGTTTCCGTCCTGTTTCGTTCGTTGTATTGGCGAAAGTCGAACGGACGGAACGTTGCCATGAATGTTCGCGCGCTGGCAATGGCGGACGCCATGAGGACGCGGACGCAAGAACGCAACGCCAATGTCCGGCCGCGCGGTTCACGCGGGAACATTGGGTTGCGCGCTGCCGTCGCGTCAGACCGTGCGGGCGTCCACTCAGAGCGTGACGTTGCAGAACTGCTGGTAGTCGATCAGCTCGATCGACTCGGGCTTGACGCCCTCGCCGCAGGTCGGGCAGGCCGGATCCTTGCGCAGCTTCATCTCGCGGAACTTCGTGTTCAGGGCGTCGTACATCAGCAGGCGGCCCGCCAGCGACTTGCCGATGCCGACGATGTACTTGATGGCCTCGGTGGCCTGCAGCACGCCGACCACGCCCGGCAGCACGCCGAGAACACCCGCCTCCTGGCAAGACGGCGCCATGTCGGGCGGCGGCGGCGACGGGTAAAGGCAGCGGTAGCAGGGACCTTCGTTCGGGATGAACGCCGTCACCTGCCCCTCGAAGCGGTAGATGCTGGCGTGAATGACCGGCTTGCCCAGCTTCAGCGCCGCGTCGTTCAACAGGTAGCGCGACGGGAAGTTGTCCGCGCCGTCGACGATGACGTCGTAGTCCTTCAGGATGTCGAGCACGTTCTCCGACGACAGCCGCGTCTGGTGCGCGACCACCTTGACGTCGGGGTTCAGGCCGTTGATGGCCTTGCGGGCCGACTCGACCTTCGGGGTGCCGATGCGATCGGTGGCGTGCAGGATCTGCCGCTGCAGGTTCGACGCGTCGACCACGTCGTCATCGATGAAGCCCAGCGTGCCCACGCCCGCCGCGCCCAGATAGATGCCGGCCGACGACCCCAGCGCGCCGGCGCCCAGGCACAGCACGCGGGACTTCAGCAGCTTCACCTGCCCGGTCTCGCCGATCTCGGGCAGCATGGTGTGGCGCGCGTACCGGATGTTCTGCTCCGGCGTCATGATGAAGGGCTTGTCGTAGGGGTAGGTGGCGCGCTTCCAGGCCGTGAACCCGCCCGCCATCGACTTCACGTTCGTGTAGCCCAGCTCCTCCAGGGCGCGGGCCGCCAGCGCCGAACGCGTGCCTCCCGCGCAGTAGAGGATGATCTCGGACGAACGCTCGGGGACCTGATCCTCGATGCGCAGCTCCAGGAATCCGCGTGGAATCCAGCGCGCGCCCGGGATGAACCCCTCGGTCCACTCGTCCTTCTCGCGCACGTCGATCACGATCGGGCCGGCGCCATTGCCGTCGCCCGACTTGCCGCCGCTGGCGGCCACCTGCTGGCGCACCGACTCGACGTCCACTTCGCGGATCTTCGACTTCACGTCCTTCAGGAAATTTCCGAAACTCATGGGCTCGTCTCCTACCGTGAACACCTTCGATGATCAAACTAGACAAACGTCGCGCACAACCTTCCTTCATCGGCTAAGGTTCGCGGGTTCATGCGGTCCGCAACACCTCCGGCACCACCCTCGGCAGGCCCGTCTGAAGGCACGGCCCAGAATAGCGGGTTTCTGGTGACGCGGGTCGAGGACGTCCTCAACTGGGCGCGGAAAAACTCGGCCTGGTACCTGCTGTTCGGCACGGCCTGCTGCGCCATCGAGCTGATGCAGACGGGGGGGCCCCGCACCGACCTGGAGCGCTTCGGCATGGCGCCCCGCGCCTCGCCGCGCCAGGCGGACCTGATCATCGTGGCGGGAACGGTGACCTACAAGATGGCGACCCGCATCAAGATGCTGTACGACCAGATGCCCGACCCCAAGTACGTGATTTCCATGGGTAGTTGCTCGAACTGCGGGGGGCTGTTCCAGCTGGCCTACAGCGTGTTGAAGGGCATCGACCAGGTGATCCCGGTGGATGTGTACGTGCCTGGCTGCCCGCCCCGGCCCGAGGCGTTGCTGGAGGGGATCATGACCGTGCAAAAGAGGATGCAGCAAGAGCACGGGTGGCTGCGAAAGCTGTGGAACCGCAAAGGATCAGGCAGCATCAAACGGCGCGATTCGGTTGGATGATCGTTCGATTACCCCTGCGGGGGCCCCACGGTAAGGACGGCACGCCAGGCCTCACTGGCACCGTCCCACCTCGGCCCCTATACTCACGACCCAAGGAGATTTCATGTCAGTAGCAGCGACCGAAGACCTGTCCAAGTCCACCGCCCCCGTGAGCGAGCCCGCCGCGGAAGCGGAGCCCGCGCTGGTGTTGCTGTCCGACAAGGCGGCCGAGAAGATCACCGAGATTCGCGGCGAGGAGAACATCGAGGACACGTACGCGCTGCGCCTGAAGGTCCAGGGCGGCGGCTGCTCCGGCTTCTCGTACGACCTGTACTTCGACCAGCCGCAGGAGATGGATCGCAGCTTCGACGTCAAGGGCGTGAAGCTGATCTGCGATCAGATGAGCCTGATGTACCTGGTCGGCACCGAGGTCGACTACGTCGAGGGTCTGCACGGCGCCGGGTTCAAGTTCATCAACCCGAACGTGAAGTCGACCTGCGGCTGCGGCAGCTCGTTCTCGGTCTGACCTGCGCAAGGGGCCGCGCCCAGCGCGCGCCCCGCACCAGCCTGTTGTGAACGGCGCGGCGAGGCGTTCGCCCGTCGCTGTCGTCTATTGCTTCGCGAGCGGGCACGACGGCTGACCGGCGATGTCGGCCGCTCGATCGGAAAACGGTTTCTCGAAATCGTGGCCGTGAGGGTGATAGCGGCATGTCGTCTCGTACTGCCCCCCCCGTCGTCCTTCGCTCGCTGTCGGCCCTGTGCTTGCTGGCCCTCGCCGCATGCGGATCCGGTGGGGCCGGCGGTGGCGGATCGGGAGGCGCCGTGGCCACCGGCGGTTCCGGAACGTCGACGGGCGGAACCTCGTCCTCCGGTGGGACCACGGCAAGTGGCGGCAAGACGGGAAGCGGCGGCGTGACATCGTCCGGTGGCGCCAGCGGCACCGGCGGCGCGACCGCAACCGGCGGCAGCAAGGGCAGCGGCGGCGCCACCGCCTCGGGCGGCGCGACGGCCACCGGGGGCGCCAGCGCGACGGGCGGCGCCTCGGCCTCGGGCGGCGCGACCGCCTCCGGGGGCGCGACTGCCACGGGCGGCCAGTCGGCAGGCGGTTCGACCGCCACCGGCGGTCACGCCGCGACCGGCGGCGCCTCGGGCGGTGGGTCGACCGGCAGCGGCGGCGCCTCCTCGGGCGGCGGCGCCTCCGGCGGCGGGTGCATCATCTGCGACGACTTCGAGAGCTCCACCAGCGGGCTCGACGCCGCGAAGTGGGTCATCGACACCAGCCAGGGCGCGGCGGCCGGCAAGGCCGAGATCGTCAGCGGCGGCGCGCACGGGTCGGGCAAGGCGGTCAAGGTCAGCGGCGGCTACATCAAGGTGGCGGCCGCCACGGGCCTGTTCTCGTCGGTGCCGCTGCACTTCTTCCTGCGCGTGAGCATGAAGTTCGACATGGCGCAGCCGTCCGGGCACGTCACGTACATGATGCTGGACGACAAGACGAAGATGGGCCAGCTGCGCATCGGGGCGCAGAACGGCGGCATGATCTGGAACTACGACACCACCGACAGCATCCTGCCCGACTACAACGCCGCGGCCATGAGCCTGAAGCCGCCCGCCAACGAATGGCACTGCTTCGAGTTCGAGATCGACGGAAACGCGCCCGCGCTGCACGTCTGGATGGACGGCACCGAATCGATGGAGATGCTGCTCGACGGCACGGCCACCACCGGCATCGACGACCGCTGGATGCGCGACATGGCGGGATGGAAGCCGGCCATCACGAACTTCTCGTTCGGCGAGGGCTACCCGACGGGCAGCCTCACCACCTGGTTCGACGACATCGCCATCTCCGCCTCCCGCGTCGGCTGCCAGTTCTAGCCTGACCGATCGGTCATCGGGTTCCGAAGCGCTGCGGGACGCCGCCGGAAAAGTCGCGCGTGGGCGCGTACTTGACAGCACATCCAGGGGATGCGCTACAAGTGCCCCCCACGAATCGCGCCGGCGACGTGACAAATAGTTCAGCCTCATAACAAACCCGTCTCGCGGCTCCATGTTCGGCCCGGCAGCCGAAGCCAGGTGGCAGCCGCGCCGAAGTTCACGCGAGATAAGAGGAGAGCCAGCCCATGGGCACGCTACAGACGTTGGATTGGATCGCAATCGCCGCGTACTTCTCGATCCTCCTGGGCGTGGTGGCCTGGGTGGTGAGGTCGGGCAAGGACAATACAGAGGACTACTTCCTGGCCGGCCGTAACCTCAGCTGGTGGGTCATCGGCGCCTCGATCTTCGCCTCGAACATCGGCTCCGAGCACATCGTCGGTCTGGCCGGCTCGGGCGCGCGCGACGGCATGGCGCTGGCCCACTACGAGTTCCACGCCTGGTGCCTGCTGGTCCTGGCCTGGGTGTTCGTGCCGTTCTACGCGCGCTCCCTGGTCTTCACCATGCCCGAGTTCCTCGAGAGGCGATTCTCGGAGCACTCCCGCTACGTGCTGTCCATCGTCTCGCTGATCACGTTCGTGCTGTCCAAGATCGCGGTCGGCATCTTCGCGGGCGGCGTGGTGTTCGCGGCCCTGATGCCAGAGGTGCAGATCCACCTGGGCAGTCACGTCATCGACAGCTTCTGGATCGGCTCGGTGCTGGTCATCGCGCTGACCGGCCTCTACACCGCGCTCGGCGGCATGCGAGCCGTGGCCTACAACGACTCGATCCAGGTCATCATCTTGATCGGCGGGTCGGCCATGCTGACCATCTACGGCCTGGCCAAGCTGGGCGGCTGGCACGAGCTGAAGGCGCTGTGCGGCTCGGAGATGTTCAACCTGTGGAAGCCGCTGACGCCACCGGGGGTGGAGAGCACCTGGGCGCCCGTCATGGAGCGGAACGGGGCCGGGCAGCTGGTGAAGCAAGCCTGGTACTTCAACGGCGCGTTCCCCTGGCTGGGCATGGCCATCTGCGCGCCGGTCATCGGCCTGTGGTACTGGTGCACGGATCAATACATCGTGCAGCGCGCGCTAGGCGCCCCCAACGAGAAGGTGGCCCGCCGGGGCAGCATCTTCGCCGGTGTGCTGAAGATCTTCCCGGTTTACCTGTTCATCATCCCGGGCCTCATCTGCTTCGCGCTCGCCAAGAGCGGCAAGGTCCCCGGCCTGGAGACGGTCTACGACCCGGCCACCGGCAAGGCGACCGCCCACGCCCAGGCGGCCTTCCCGTTGCTGGTCCGTTACCTGCTGCCGGTCGGTCTGCGCGGCATCGTGGTCGCCGGCCTGCTCTCGGCGCTGATGGGTTCGCTGGCGGGCGTGTTCAACGCCTGCTCGACGCTGTTCACGGTCGACCTGTACCAGAAGCTGCGCCCCAAGGCGCCGCAGGCCGAGCTGGTGCGCATGGGCCGCATCGCCACCGTCGTGCTGGTCATCATCGCCATGGCCTGGATCCCGGTGGTGAAGGGCGCCGCGGGCCTGTACGACTACCTGCAGACGGTGCAGGGTTACCTGGCCCCGCCGATCGCCGTGGTGTTCTTCTTCGGCGTGTTCTGGAAGCGGTTGAACGCGCAGGGCTGCCTGTGGGCGATGATCGTCGGCTTCGCCGTCGGCCTGTTCCGCATGATGATCGACACGCCCATCACCATGGGCCTGAAGCCCCACGGCTACGAGCCCGGCACGTTCTTCTGGGTCATGAACAACATCAACTTCCAGTACTTCAGCATCCTGATCACGCTCATCTCGGCGGCGACGATGGTGGCGGTCAGCTATGCCACCCCGGCGCCGGACTACGCCGCGCTGAAGGACCTGACGTTCGCTACCCGGGTGAAGCACGCCTCCACCGACGCGAAGTCGGGCTGGGACTGGCGTGAGGTGGTGGCCAGCTGCCTGGTGCTGGCGGCGGTCATCTTCGGGTACCTGTACTTCACCGGCTAGTCGCCGGCTGGTCCTCGTCGCCGCGGCGGCTCGGCACGGCGTAGCGCCGGGTCGGCCGCCAGGCGAGGTCGGACGTCAGACGGGGTCGCCCGCCGCGCGCTCACGCCCGTACAGCATCCAGGCGGCGGCGCGCTCGGCGACCGCCGCGATGGTCAGCGACGGGTTCACCGACAGCGCCGAGGGGATCGAGGCGCCGTCGGTGACGTACAGACCAGGATAGTTCCAGACCTGGCCGGCGTGATCGACCACGCCCTGCCCCTCGTCGGCGCCCATCACCGCGCCGCCCAGCGGGTGCGCCGTCAGGAGCTTCCGCGAGGGCCAGCGCCACAGGAAGCTGGTGACGTACTCGCCGCCCGTCTGGGCCGAGATGCGGCGCATGGCGTCCTCCATCTGACGGAACATGCGCCGGCTCTTGCGGTGGCTCCACACCACGTCCAGCGCGCCGTCGCGCAGGCGCAGCTGGCCGTCCCCGGCGTCGGTACCCATGCCCAGGTAGGGCAGGAAGTGGTTGGCCCGCCCGCCGGCGAGAAAAGCGCCCAGCTGATCCGTCACCCGGCTGGTGGCGCGCCCCAGTCCCAGCGAGCGCGCCAGGTAGCGTCCGGCCAGTGCCAGCGCGCGCCGCACCCCGCCCCGCCCCGGGGGCAGCAGTCCTTCCAGCATCCAGAACATCGGATCCGGGAAGCCCAGATCCTCGACGTGGATGGCGTGCTCCTCGGTCGAGCAGTCGACGACCGCCGTGATGCTGGGGCCCTGCGCCGGATCGATGGCGTCGCGGGTGCTCCACGCGCCCGCGAACAGCATGTCGCCGTTGCCGGAGAAGCGCGTCCCCAGCGTCGGGCTCAGCCGCGGCAGCGTGCCCAGCTGATCCCGGCAACGCAGCAACAGCTCGGTCGAGCCGAGCGCGCCGGCGGCGACGATCACCTTCCCCGCCTGGACGGAACCCCGCTCGACGGGGGTGCGCCGCTCTTCTGCCAGCACCTGGAAATCGACGTGATAACCCCCACCCGTGGCGGGCCGGATCGCCTCCACCTTGTGCAGGGCGTGGACCTCGGCGCCGTACCGCCGCTCGGCCGCGGCGATGTAGGTGATGTCCAGCGAGTTCTTGGCGTGGACGTGACAGCCCAGCATGCAGTTGCCGCAGTACACGCAGGCCGACTGGGCGACGCCGCCCCGGTTCGTGCGGTCCGGTCCCGTGTAGACGGCGATCGGCGTCAGCTGGGGCTTTCCCCCGCTGGCCTGGGCCGCCGCCATGAACGCCGCCGTGCGCGGCGGCAGCACGCGCAGCGACGGCGGCGACAGGGCGCGTGACTCCAGGTTGTCCTCGGCCAGCTCGTAATACGGGTCCAGCTGGGCCCGCGTCAGCGGCGCCGGCCAGCGATCGACCACCCGCGCCGGCGCCCGCAGGTTGACGTTGAAGTAATGCAGCGAGCCGCCCCCCACCCCCACGCCCTGGATGACGTCGATGTTCTTGAAGGCGCGGTACTCGAGGAAGCCGTTGGTGCGCTCCTGCCAGAACGCCGCCTGGCTGGTCTGCCCCACGGTGCGGGGGTACTCCTGCTTCTTCCAGCGCCGCCCCTGCTCCAGGATGGCCACGCTGCGCCCGGCCTGGGCCAGGCGGTACGCCGTGATGGCGCCCCCGAACCCGGAGCCGATGATCACCGCGTCGTAGCTGGCCTTCATGACGTCCCTGGCCTGCACGACGCGTCCGACGTCGCCCCCGGCCCCGTCGGCGGCGCCGCCTCGCGCGTCACCGCGCCACGATCTCGCTGTGGTGGATCCCCAGGTGATAGCCGCGCCGGCCCAGCGAGTAGAAGGGGCTGCGGCTGAAGTCGTCGTGCCGGAACGGCAGCACGTGACCGTAGACCTTCTTCATCGTCGCCCGCTCGTAGACCGCGATGTAGTTGTAGCCGCGGTGGCCGACCATCACGTACTTCCCGTCCGGGGAGACGCGCGTCGCGTACACCCCATCGGCCAGCCGCCAGTTCGTGACCTGCGCCGTCTGCAGCATGTAGTGCATCGACGTGGTGGGCGACTTGCGGCTGAGCGCGCCCAGCAGGTTGCGGCGCCGCTTGGGCAGCTGCATGAACCGGCTCCACGCCGAGGGGACCGTCAGGGTCACCCGGCTGCCGGCGAAGTCGTCCAGCGGGATGTCGACCACCGAGTGCCCGCCGCCGCTGGCCACGTACAGGTGATCGTCGGCCGTCGCCTCGACGTCCGAGTTCAGGTGGATGGGAAACTCCGACCCGCAGCTCCAGTTGCGGACGATCTTCGCCGTGGGCAGATCGATCTCGTAGATGTACTCGCGCACGTACGCGGGCGACCAGTTGATGTAGTCCTCGCTGTCGGTGATGAACGAGTACGTGAAGGCGTAGCCCAGCGGCTTGGTCGGGTGAACGCAATTGTGCCAGACGTTGTTCTGCACGCGGATGATGCGCGAGCGCTTCTCGGGATCGGGTTCTTGCAGGTCGAAGACGCACACCTGGCGCACGTCGTAGCGCTCGGGCCCCAGATCGCCGATCAGGATGTAGCGGTGACCGCAGTCCCAGCGCAGCTCGTGCGCGTTCTCCAGGCGGTGCGGCCCCAGGCACACGGGGCCCTTCAGATCGTCCACGTCGAAGCGATACAGCGAGTCGCCGATGGCCCCGATGAAGTGCTTGCCATCCGATTCCCACAGGTGGTGGGTGTTCGAGCGCAGTCGATACGCGCTTTGCTGGAAATACATCGTGGATTGCCGGCGCACGATGCGGATGTCGTCGGGGTCGTCGATGTCCAGCACCACGATCTGCTGGCTGAAGTTTCCCAGCAGCGCCAGGTGCCCGCCGGGAGCGATCGAGACGTTGTGGGCCGCGCTGATGCCCTGGAAGTGATTGATGTAGAACTTCTTCTCGGGCCAGTCGAAGCGCAGCACACCGGCGCTGCCGATCAGCCCGTCCAGATGGGGGCCGTCCAGCGCCATGTAGGCGCTCCAGGGGGCGTCGCCGGTCATGGTGCCGACCCCGGTCCACCGGCCAGCCGGGC
>Ga0070658_10003585_pt1 | contig 12729 bp, 10 predicted proteins | sample KBSC13metaG_FD_64664 | JGI IMG/M metagenome (GOLD analysis project Ga0070658, IMG submission 64664) | Corn rhizosphere microbial communities from Kellogg Biological Station, Michigan, USA - KBS C1-3 metaG | ecosystem: Host-associated > Plants > Roots > Rhizosphere > Soil ... | reverse complement strand
CACTCGGCGCACTGGACAAACCACCGCCTCAGCCTCCAAGATGGCGCAGCCGGGCACTTGGCGGACGTGCCCAGCCGGTACCGGCGTCCTGACGGGCACGACAACCTGGGGAGGGCCGGTGACCTTCGACTCCACCGGGTGGGAGAGCACCGGGGCCACGGCCACCATCTGGCGCGGCGACCGCCCCGTGTACGACCGGGGCGAGACGGTCTGCGTGATCGGCGCCGGACTCACCGGGCTCGCCGCCATCAAGAATCTCCGCGAGTACGGCTTCGCCGTCGACTGCTTCGAGCGGGAGACCGGGGTCGGCGGCCTGTGGAACTGGCGGCACGCGCGCAGCCCGGTCTACGCCAGCACCCACCTGGTCTCCTCCAAGCCGTTCAGCCAGTTCCCCGACTTCCCGATGCCGGACAGCTGGCCGGACTATCCCAACCACGCCCAGATGCTCGGGTACCTGGAGCGCTACGCCGACCACTTCGGGCTGCGCGACCACATCTGGTTCGGTACCGAGGTGACCAGGATCGAGCCGGCCGACGGCGGGTACTGGGACGTGACCACCGAGGTCGGGCAGCGCGAGCGGACCTCCCGGTACGCGGCGGTCGTGGTCGCGAACGGGCACCACTGGTCACCGAACCTGCCCGCCTACGAGGGCCTCCCGGAGTACCGCGGCGAGGTGATCCACGCCAGCGCCTACAAGGACGCCGCCCAGCTGCGCGGCCGGAAGGTGCTCGTGGTGGGCGGCGGCAACACCGGCTGCGACATCGCGGTGGAGGCCGCCACCCAGGCGGCGAAGTGCTGGCACTCCACCCGCCGCGGGTACTGGTACGCGCCCAAGTACATCTCCGGGCGCCCGGCCGACCAGGTCAACGATCTCGTCGCCGCGCTGCGGCTGCCGCTGCGCGTCAAGCAGTGGCTGTTCCAGCGGGTACTGCGGCGCAGCGTCGGCGACCTGACCCGGTTCGGGCTGCGCCGCCCGGACCACAAGGTGTACGAGACGCACCCGATCGTCAACAGCCAGCTCGTCTACTATCTGGGCCACGGGTCGATCAAGCCGGTACCGGACGTGGCGCGCTTCGACCGGTACGGCGCGGAGCTGACCGACGGCCAGACGATCGACCCGGACCTCGTGGTGCTCGCCACCGGTTACCTGCCGAGGTTCGAGTTCGTCGCACCGGAGATCCTCGGTACCGACGCGGACGGTCGGCCACGGCTGCACCTGCACGCCTTCCCGCCCCGGTACCCGACGCTGTCCGTGCTCGGCCTGGTGCAGCCCGACTCGGGGATCCTGCCGATCGTGCACTGGCAGTCGGTCGCGTTCGCGCGCTGGCTGCGGCTGCGGGAGTCCGATCCGACCCGGGCCTCGGCGTTCTGGCGGCAGTCGATGACCGGCACCGACGACCGGTACACCGGGGCGAGGGTCAAGGAGTCCGTCCGGCACTGGTTCGAGATCGATCACGTCCGCTACCTGAGGGCTCTGCAGGACACGCTCGACGGGTTGGGGGCCAAGTGACGCGCACCAGGATCGTCCGGTCGGCCGAGTGGGCGTACCCGCCGCGGCCGGTCAACCGCGAGATCCGCGAGGCCCTGCCGGTCAGCGACGAGGGCCGCCCGCCGATCCTGTTCGTACCCGGCTTCGGGCACGGCGCCTGGGCGTTCGCCGAGCACTGGCTGGAGCACGCGGCGGCCCGCGGGTTCCCGGCCTATGCGATGAGCCTGCGCGGGCACGGCACCAGTGGCAGCGCGCCGCGCACCACGCTGCGCGCGTACGTGCACGACGTGGTGCAGGTCGCGGCCGGGCTGCCCCGCCAGGCCGTACTGGTGGGCCACGGCGCGGGCGCCCGGGTGGTGGCCGGCGCGATGGGCCGCTACCCGGCCCGGGCCGGCGTCCTGGTCGCCCCCGTCCTCGGGGGGCTGCGCACCGCCGTCGCGGTGGCCGCCCGCAACCCGGCCGCCACGGTACCGGCGCTGTTCGGCGGGGCGCTTCGACCCGGCCGGGGCGCGCTGTTCAGCCGGTCGCTGCCGTCGAGCGCCGCCCGCGGGTACGCCGCCAGGCTGGGTCGGGCGTCACGGCTGGCGCAGTGGCAGTTGCTGGGTACCGGCCGGGACGAGCCGCCGGTGGGCAACCCGCCGGTACTGGTCATCGGGAGCCCGAACGACCGCCTGGTACCGAACGCGGCCCTGGTACGGGCGGCGGCCCGGTTCGGCGGCGCCCCGCTGCCGTTCCCCGGCATGGGTCACGACCTGATGTTGGATGTCCGCTGGGCGGAGCCGCTGGACGCGATCCTGGCCTGGCTCGACAAGGGTTAGACGACCGCGCCGTCGTCCGGGTCCCAGTCGTCGTCGTCATCGCCGGAGCGCAGCCGCCAGATCAGCGTGATGAAGCCGGTGAGGATGCCGGCCAGGCCCAGCGCCATGGCGGCGGTGTTCTGTATCGGCAGCAGCCCGGGGTCGAACAGCAGCAGCACCCCGGCGAGGATCGCGCCGACCGCGGCGATCGTGGCCGGTGCGAGCCTGGGCAACGGCGGCGGGGGCGGGGGCGTGTACCCCTCCTCGTCGTCCTCGTCGCCCAGGCCGGTCCCGAAGGTGTCCAGGCCGTCGAGCAGCGAGGGGCGGTCGTCCTCCGGGTCGACGGTGCTGCGGTGCCAGCGGGGCAACGCGGTGCTGACCGGGGCGACGGTCTGCGCCGGCGGGTCGGGCTCCGCGTCGGCCTCGACCTCGGTGAGGTCCTCGGCCGCCGGCCAGCTGACCCCCTCGACCTCGGCGTCGTAGCCGGCCACGATCCCGGCGAACACGTCGTCGACGTCGGGTTCGGACGCGCGCGCCTCGGCCGGCTCGGAGCCGGGCGCCGCCTCCGGCGCCAGCTGGGCCATGAACGAGCGGGCCGTCTCGACGTGGGTGCGGTCGACGAAGAGCCGGTCTGTGGGCCGGCTGGGCAGGGTGGTGGTCCGGGTGACCGGGTGCAGGTCCGCGGCGGGCTGCAGGTAGGCCGCGATGCCGCGCAGGGCCAGCACGTCCAGCAGATGCTCGCCGACCCGCGGGTCGACGTCGCCGGCGACCGCGTAGACCGCGGCGACCAGCCCATTGTCCCGCCGTCCCCGACGGGCGCCGCCCGCACTCATTCCCGTAGCACCTCCCGCCGCGACCTACGGGTACCGATCCAGGGTTCCACGATCCCGAGTTGCCCAACCGCCGAGTTGAATCGTGACACGGCGACGGGTACTTCGGGGAGTGCGTTGTGGTGTGCCGCGTGCTCTTCGTAGGCTCAGTGCCGACTCCTCCCACTCGGGACGGGTGCCGGGAAGGACGGAAGTGCTGTACAACCTGCTCAAGTACGTCATCCTCGGCCCCTGGCTGAGGTTGATCTTCCGGCCGCAGGTCGAGGGGCGCGACAACGTTCCGGCCGAAGGGCCGGCGATCATCGCGAGCAACCACCTCTCCTTCTCGGACTCGATCTTCATGCCGCTGATGGTGCGGCGGAAGGTCACCTTCGTGGCGAAGGCCGAGTACTTCACGGGCAAGGGCATCAAGGGCTTTCTGACCAAGATGTTCTTCGTGGGTACCGGCACCATCCCGGTCGACCGGTCGGGCGGGCGGGCCGCGCAGGCCGCCATCGACACGGGGCTGCGGATCCTGCGCGAGGGCAGGCTGTTCGGCATCTACCCGGAGGGCACCAGGTCGCCGGACGGCCGGCTGTACCGCGGCAAGACCGGGGTGGCCCGGCTGGCGCTGGACTCGGGGGCGCCGGTGATCCCGGTAGTCATGCTCAACTCGGACGAGATCCAGCCGCTGGGCCGGAAGCTGCCGCGGATCAAGCGGGTACGGATCACGTTCGGCCACCCGATCGACTTCTCCCGGTACGCGGGAATGGCCGGCGACCGGTTCATCGAGCGCGCGGTGACCGACGAGATCATGTACGAGCTGATGGAGCTGTCCGGCCGCGAGTACGTCGACGTCTACGCGCAGAAGGTCAAGACGCAGGCGGTGGAGCCGGCCGACTCGAACGAGCCCGCGCAGCTGGCCGCCTGAGCTCAGCCGGCGGCCGGCTCCCCGTCGACCGTCACCGGCAGCCCGTCCAGCAGCCCTGGCGCCTCGTTGCGGCGGGCGAACTCGGTCACCTCGGCGATGATCGACGCCGCCTGCTCGGCCTCGCCCCGGCGCACCATCCCGCGCGCCGCCAGCGCCAGGGTCAGCGCCCGGTCGGTCAGGTCGCCGATGCGGCCGTACGCCTCTGCGGCCTCGTGGTAGGCGCTCGGGTCGCCGGTGAGCGTTCCCTCCAGGGTGGCCATCGCGGCGCTGACCCACGGCGTGTCCCGCGGTGACCGCTTGAACATGCCGCGTACCCGGGCGGCCCCCTCCACGCCCAGCATGGCCCCGGCGCAGGCCAGCGGCGCCACGAACTCGGCGAACGGCAGGATGTTGGTGCCGGTCCAGTACTCCTCGATCGCGTCCAGGAGCGCGAACGCCTGGTCGGTGCGGCCCTGGAGCGTGCGGCACAGCGCGGCGTGCGACAGGGTGGCCAGCAGGACCCGGTGGAAGCCGCCCCGCCGGGCCGCGGCGGCCGCCCGGTCGATCGCGGCGTCGTCCACCGGCTCATCGCGCAGCACCTGCAGCCAACCGCGCTGGGACACCAGGTGCAGCTCCCACTCGGCGGTCGGCAGTCGCATCGAGGCGGCGGCCGCGGTCATCGACCGGACCCAGTCGCCGGCGTAGAAGGCCCGGCCGGCCTCGTCCGCGAAGGTCGGGGTGATCGCCTGTCCACCCGCGGCGTCCAGGCTGTTCTGCTCGTCCAGCAGCCGGTAGCAGGTGGCCAGGTCGCCCTCCTCCAGGGTGGCCCAGGCCAGGTTCTGCACGGACCGCCGGTGGCTCTCCAGGCGGTGCCGGCGGCAGTGCTCCCGGGCCTCGGCGATCTGCTCCAGCCCGTCCGGGTCGCCCGCCATGTACCGCGAGGTGGCCAGCGTGACCTTGGCGCTGCCGTGCACCTCGACGAGGCCGAGCCGGTCGGCGATCTCGCCCGCGGCCTGCGCGGCCACGCCGGCCGGCTCGTGCTCGCAGTTGAACATGTGCACCCGGGCCAGTTCCAGCAGCGCGAGCGCCTTGTCCGCGCTGTCCGGCAGCGATTCGTAGATCAGCACGGCCCGGCCGAGGTGCTCCAGCGTGGCCGGCCGGTCGGCGCGGCTCCACGCCGCGGTACCGAGCAGGGTGTGCGCCCGCGCGGCGCCGGCCGGGTCGCCCGCGTCCAGGAGCTGGTCGGCGAGGGAGGCGAGGTGCTCGACCCCGCCATCGGCGAGGAACGCGTCGCGGTCGCGGAACAGCGCCAGCTCCGCGGCGAACAGCTCGAGGGTGGCGTCCTCGGACAGGTTGAGGTTGCGTGCGCGGTGCACCCAGTCGGCGGCGGTGTCCAGCGCGTGCAGCGCGTACGCCCGGCGGGCCGCCCGGTGCATCGCCTCGCGGGCCGCGGGCGCGTACGGCGTGAGGTCCATGCCGAGGGTACGGGCGATCTCGTGGGCCGCCCAACGATGGTGGGCCAGCACCTCACCGAGGTCGGTCTGCCTGCCGTCGGACGCGGTCTCCAGCCAGTCGGCGGTGCGCCGGTGGCGGATCACCCGCTCCGCCCGGGGCATCCGCTGGTAGCAGACGTCGCGCACGAGGATGTGCCGGAACCGGTACTCGTCCTGGCCGGCCATGGTCGTGCTGGGCAGCTCCTGGACCAGGTCGCGGGCCTCCAGCCGGGACAGCGCCCGCTCGGCGGCGGCCAGCGGCTGGTTGGCGGCGTAGGCCACGGCTCCCGGCCAGAACTGCCGGCCGACCACGGCGGCCGCCTGCAGCATCGCCCGGTCCGCGGGGTCGAGCAGGTCCAGCCGGTTGGCGATGACCGCCTGCACGTTGTCGGGCATCGGGGCGGCGGCGGCCAGGTCCTCCACCGACGGCAGGCCACCAGGAGCCCGCCGCATCCCGCCCTCCAGCAGCATCCGCACGTACTCCTGGGCGTAGAGCGGGTTGCCGTCGGCCAGTTCGACGAGCGTCTCCGGGGTGGCCGCGGCGGCGCCGAACAGCAGCGAGTACATGGTGCTGATGTCGCTGTCGGCGAGCGGCGGCACCGAGATCGAGAGCGTACCGGTGATGGTGCTGGTCCAGCCGGGGTGCCGGTCACGCAGTTCGGGCCGGGCGGTGCACAGCACGAGCAGCGGCAGCCCCCGCGCGGAGGCGCCCAGCATCTCGACGAAGCGCAGCATCGGCTCGTCGGCCCAGTGCATGTCCTCGAAGACCAGTACCGTCGGCTGACGCGAGGCCATCGCGAGGATGAACCGGCGCCAGCACTGCTCGGTCTCGGCCGGGGACAGGCCGGAGCCGGGCAGCCCGACCAGCGGCTCGAGCGCGCCGGCCAGCCGCGCCGCGTCCTCGCGGGACACCAGCTCGGCCAGGGTCGCGTCGATGCGCCGGCGCGCGGTGGCCTCGTCGTCCGTGTCGAGGATGGTGGCCTCGGCCTTGACGATGTCGGCCAGCGCCGCGTACGTGACGTTCTCGCCGAACGGCGGGCAGTGCCCGACGCGCCAGCAGATCGGCGGGTCGGTGATGGTGGCGGCGTGCCGGGCCAGCTCCCGCAGCAGCCGGCTCTTGCCGATACCCGCCGCGCCGAAGATGGTCACCAGCTGCGGCGTGTGGTTGCGAACCGTGCGGTGCAGCGCGTTGATGAGCAGGCCGCGTTCGTGCTCGCGGTCGACCATCGGAGTGGGCTCGGCGGCCAGATCGCCCGGCCGGACCCGCCGCGCCGCGACCGCCAGCCACAGCCGGCTGGGTCGGGACCGGCCGCGCAGTACGGCCGGGGGTTGCTCGACGTACTCGATGTCGCCCCGGGTCGCCGCGTGGGTGTTCTCGTCGATGAAGATCCCGCCCGCGGGTGCGAGCTCCTGCAGCCGGGCGCCCGAGTTCACCACGTCGCCGGCGACGATGGCCTGGCCACCGTCCCGGGCGGCGGACACGTCGACGAGCGCCTCACCCGTCGCGATGCCCACCCGGAACCGCAGGTTCGCCGCCTCGACGCGGGCCTGCCGGGGCAGTACCCGCTGCAGTTCCAGGGCCGCGCGTACGCAGCGCAGCGGGTCGTTCTCGGTCGCCACCGGCGCGCCGAACAGCGCCATCGCAGCGTCGCCGATGTACTTCTCGACCACGCCGCCGTACTGGCCGATGATCCGGCGGACCGTCGTGAAGTAGTCGTTCTGCAGCGCCCGTACCTGTTCGGGGTCGGCGCCCTCCGCGTAGGAGGTGAACTCCACGACATCGATGAACAGCACAGTGACCCGGCGCCGGTCGGCCGACTGCTCCTGCATCGGGCGCCCGCACCCGGTACAGAAGGCGGTACCGATGTCCTGGGCACGGCCACAGTGCGGGCAGGCCGGGCGCAGGCTCGCACCACAGCCACCGCAGAAGCGATCGTCCGCGCTGGCGATCCGGCTGCAGTTCGGACAGATAGTGATCGCGTCCTCCGCGCATCCAAGCAGGTCGGCAGACGTCCAGTATCGTGACACGTCAGCGGGCAACCGACCAACCTGCCTGGAAGCCGACAACCACACACTTTCGGCTGTTCCTTTGGATAGAGTCGGCTCCCGCACGTCCGCGAACAGGTGAATGTGCGTCAATCGGTCAGGTTGCGAGCGAGAGGAACGCGAAGGTGTACGTGCGACTCGCGATGCCGTGGGCCGACCCGTCGGGCACGGTCCACTGCGCCGGCGAGTTCGTCGACGTCGACGTGGTAACGCTCGCGGAACTAGAGGAGCAGGGCGTGGTTGAGAACGCGGGTGAAGAGTTCGAGGAGACCGAATTCGTCGGTCCCGGCGAGACCGAGGACGACAGCCAGTTCGTCGGTCCCGGCGAGGAAGCAGACGGCGCGGAGCCTGACAGCGAGTAGCGCCGAGGCGTTAGCGCGGCCGCGGGTGGACGGGAGTCCGCCCGCGCCGCGTCACGTCGTCTGGGGGAGCGGTTCGGTCACCGGCGACAGCGCGCGGTTGCGTGCCCGCACCACGGCGGGGTACCCGACGGCCGCGGTGGCCAGTACGCCGACCCCGGCGAGCATCAGCACCCAGCGCGGTCCCATCATGGCCAAAAGCGGGCCGCCGATCGCGTAGGCGATGACCTCGGCCGCGTAGGGCGCCGTGTAGACCGTGCCGAACACCGCGCCCTGCCGGTCGGACGGCGCGCCGCGCTGGATCAGGGTGTCGGTCGCGACGTTCTCCCATCCGTTGCCCGCGCCCGCCAACGCCTGACCGAACAGTGCCAGGCCGAGCATGGGTGACACCCCGGTCAGGACGGTACCGCCGCCGAAACCGAGCAGCGCGAACAGCAGCAGCCGCTCCGGCCGGTACCCACGGCGCATCATCAGCAGCATCGGCGCGACCGCCATGCCCACCCCGTACGCGGTGCCCAGCAGGCCGACGACCGCGTCGTCGACGTGCAGCTGGCTGAGACCGAACGGTACGACGGCGACGTTGTCGAGGGCGGCGAAGACCACGCTGCCCAGCAGGGTCAACGAGATCGCCCGCACGACCGGCGTCGACCACACGACGCGCAGGCCGGCGCGCAGGTCGCCGAGGACGGACTCCTTCGGTACCGGATGGGCCGTGGCCACCACGCCGGAGCCGGGCGGTACCGCGGCCGGTGCGAGCCCCGACCCGACCGGTACCCCCGGGGAGTCCGCGTCCCGGTGGCGCGCGACGGCGGGTGCCACCTCGCGGAAGCCGCGTGCGGACAGCAGCACCGCGGACAGTGCGAAGGTGGCGGCGTTGACCAGCAGCGTGCCGCGCAGGCCGATCCCGGCGAACAGCAGGCCACCGAGCAGCGGGCCGGCGGCGATGCCCGCGTTGACCGCCATGGCCAGTTGGGCGTTGGCGGCGGGCAGCCGCTCCATGCCGACCATCCGCGGCACCAGGCAGCGCCCGGCCGGGGTGAAGGCGGTGGCGAGCGTCGTACCTGCGGCGGTCAGCGCGACGATCGCCGGAAGGCTCGGCGCCAGCACGGCGAGCAACACGTAGATCGCGGCCTGGGCGGTGTCGCAGCCGACCATGAGCCGCCGCTGGTCGAACCGGTCGGCCAGCGTGCCGAGCACCGGCCCGAGCAGCCGGGGCGCGGTACCGGCGAGCAGCAGCCAGCCCAGTGCCCGCGCGCCGTGCGCGTCGAACACCGCGATCAGCAGCGCGGTACGGGCGATCTGGTCGCCCGCGTAGGAGCCCAGCCGGCCCAGCCAGTAGCGGCGGAACGTCGCGTCGGTGGCCAGTGGGGTGTCGCGCAGGACGCGACGCAGCGCGCGGACGAACACCTCGCGGTTACCGCTCGGCCATGCCGCCCCGGCGACGTAGGGCCGCCAGGTCGGTGACCACGATCCGGCGGCCCTCGGTACGCAGCCAGCCGCGGTTGGCGAACGAGCCGATCGCCTGGTTGACGCTCTGCCGGGAGCCGCCGGCCATCTCGGCCAGCTGGCTCTGGTTGAGCTCGATGGTCACCATCGGCGCCTGGCTGTCGCCGGCGAGCCGGACGAGCGTCTTGGCCACCCGGCCCGGCAGGTCGAGGAAGACGTGGTCGGCGTTCTGCTCGGTCAGCCTGCGGATCAGCGCGCCGAGCGAGCGCATCACCGCGTCCAGGATGTGGGAGTTGGAGTGCACCAGGTCGATGAAGGCCGCGCGGGACAGGGCCAGCGCGGAGCAGTCCTCGATCGCCTCGGCGGAGGCGGAGCGGGCCGAGCCGTCCAGCAGCGAGACCTCGCCGAAGGTGTCCGGCGGCCGGATCACCGTGAGCACCGCCCGCTCGCCGGTGGGCGAGGTGCGGAACACCGCGATCGCACCGCGCTTGAGGATGATCAGGGAGTCGCTGGGGTCGTTCTCCACGAACAGCAACTGGCCCTTGCGGTACGTGCGGGGTACCGCGGTGGCGATGACCCGCTGGCGTACCTCGGGCTCGAGACCGGCGAACATATCGACACCGGTCAACGCATCACCGGACTCCGGCACGCGCGCGTCCACGCAAACCCCTCCCCGGTCGCCGACAACGAACAGCTAGATCATGGCGCGATTATTGCGCCGTGTATACCCCCCACTGCAGGCCGTGACCCCCGTCCGGCCGGGTGCGAAGCACGCGTGAGGCTAGCGCGCTCGTATCGATGCGCGCCAGTCTGGGCCGCCCTGGTTACGAGCGGGTAACGGAACGTGCCACTTGGGCGAATACGCGCCGTTCTGCCGGAAGCGGTGTACCAGTCCTGCCGGAACCAGTACCGGGTGCGTCCGCTCGTGGACGGCGGGTGAATGATGGCACCCGATGGTCTACCGCTACTTCTACGACTGCGAGTTCATCGAGGACGGCCGCACGGTCGACCTCGTGTCCATTGGCGTGGTCGACGAGCAGGGCCGCGAGTTCTACGCGGTCTCCACCGAGTTCGACGCGACCCGCGCGGTGCCCTGGGTACGGCGCAACGTGCTGGACAAGCTGCCCTCGCCCGGCGACCCGGCGTGGCGTTCCCGTACCCGTATCCGCGACGATCTGCACGAGTTCCTCCGGGCACCGTTGCGCGCCGATCCCGACCAGCAGATGGAGCTGTGGGCCTGGTACGCCGCGTACGACCACGTCGCCCTGGCCCAGCTGTGGGGCCCGATGACGGCGCTGCCCCGGGACATCCCGCGGTTCACCAAGGACCTGCGGCAGCTGTGGGACGACCGCGGCCGGCCCGAGCTACCGGAGATGGCGGGCCGGCACGACGCGCTCGTGGACGCCCGGCACAACCTGCTGCGCTGGCGGGTACTGGCCAACGGGGTAGCAGGCTAGTGGCGACGCCTGCGCAGCCGCTACAGCCAGAGGTCCGCTAGTTCACTCGGCGTTTGCCGGGGTACCGCTGGTTGGGCCTCCGGTGGCCGACTACAGTGCGCAGTTGAGCGTGACCCGGGCCGGCGCAGTCGCCGGCTTGAGAGCGGCGACCCGCGCTCGGCTCGGCAACGCCGCCGACCACTTCTTTCCGAGGCCCAGCGGGCAGCGGCAATCTCGTGCCAACCAGGAAGGACGAGCACGTTATGCGTATCGGTGTGCTGACCGGCGGCGGCGACTGCCCCGGCCTGAACGCGGTGATCCGGGCGGTTGTCCGCAAGGGTGTGGACACCTACGGTCACGAGTTTCTGGGCTTCCGGGACGGCTGGCGCGGCCCGCTGGAGGGGCTGACCAAGCCGCTCGGGGTGGCCGAGGTCCGGGGAATCCTGCCCCGCGGCGGTACCATCCTGGGCTCCTCGCGGACCAACCCGTTCAAGATCGACGGGGGTGTCGAGAAGATCAAGTCGAACCTCGCCGAGCTGGGTGTCGACGCGCTCGTCGCGATCGGCGGCGAGGACACCCTCGGGGTGGCGACCAAGCTGGACGAGCTGGGCGTGAAGGTCGTCGGGGTACCGAAGACGATCGACAACGACCTGGGCGCGACGGACTTCACCTTCGGCTTCGACACCGCCGTCAACATCGCCATGGAGGCGATCGACCGGCTGCACACCACGGCGGAGAGCCACCACCGCACCCTGGTCGTCGAGGTCATGGGCCGGCACGCCGGATGGATCGCGCTGCACGCGGGCCTGGCCGGCGGCGCGAACGTGATCCTGCTGCCGGAGCGCAACTTCGACGTGGACCAGGTCGCCACCTACGTGGAGAAGCGCTTCCAGCACCAGTACGCGCCGATCGTCGTGGTCGCGGAGGGCGCTCAGCCGCTGGAGGGCCAGATGGTCACCCAGAACCAGGTGCTGGACGCGTTCGGCCACGTGCGGCTGGGCGGCATCGGCCAGTGGCTGGCCGAGTCGCTGGAGGCCAAGACCGGCAAGGAGGCCCGCACCGTGGTGCTCGGGCACATCCAGCGCGGCGGCACCCCGAGCGCGTTCGACCGGGTACTCGCGACCCGCTTCGGGCTGCACGCGATCGACGCGGTACACGAGGGCGACTTCGGCAAGATGGTCGCGCTGCGCTCCACGGACATCGTGCGGGTACCGCTGGTCGAGGCGACCCGGGAGCTCAAGACCGTGCCGCTGGAGCGGTACACCGAGGCCGAGGTCTTCTTCGGTTCGTGACGACCGGACGGGGCGCCGGCGGCCGTACCGGTCGCGGGCGCCCCGCTCACCCGGGGAGGAAGCACATGCACACCGTCGCGGTGATCGGGGCCGGCAAGATCGGCGAGGTGCTGCTGTCCGGGCTGCTGCGGTCGGGCTGGCCGGCGGGGCGCCTCGTGGCCACCACGCGACGCGCCGAGCGCGGGGCGGAGCTGGCCCAGCGGTACGGGGTGCGGATCGTGGACAACGCGACCGCGGCGGCCGAGGCGGACGTGCTCGCGGTCGCGGTGAAGCCGCAGGACGCCGCCACGCTCATGGCCGAGCTCGGCCCGAAGGTACCGGTCGGAAAGCTGGTCGTGTCGCTCTGCGCCGGCCTGCCCACGTCCTTCTTCGCCAAGTGGTTGCCGGAGGGCACCCCGCTGGTACGGGTGATGACCAACACCCCGGCGCTGGTCGACGAGGCGATGACGGTGATCTCCGCCGGTCCGTACGCGACCGACGAGCACCTGGCCCTGACCGAGGAGATCTTCCAGCCGGTGGGCCGGACGCTGCGCGTGCCCGAGTCCCAGCAGGACGCGGTCACCGCGCTCTCCGGTTCCGGCCCGGCCTACTTCTATCTGCTGGTCGAGGCCATGATCGACGCCGGCATCCTGCTCGGCCTGCCGCGCCAGGT